>BNJV01000163.1_pt1 | contig 153984 bp, 258 predicted proteins | sample 8540591 | NCBI WGS metagenome assembly BNJV01 (sample SAMD00202457, study PRJDB9452) | human saliva metagenome | host: Homo sapiens
GCCATGGTGAGCCATAGCCAGCCACCTCTGGGTCGTCAATCGGGGGTGCCGCTCCAGCCAGAACAGGCGCGGGCCGTCTTCGAACCGGTGCCGCATCGGCGTGATGCGCTGGATGAGAGCCATTGCACATGGGCATGGGGCTCGCTGTGGTAAAGGCACTGGCATGCCATGACAGGCTATGCGTGGGTGGAATCGGGTACGGAACGTGGGACGGTGTTTGGTATCGATGTTCCGATGGCCCGTCCTGCAGAGGGTGCCAGCCAGACACTGGTACAGGAATCGGCCATCCAGGCCATACAGCACGAAAATGACAGCCCGCATGACCAAACTGAACGGATCGAGCACACGACGACGGACGATTCTGCTCGGTGTTCCATCGTACCCACTCGTCATTGAATCTGCCGGACGGGAGGAAATCCGAGGGCAGACGAACGCTGAGCAAGCCTTGATGGAGCAGGTGGCACAGCGGTTTGCGCAACGATTTCTCGGTGCGGCACCTGGCTGCCATTGCTGCTGCCATTGGTGTGATATTGCTGTCGTCTGGTGGGTCAATATCGCCGTGGATGGTGCGGACGAAGCCAAGGCGTTCAACGAGCACGCAGGGTGCAGTCACCCTTTCGGTTTTGCCGACTGCGGTATGGTTCTGGATTTTCACCGCCATCGATGACACCTATGTCGCGTTGGGGCGGCAGTCGTTCTGGTGGTGATGGGCGTGTTGCCGGAAAAAGACGCTCTTCGATTCTCTGGTGACGACACTGTCTGGCTGTTGTGCTCGGTTCGTTCGTCATCGCCGCAGGCATCACGGCTTCCGGGCTTGCCACGAGGCAGCGGTCTTCATCATTTCCGGGGCGCGGATGTGCGACGGTTGATGCATCTGGGCGGCCGCTTGTGGCTACAGCTTTTGCTGTGCCATCGACCCTCAGGCGGGCAGCATTAGCCATGCCGGTGTTCATGGCACTGGCTCAGTACTGTGATCGACACCCACTGGTCGGGCGCTGACTGGCCGCTTCCCTTCGGTCATTCTGCTGTCGGCCGTGGCGGCACCCTACCTGGGGCCGGTGCATCCTGATCCACCAGTCAGATTCTGGTCAGTCAGGGATACCCAGCTTCTCGTTCGCCAATTGGATGCTCTATGGCTTGCCATTGGCGGTGGTGTCAATGTGGCCTGCGTGGGCTGGTGCTGGCACTGTTCACATCACGTGAAGATCGCTGTCAGGCGTTGAGCATTTCCGTGGTGACCTTCAAAGCCACACCGGCATTCCATCAGTGGCAGGTTCACGCCCGCTCAAGGGGAGGCCGCCTGGCTGGTGGCCATGGTCATCGTCTCTGGTGCATGGGACGGTCCATGGCATCCACCCGCCGTCATCGCCCTGGCTGGCGGACTGGCCATGAGCAGCAACAGCCTGGGCGTCGTCAGTCTGGGCAGGCGCTCAAGTCGGTGCCAAGTGGTCCTTGCTGATCTTCATGGCGGCTACGCTGGCGCTGGGGTCGGCGCTGGCCAGTTCCGGCGCCGCGGCTTGGGCAGCCGAAGGCATGCTCGGGCCCATTCACCAGTGCTGGCAAGGCGGCTTCGGTCACTTTTGTCATCGTCATCGTGTTCATTTCACTGCAGCGCATCTGGTCATTCAGTCACGGTCGGCACGGTCTGCCGGTGCTTATTCCTCTAATTGGTATCGCTGGCACCGGAGTTGGGGTCTCCGCGATGGCTGCTGCGTATGCATCGACGGCGGCTGCAGGTTTCTGTCACACCATGAGCATTCGTGACCAGCCCTGTTTGCCGGTCGGGGATGCTCCCACCTATTCTGCCCGGGATCTGCTGCGGTTGAGCCTGTGGCTGGCGCCACCTGAGCGCTGCTCTGGTGCTGTTGTTTGCCTTCGTCGTGCGGCCGCTGAGCGGTATGCCGCTGTTTCGGTGAAAGTGAATGGCGGCAGCCGTTCGTTCGGATCATCCATCAGGAGGAAGCCAATGCCGATCATCCCCAGGAATATCCTTGTGGCTCCAGCCGGATTCAAAGAGTCGCTGGACGCCGGTACCGTGGCACGCGCCATTTCGGCGGGCGTGCGGCGCGCATGCCGGAGCACGTATCAAGACTGTTCCTGGCCGCGATGGAGGCGAAGGAACAGCGCATATACTGGCCGAGGTCGACAGGGGGCGCCTGGTGCATCGCACCGTTACCGGTCCTGTGGGACAGCCTGTCAGACTCATTTGCTTTGCTCGGCGGCAAGGCACAAGGGGTGGCCGTGGTGAAATGGCTGCTGCAGCCGGCCTGCGCCTGGTGCCGCGAGACATGCTGACCCTACCCTCACCACGACCCGGGGTGTGGGAGGTGATCCATGCCGCGCTGGAGCATGACATACACACACCATCTTGATTGGTTGCAGTGACTCCGGTACCAGTGATGGGGGCCTGGGAACGTGCAGGCTCTGGGTGTGCGCATTGCCGATGCCAGGGTAGGGAGGTTGGACATGGTGGTCGCTGTCTGGCGGATGTGGCGACATTGGACATGAGCGGGCTGCCGTCGGCGTTGCGCGATGGAAAGGTGAAGATGGTGATGGCGCTCAATGCACATAACATCCTGACGGGTGAACGCGGCGTGGCGCGGGTCTTCGGCAGAAAGGGCTTCTCCACAGCAGGTGGCCGAACTGGAAAGAGCTTCGACAACTGGGCACGCAAGTTGGCGAATACGCATTGCCACAGGCTCCGGGACATCGATTTTGCCCGCGGTGCGGGCCACGGGCGCATCAATTGGTCTGGGTGCAGGGCTGGCCGCCATCGGGGCGCAGCGGTGTCTCGCTTCAGGCACTTCTGGACTCCGGGCTGGCTGGTTTCGACGCTTAAATGCGTTGCTCAAGGGGCAGACCTGGTCATCACCGCCGGGGTGCCATCGATTCAGACGCAATGGCAAGGTTCCTGCCGAAATCGCCCGGCGGGCTGGTGAGCTGGGGGTGCCGGTTGTTGCGTTAGCTGGCACGCTTGGCAGGGGCAGGATGTCTATGACATCGGCATCGATGCCATCGCGTCGATCGTGCCCATTCGATGAGTCTTGAGCAGGCCATTGAGGCGGGTGAGCGGCTGCTGAGTGCAGAGGCCACGGGCGTCTGATGCACCTTGTTGCTGGAGTGGCCATGACGTGCGCAGCACAGATGTCAAGAAACGGCTGCGGCGTGGTGAGCCAATCAATGGGAGGCACAGTGCTTTTCCGGGGAAGGCCGAAGGATCTCACCCTCTCGCCCGGATGGTCGGAACGTCAGGTTCACGCGCGGCTGCGTGACGCGCGTAACTTCTCAACGCATGCCAGTGGGCCTGCGTCTGGCCGCATCACGATCAGCTGGCCATGGTGCGCAGCGTCTCAGGCTTCCAGCGGGTGCGCCGGAAACAGCGATAAGAACTTGGGTGGCCCCAGGCTCACCGAGGCGATCACTGTCTCCGGTCCCAATACCTGCCTCGTCGTCGCTGTGCCAAGCCATGCTCTGGTTGCCGTCCTCGTAGCGGTTCAGCAGGCAGGAGTGGAAATGCGCCCACCAGCGTGTCACCCGGTCGCAGCGCCCGCGGCGCGGTGTCCAGATCCAGCCACGATGGTTCACGCCTGAGTAGCGATAGTCGAAGGTAAGCAACCAGCCATCTGCGGTTCAACGCCTCCATACGCCCAAACAGGTGTCCACCTAAATCAAGTGGACACCTGTTTTGTATCGGCAACTGTGGATGTACGCAGCACTGCTACGTGCTGGGGTGGGCTCTGCGGTCAGCACATCTTGCTGCACCGGCGGCTCCCATTGGTGCGGCAGCCAACTCACCGATCCGACTCATAGGGTGGGTCGGCAGCCGCGCCAGCACATCGGTCAAGAGTATGCCAATGGGTCGTGACCATTGAAGTTTCGCCGTCTGAATCAGGCTCATGATGGCCGCCGCACTGGCCAGCCGCAGCGAGCCGGTGAACAGCCGGTTGGCTGACGACCCGGCCACCGGCCACAGCTGCCACTCTGACGTGCGTGTTGTGTGTGCCTTGCGAGCACGATTGTTCCGTCGGAGAAAGTCCGACCAGCCAACTGCGCTCCGGCCGGAAGCACAGGGAGCAGTGCAGGGTAACGAATGGACTGAAGCACTCCTTGAAAAGGCCCCAACGGGGTCAGCAGGTCATGCGGGCCGCAACGTGAAGTGAACACTGAGCAGGCCTCGAAAATCGCCAATGTGGATGCCGACTCGCGCCACGCCATATGGCAAACTGAGGAAGGCCGCTGGCGGTACGCAAACGAGCGTAATGAGCCAGTGCATCCACCGGGGTAGTGGTGGCAGCACGCATGACGAATGATCAATCGTGCAACAAAGTACGACGGTGCCGAATTAGCGGTCCTTAACGCCGACCCCGTGAAGTGGAGGCGGCTGTCGTGGATGGCGGATGGGGGTGTGGTAGTGATGAAACCGGGTAATGCTGGCCGAGCGAGGCCCCTGTTGCGGTGGTACCAAAGCAGGAAGGCGGGGATTGGCGCAAATACAACAACCCGCCTGATTCGGTTCCGGACCCTGCGGAGGCGTGTTACGGGCGAAAGCCAAGAGCGAAGCAGCCTATCAGTTCTACCGGTCTCTGGATGAGGTGTGCCGGGCAGACGTAGTCGGTCCTGAACAACCCGTCTCACCCCCTGATACCGAGTGTCTGACCTCGAGACCACCCCGCAGAAATTGCAGGACGTGCGATCATAGGGCTCGTTTTCTTGCAATTTCTCCGGGGTCTTCATGGGTCCAAAGCCATCACAACCACAGACTGGCGAGCTGTTCGGGTATCCGCTGCGCGATCACCTGAACCTGAAGCATCCGCTGATCCTGCTGGGCGACCGGATCCAGTGGGAGCGCATCGATGAACTGGTGGCGGGACCAGTTCAAGTCCCGTACAGGGCGGCCCGCCACGTCCCCACGTCTGATTGCGGGGCTGCTGTATCTGCAGCACGCCTTCGATCTGTCCGACGAGGAGTGGTGGCAACCTGGGTAGAGAACCCGTATTGGCAGGGTCTTCACCGGGGAGATCTATCTGCAGACCAGGCCGCCGATTGATCCATCCAGCCTGACGCGCTGGCGCAAAAGGCTGGGCGAGGCTGGCGTGGAAGAGATGCTGTCGCTGACGCTGGTTCTGGCGCAGGAACTTGGCATGCTCAAGGAATCCAGCTTCAAGACGGTGATCGTGGACACGACGGTCATGCCGAAGGCGATTGCGCATCCAACGGATTCCCGGCTTCTGGAACGTACCAGACAGCATCTGGTCAAGGCTGCCAGGGCGTGTGGCCTGAAACTGCGGCAGAGCTACAGTCGTGTGGCCCCTCAGCTGGCGAGGCAGGTGGGCCGCCATGCGCATGCGAGACAGTTCAAGCGGATGCGAAATGTGCTCGGCAAGCTGCGCAAACGGGTCGGGCGTATCTGGCGGGATATCGACCGGCAACGGGAGCAGGTGACCGGTCCATTGCGCCAATGGCTTGATGACCTGATGGCACGGGCCGAACGGATTCTGACGCAGCAGCCGAAAGACAAAAACAAGCTGTACGCCTTGCATGCGCAGGAGGTGGAGTGCATCAGCAAGGGCAAGGCCCGAAATCCCTACGAGTTCGGTGTCAAGGTCTCGATCACCACGACGCACAGGGAAGGTTTCGTTGTGGGCGCAAGATCGATGCCGGGCCGGCCGTACGACGGCCACACCCTGTACGAAGCACTGGAGCAAGCGTCGATTGTGGGAGATTGCCGTATCGGCACTGCCGTTGTGGACAAGGGCTATCGCGGTGCTGACGTGCCGGGCGTGAGAATCCTGCGATCAGGACAGAGGCGAGGCGTGACGCGCGGGATCAGGGCGATGATCAGACGCCGCAGTGCCATCGAACCGACGATAGGCCACATGAAGACCGATGGCAAACTTGACCGAAACTGGCTCAAGGGGGCATTGGGAGATGCACTTCACGCAGTGCTGTGCGGTGCCGGACACAACATCCGGCTGCTGCTGCGTCGGCTGCAGCGCCGGCTGCGGCGTTTTTGTGCCTTTATTTTGCTGTCGATTCTGGCCTGTGTACGGCTGATGCTGCCGGATCGGTCAGAAATAACGTTGTAGACGGCAGAGCGGCACCAACCCGGTCCTGTCCAGTTTCTCGGTCGTTCCGTTCAGCAACAGGCCGACGTGCGGATTCTGGGTTGTTCAGGACTGACGACGTACCGTACCGAAGCTCGAGGACGGTGCCGCCGGAACCGTGGTACCGCCGGGGTAAGATGGCCGAGACGTTTCGGGACATCGAGGAACTGATGGAGACCTGGCTGCGAAAGACTGGAGGCGGGAGCTGCGTACCGGGCAGTATCGGCGCAAGCCCTGCCGCGTGTGGCGCGATCTCGAGCAAGTGGCGGGCTGGCGCCGCTGGGCATCCACCATCCGTGACCGTGTTGGTGCAGATGGCCATGGCGCTGCTGATACTGACCGATCTTCGAAGAAGACATGTTCCGGTGGCGTGGTATGGCTTTCGTGAGGAGCGTGGACGCGAAGATGGCATTGCGGCGCATCCATTTTTGGCATTGCCGATCCGTGCCCGTGGTGCGATGCGGTATCTCTTCTGACTTTCAGTCAATACACGATCCCGCATCTGCATCTGATGCGCTGCGTGGCGCGAAGGGTTGCCGACGGGACGATACTGACGATGCTTCGTCAGTGGCTTGACGCACCGGTGGTGGTCGAGCGAGCAGCCAACGGTGGAGAAATCCGCACAACGGTTGCCCGTGACACAAACCGGGGTACACCCGCAGAGGCGTCATCTCTGCTGCCGGCTGATCCTGTACTTTTCGCCGCTTCATGCTGGCGTGGTCTGTGGGCACGCGCAGCGGCTGAGGGCCGGCGAGTGAATTATGCCGATGACTTCGTGATCCTGTGCCAGCAAGGAACCGGGAAAAGAAGACCGCGCTGGCAGCCGTAAGCGCGCCTGATGCCCAAACTTGGGTTGAGGGTCAACGAGAAAGAAGACCCGACTGGTCAGGCTGTCCGATGAAGATTCGATTTCCTTGGATACACCGTGGGACGCGTTTCTACGGACGTCACGGGCGCCCCTACTGGGGACGGCTCCCGTCAATCCGCTCGACAACTTCAGGAAACGCATACACGATGAGACATGACATCACGCTGGACTTTGGTCTGCTTCTGTCTCGAAGAGGATAGAAGACTCAATCCCATCTCAGGGGCTGGGCAAACATTCGGGTCTTCGCGGATCAGTGTGGGTGCACCGGGCGTTTTCGGGTAGCAGGGCAGGAAACTGGCAATGACCTTGAGCCTCAGATAGTCCTCATCCCGGTATCCGTAAGCACTGCGCTGAATGACCCGAATCTTGTTGTTCAGGCCTCCACCATCCCCAGGCTGACCTTGTTCTCGGGTCGGCAGTAGGCGGCAATGCCATCCCAGTGCCGCTCGATCATTTCGGCAAACTTTCGGTACGGTTCAAGACGCTGCCATCGCAGGCTTTGTTTCCAGCGCTCGAAGAACGCCCCTGGCACCGCGCTCGGTTCTCGTAGCTCCACAGCTGCCCAAACGACTCCTTCAGCAGGTAGGCCGTGTTCAGCCGCCGATTGGCTGCCAGCAGCTTTGAGTGCCCTGCCGCCCCTCCAATGTCAGGTTCTCCCGCGCCGACAGCAGCGTATAGCGCTGCCCCTTGATCCACGACCCTGTCCTTGCCTTGCAGACGCCTGTACTCGTCGCGCCTGACCTGATCGAGCGCCTTCGAGAGATGCCGCATGATGTGGAACTTGTCGAACACGATCGCTGCGTTGGGGGCCTTGTCGCGCACCGCGTTGCGAAACGGGCGCCACATGTCGATCACCACAAGCTCGATGCCATCGCTTGCCTTGCTCCCCAGCTGGGCGAAGAACTGCTCCACATCGGCTTGCGTGCGTCCGTTGCCGCCCATCCATATCGGTCTGCCCTGGTCCAGATCACTGACCACCACGCGATAGTCATGCCCCTTTCTGACCGCTATCTCATCGATGCCTATCGCTCTGGGCCTGAGCCGACCGGCACGACGAACCTGTTCCTGCATGTACAGCTTCGACAGATCCTTCACCGTGCTGTCGTGAAGCCGCTCCAGCTCTGCCACGGCCTTGTTGCTCATGCTCGTGCACAACCTGCCGACATGCAGCGCAAAGCGCTCGGTATAGCGTGGATTCTGCGCCAGCCAGTCAAGCCGTTCTACATGCACGCCGCCGCACCCCGAACACCGTACCCGCCAACGTTCGAACTCCAGGTACACCACCCAGCCTGCCACCCGAAGATCCCGCACACGGCACCTCCGCTGGTCGTAACGCCCCCGGCAGCGCTGCCCGCAATTTGAGCAAATGGCCGTTTTTTTCGGCGTCTCAGCTGTACGATCCTTGCCTTGGGATCCCCGAAGATTCCCCTCAACTTCGCCGATGCCACGAAGCCGGGAACAGACAAAAAGTTCCCTCAGACTGCGACCTGTTTTCATGCACAGCACCTCGATCCAGTATCGATGCACGATACGACATCATCATCGTGCTGTAAAGTCCTTGATTTCAGGCGTCAAACGCCGATTTCCAGCTCAGGTCACCCACACTGATCCGCGAAGACCCACTATTTCGATCAGAGGGGTGACCAGGCCGAACACCGGGACGGTAGCACCTACACGGCGCGACGGCTCAGAACTTGGTTGCGAAGGCGCAGTGGCAAACGAGACGGGATACCGCCAATATCCCGACCAGTACCTTTATGAGAAGTTGGGACTGATACGCCTGGTGCCGATACGGCGGAAGCGCAACCGCTCGAACATGGTCTGATGTGCACAGAGCCGGATGCGGGAAATCTGCACGTCCGGTTCGAGGAGGGATGTGGAAACGGAGCCATGGTACGGATAGTGAGGCACCGCCAACCGAAGGGGCGGCCGCAGATATGCCGGACCTGACGTGCTCGCGCCACATCTCTACTCTACCCGCAGAGCCGCCCGTCATCGAAAGCGCATCAATGCGTACTGGTTGAGGCTGTAGTCGATGGCTCTGGCCAGTTTGCGCCGTTGGCCACCTTCTGCCGTTGCAGCCCAGCCGCCAGGTGAAGAAGGCATCGATCTGGGGTTTGAGTTCCCGCTTTCGTCGCAGTGCCGTGCGCGCTGCCTCGACATCCAGACCGCGGGTCCTTGCCTCGAAGGCGGTAGAACGATCTGATGTAGCCCGGCAGCGCCTCTTCGCCAGCCAGCGTGGGCTTTCGCTGTGGGACCCAGTGATCGTGGAACCTGCGCCGGGCGTGCGCCATGCAGCCCACCTCGGTGATGCCCTGCCGGAACTCATTCTTGTAGCCGCCAGTCATCGCAGACCAGGGCGCTCCTTCCGGTCGTCCATGAAAGCCCTGGGCATTCTCGCCGGCCCGGTTGTCGCTGAAGTGGTAGACCACCGCCCGGATGGCCTCTTTCTCCCCAGGCGCGAAGGTCCACAGCCAGCCCTTTGCCAGCCTTCGCTGCCTCTTTGGGGACAGTCAGAATCCTGATGCCTCGTCGGCGTGCAGAACGCCCTGTTCGAGCAATTTCCTGCGCAGGGCATCCACGAGCGGTTGCGGCGCCACGCCACACCGACCCACCGCTGCCCAGCGATGGGGCGGGCAATCGTCAGGCGTGCCCGGCCGCCAGATGGCTTCCTGGCGTGCATGCGGCAGGTGGTCGCCATGCTTGCTGACCGTGCACGTGCGCCAGCAGCGTGGCGATCCTGTCGATGATGCACGGCGGCTTTGTCGGCGCCTGCTCGATGCGTTCTGATTCCGGGCGAGCCCAGATGCCACGCGTAGTGCTCGACGAAGGTACGGACGTAACCCAGTTTCTGCTCTCGTCATCGCGCACGTGTTTGAGCGCACGCAGCCACAGGGGCAGCTCCTGTTGGCCGGATCGTGACGGATTTCGGTGTGTGGCAGCCCCGGTGAGGGCTGCCATTTGGGCTGGCGACGGGACTACTTTTTTTCTTCGCGGGTGCCGATCTGGAGAGCTGTGTCTCGACCGCGGCAGTCCTCGATGGCCTCTTCGAACAGCAGTCCTGGATGCCGGCGAGCTTCTCGCTCTTTGCCAGGCGGATGCGACGCAGGTACGCCAGCTCGACCTTGAGCTTCTCGTTCTCGACCGTGGTGAAGCGGATTTTTTCGTCGCGCCGAAACCCGGTTCCGCTGTTGCTGTTCGGTTGCTGCTTCTGGCACCAGATCACGTCCGCCTGCTGCTGCCGAATTGCTGCATCAGCGAGGGCGGTGAACTCACTGCCAGCTGCTGCCGCATCCGTAATGCCGATGTCGGCGGGTGAGTTCTGCAGGGGAAGCGGGGCCGGTCCATGGGGTACAGTATGCCGGTGTCGGCCGCTGCTGCTGCCATGCGAGATTTCCCGGTTGCCATAAGGCGAGAACCGTCCATGAGTGAAACGGTCACGATCACCAGGTCACCGGTCACGATGCCGGAATCAGTCGGTCACGATCATCGGAATACGCATCGCATACGGACTTCGTGCTGTTCAGCACCTACGGTCACAGTACGTGGATTCGCCAGCGGGGTTCGTCGCCGTATGGCACGCTGCTGGCCAATCCCTAACGGGCCGGTGTCGCGCGCGGATGTTCACGGGAGATCCGTCGCTGGGCGCCTAGATGTGGAGGCAGTACACGGTGGGCTGACAACCCGGCAACCGTTTGCCAATGCGCATGACGCTGCGGCAGAACGTGCGTCACGGAAGGAAAAGGGCCATGGCGAATTCATGTGTCGCTGCTGCGGCTGCAGGCCAACCAGCGGCTGCAGAACCGGCGCGGCACCCGGCGAGGAGCTGGTTGTGACCTGACGACCACCGACACCTCGCTGCTGATGCCGCTGAAGCCTGGGGAATGAAAGCACCAGGTGGTGGCCGGGCTGACGCACGCACCGGCCACAGCCACGCATGACGACGCGCCGCTGCACCATTGCGGCGCTGAACCTGCTGATGCGCCGGTCGTGGCAGTGACCCGGTGACCTGCAATGCGCTACGAGCGCAACAGCCCGTCGAAGCTGACGGTGGCCGGGCTGTATGCGCAGGATCAGATCAGGCTGGATGACCGCTGGACGGTGGTGGCGGGTCTGCGTCACGAGCGCTCGCGCGACGACATCGACAACCGTCTGACGGGTGGTGCGACGGGTGCAGAAAGGATCACGACACGACCGGTTCGGCCGGGGGTGTCGTGACGTTCGTCCGGGCTGGGCCGCCTATGCCAGCTACAGCCGCTCGTTTCTGCCGGTGAGCGGGCGGGATGCGCAGGGCCCGCTATTTCGTGCCCAGGAAACGGCCAGCCAGAAGGAGGTGGGGCTGGTATGGCTGGGCGGCGTGAAATGGCTCGGTGGCGGTGTTCGACCTGCGGCGCCAGCACGTCAGTGTCGTCCGATCCCGACAATGGCTTCAACATCCAGGTGGGTGAGCAGCGCGCGCGTGGCGTGGAGCTGGAAGCCGGGGTCGATCTGGGCAGCAGGCTGAACCTGGTGAGGCCTACACCTTCATCGATGCGGAGGTCACGGCCGACGCAATGCGTCGCTGGTGGGCAAGCCCGGCTGGAAATGACGGCCAAGCACGTGCTGGCCCCTGTGGGCCGACTGGCGCGCGTGCCAGCTGCCTGCCGTGTCGGTGGGGCTGGGCGGCCGGTATGTGGGCACGCGCAGAAGGCGATGTGTCGTACGACCTGCCGTCGTACGCGCTGGCCGATCTGTCGGTGGCGTATACCGGGCACGACTTCAGGGTCACGCTGGGCGTGAAGAACCTGTTCGACCGAACCTATTACGTGGGTGCCATCAACGAAAGCGACGATGGTGTCACCCGGGCATGCCGCACGTATCTGCTGACCTTCAAGTATCTGTTCTGATCGGCCTGCACGTCCGGACTGATCAACCGAGTACGCCCGATGCATGACGCCTTGATCCTCACACGCAGATACGCCTTGCGAACCTCTTCGTTGGCCAGCGGTTCGGTCCGTGTCCTGCAGCACGATCCGGCCGTTTTCCAGTACATAGCTACGGTCGGCCAGCTGCAGGGGGCACGGTTGGCGTTCTGTTCCACCAGAAAGACGGTGACACCCTCGGCGCGGATTTTTCTGGATGATCTCGAAAATCTGCGCGATGATCGGCGGGGCCAGCCCCAGCGTGGGCTCGTCCAGCAGCAGCAGACGGGGCTGGCTCATCAGCGCACGGCCGATGGCCAGCATCTGCTGCTCGCCACCCAGACATGGTGCCGGCGCGCGCTGGTGCGCCCGTTCGCGCAGGCGCGGAAAAACCGAGCGTGTTCCAGTCCGGCCTCGATGGCTTCGCGGCTCTGGAAGAAACCGCCCATCTGCAGGTTTTCGGTCACCGTCATGTCGCGCAAAGCACGCGCCGACCCCTCGAGAAAATGGCAATGCCGTTGCGCATGATCTGCGGCGTGTCCAGTGCCGTGATGTCCCGGCCCTCGAAGCGAATCTGGCCGCTGCGGGCGCGCGGGTTGCCGCAGGCGTCATCAGCAGCGTGGTCTTTCGCCAGCGCCCAGTTGCTGCCGATCAGCGTGACGATCTCGCCGGCGTTCGCGTACAGAGCTCACGCCGTCCAGCGCCTGGATAGGGCCGTAGTAGAAGGTGCTGACATTGGTGAATTCCAGCGTGGTGGTTCGGTCTGCGGAAGCGCCCTCACCCATGTGGACGACGATGCGGCTGGCTGTCTGATGCCGTGTCGTGGGCGCCGGGCGTGCCCGTGTCCTACCGGCGGGGTGGCATGTCTGCCACCATCATGCCTCTCCCAGATAGGCCTTGATGACCCGTTCGTCGTTGCGACGGCCTCCCGGGCGTGCCGGTCATGATCGGCGCGCCGTGTTCCATCACCAGAATGCGTTCGGAGACGTTCATTACCAGGCTCATGTCGTGTTCGATCAGCAGCACGGCCACGTCGAATTCGTGGCGCAGGCGGCGGATCAGGTCCTGCAGGTCCACCTTTTCCTGCGGGTTCAGGCCGGCAGCCGGTTCGTCCAGCATCAGCAGCCGGGGGCGGGTGATCATGCAGCAGGCAATTTCAGCCGGCGCTGGTGGCCGTAGGCCAGATTGCCGGCCTCGCGGTTGGCATAGGCGTGCAGGCCCATGAAGTCCAGCCACCGGACCGCACGGTCGATGGCCTCGGCTTCGGCTCGGCGGTAGGCGGGCAGGCGCAGCAGGCCCGCCAGCAGCCCGCTCTTTACTGCTGCGTGTGCTGGGCCTGCAGCAGGTTCTCCAACACGGTCAGCTGTTTGAACAGCCGCACGTTCTGGAAGGTGCGACCACGCCGTGACGGGCCGCGACGTGGCTGGGCCCGACCCGCCATGTCCTGGCCATCAGGCCGGATGCGCCCGCTGCTGGGCTTAGCAGAAGCCACTGATGCAGTTGAACACCGTGGTCTTACCCGCCCCGTTGGGGCCGATGATGCAAAAGATCTCATGGCGCCCGGCCAGCGACACCTGGTCCACCGCCAGCAGGCCGCCAAGAAGCGCATGGTCGGACCGGACGTCGAGCAGCGCGGCGTGCGAGGTGTGCGTCACGCATCTCGTCACGGGTGCTCATCGTGTCAGCTCCACGTGCGGGCGTCTGACCGGCAGCAGGCCCTGCGGAGCGCCAGATCATCATCAGCACCATCACCAGGCCGAACAGCGGCGGCATGCGGTAGTCGGAAAAACTCGCGGGCCATTTCCGGGCAGGACGGTGAGAATGATGGCGGCCAGAATCACCCCCAGCTGCGAGCCCATGCCGCGGCACGACGATGGCCAGGATCAGCGCCGGCTCGATGAAGGTGAAGGACTCCGGATTGACCAGCCCTGCCGTGCCGCAAAAGGCGCCGCCGAAGCCGGCGAACGTGGCGCCCAGCGTGAAGGCCGACAGCTTGATGCGCGTGGGGTTGAGCCCCAGCGAGCGGCGAGCGATTTCATCCTCGCCGCAGGGCCTCCCAGGCGCAGCCACCGGCATGCGCACCAGCCGGCTGGACACGAACAGCGTCAGCAGCGCCAGCACCAGGGCCATCGGGTACAGGTAGATGACCATGTCCTGGCTGGATATTTCCAGCCCATCAGCTGGTGGAAGGTCTGGGCGCCGGCCTCGCTGGCCCGGCGGGTCATTTTCAGCCGAATACCGTGGGCTTGGGTATGCCGGCAATGCCATCCGGCCCGCCGGTCCAGTCGGTGAGGTTGACCAGCAGCAGCCGGATGATCTCGCCAAAGCCCAGCGTGACGATGGCCAGATAATCGCCGCGCAGCCTGCACCGGAAAGCCAGCAAAAAGCCGAACAGCGCCGCCCAGCCCCGGAGACAGGCAGCGCCTGCAGAAACCCAGCCCAGCCACTGGTGCAGCGGCGCGCATGGTGTGGCTCCCACCGCATAGAAGCCCACGAAGCCCAGGTCGAGCAGGCCGGCAAAGCCGACCACGATGTTTCAGCCCAGCGCCAGCGCGAGTGGCAGATGAGCACGATGGTGGCGATGTCGACCTGATTGCGGCTGCCAAAGAACGGCCAGACCGCGGCCAGCACCACCAGCAGCAGGATCAGCACGCGCTGGCCGGTGGGCGTGCGATGGATGAAGGTGAGCCGTTCGCTGCCCGGTACGCGGACGCGGCTGCGCGCGGCCCGTGGCGAGCGGTGAGCGCCGGCCGCCACAGCTGGATGACGAACACCACGGCGCAGGCAGCCAGCACCAGGCCCCAGTGTGCCTCGATGTGCGTGCGTGCCCCTTCGCGCACCAGCTGCAGGCCCAGAATGGGCGTGGTCAGCCCGGCCGTGACCAGGGTGGCGAGCAGGGCGTTCTTCAGCGTACTGGCGCCACCGGACGATAGCGCACCAGTTGTGCCGCACCGGTTGTGCCCGTGCGCCGGTTGTGCCGGTATCGGGCCCGGCGTGCCCGCAATGGAGCCGCGTGGTTGCGGAATCGTGCGCGGCCTCGCCGTTGCGACCGGCGGCAGGAGATGTCGTGTTCATCAGACCTTCTCCACTTCGGGCTTGCCCAGCAGGCCGCTGGGGCGGAACAGCAGAATGAGGATCAACAGGCCGAAGGCCACGATGTCCTGTGCTGCGCCGAGATGAAGGCCGCCGCGAAGGTTTCGGCCAGCCCAGCAGCGGGCCGCAGCATGGCACCGGGAATGCTGCCGATGCGCCCAGCACCGCCGCCGTGAACGCCTTGATGCCGGCAATGAAGCCGATGAAGGGATTGAGCTTGCCGATGGTGATGGCAATCAGCACCGCCACGGCCGCCAGCGGCTCGCATGAAGGTGAAGCAATCACCCGGTGGGTGTCGATGCCCAACAGCTGGGCCATCCGCATGTCCTGCGAACAGGCCCGCGAGGCCCGGCCCGTGCGTGAATGGCGGATGAAATATGCCAGCACCGCCATCAGCACCACCGTGACGGCGATGATCAGCAACCGCGGGCCGACAGCGTCGTCGAAGCTGCCGAACGGGATGTCGATGCCACCGGCGATCAGCGTGGGCACCGCCATGTCACGCGAGCCTGGTAGCGTCACCCAGTTCTGCGGGAAGATCGACATGCCGATGGCCGAGATGAGGGCCACCAGCCGTGGCCGCCGCGCGCACCGGCCGGTAGGCGATGCGCTTCCACGCTGTAGCCGTACAGGGCGGTGACGGCCATGCGACCAGCATCGAGCCGATGAGCAGGGGCGGCGGCACGCTGCCTGGGCACCCACGGCCGTGAGGCGTGACCAGTCCCATGAGGCGCCGATCATGCAGATCGCCGTGGGCGGGGATTGATCATGCCGATGATGCCGTACCATCGTGTGGCAGCCAATGGCGATCAGCGCCAGATGGCGCCCAGCGACAGGCCGTTGAAACCCTGCTGGATGATCTGAGAAGGTATTCGGACATGCTCACTGGGCGGCAGGGTCTTGCTGCCGTCCTTGTGCCGAGTGTGAGACCACGTACGGGTGGTGCTCCAGATCACCCTGTGTCGTCCATTTCAGCTCGCCCTACAGGGGTCTTCACCGTATGGCCGTGACAGCCATTCGCTACCTTTTTCGGATCGTCGCTGCCGGCACAGCTGATGCCTTCGGCGATGGCCTGCACGGCCGCGTAGGCGGTGAGCTGGAAGGCCCCGCTGGCATCACGCTTCTTCGCCTCGAAGGCCTTGACGATGGCGGCGTTGGCCGGATCGGTGGAGAAATCTTTGGGCAGCGTCGGCAACATGCCTTCCACCGCATCACCCGCAATGGCGTTGATGTCCGGGTTGCCGGCGCCTTCCGCATGAAGCAGGCCTTCGCCCTGTTCGGCCGCCTGGCGCGCAGGGCCCATTTCAGGTGATAGCCGCCGTAGTAGACGGGAAATCGATTTTTGTTCGCGCGCAGTTTGGTGATGATGGCCGAGTAGTCGGCATCGCCGACGTGATGCCCTCGAACAGCACCGGCTCCACCCGCCTTTTTCAGCGTGTCGCGCACCGCACTAGCAATGACCCTGGCCGTACGACTGCTTGTCAGTGCGGGATAGCCACGCAGGCCGGTTTTGGCCACCTTCGGATGTACTCGCCGGCAGCCGGCTCCTGCTGGTCATCTTGCGACCGGTGACGGAGAAAGATGTACTGGTAGTTCTTGCCGTCGGTCAGCGCCGGGGCGGTGGCCGAGGGGTGTCATCAGCACCTTCCTCGTCGTAGATGGGCGCAGCGGCAATGGTGGCCCCGAGACGCAGCCCCATCACGTGAATGGATGCCCTCGTTGACGGCGCGGTTGGCGGCGATGGGGCCCCTGCTTGGGTTCGCAGGCATCGTCGATGACCACGGCCTCCAGCTGCTGGCCATTCACGCCGCCGGCGGCATTGATCTGCTCGATGGCCGTGATGGCGCCCTCGCGCACCATGTTGCCGTACTGGGTCACGCCGGACCGGTGGTGGGACCGGCAAGCCCGATGCGCAGCGTGTCGGCCGCGTGGGCAGGGAGAGCAGGGGCAAGGGGTGGAAGGGCGATGGCGGCGGCAGCGCGGTCCTGGCGTGCTGCGGTGGGGGCGTGAAAGTGTTGGTGCCGGCACCGGCCGAACCGCTGGTGCGGCTGCGCAGGGGCTGCGATGGTGCTGGTCAGACGGCTGGTGCAGGCTGCCCCAGCCGGGAAAAGGAAAGAAGTGGCGGAGCAGCCGCACGGGCTGCAGTCCAACGGACTGTTGTATGGAGCTTTTACAGGGCAGTTGTGCGGGCGAACGGTGCCGAATTTCATGAATATCTCCCGGCATGTCCCGCCATGAGAACGCCGCGCGTCACCCGAAAGGGATGCGTGGCGCGGTCCAGTCCGGCCGACGGCGGGCCGAGACTGGCTGGCGCAGGCCGGCAGAGCGGCTGCTGCCCTGCGGGGGCATGATGAATATCGTGGCTGAAGACAAGGCGTTGCCCGTCCGCCGGTGCCGTGGGGTAGGGGCACATCCGGGGCGGATGCAGCAACGGCAGATAGCGCCGACAGGACCGGGTGTCCGTTCGGCTGTCGCATGCCGGACCGGCGGCAGGACTCGCAGGGTGGCAGCTGCTGCCGGTGCCGAGAGCTCAGCCCTGCGGCCAGTGCCCGCAGACTTTCGTGGAATTCCCTGGCCGTGAGGGCCGCACATCGCCGCCTCACGAAATATGAAAGTGTGAACTATATATCGGGTGCCGCCGCGCCAAAGCGTAACCGCATCGTGGATGTGGGCTATCAGGGAAAATCCGGAGGCATCGTTGCCACTGCCGGAAGGTGTTCAGGGGAAGGATGCACGAGGCTATGGGACGTTCCTGCTTGACATGGAGCACTCCCGCCTGCCGCAGGACGCCCCTGCCAGCCACGGGACGCTCCTGCGCCGCCCGCTCTGGTTCTCTCGAACCAGCGACCTCCCGCCTGCTACAGGACGCTCCCGCCTGCTGCCAGGGCATCGGAGTAGTGGCCGTCACGGGCTGGTATGACGGGGCTGTAGTGATCCGTCTGGATGGCATGATAGAGAGCAACGGTACGGCGGAATGCAGGCATCAGGGATTACCCGTACCACCAGCGATTTGATACCATGATAAACAAGGTTATGCGAAGCATTCCTATTTGAGTTCATCTATCATTCATGCGGTGCCGACGGTCAGCCCCCTTGCTGTGATCGTTGGCATGTTCTGTGCTGACTGCCGCCGCTGGAGACGGGCCACTTCCGGGAAGGCTTCGGCATGACGGACACCCCATGGGGTTCCGTCCTCATGGAAGCCCTGCGGCTGCGGGGTTTTCTGTCGATAGCGTCTTCCTCCCTGTCCTTCGATCCTGCGCTGCGACGCTCTGGCTATCCCGCCCGGTATGCCGGCACGGTTTCTGTTCTGCCTTTTACAGAGGATTCATCCAATGAAAGCATTCCGGGTTTCTTCCCTTGTCGCACTGGCCGTTGCCGCCGCCCTGTCGGGTTGTGCCGCCACGCAGGATGCCGCCCGATCACCATGGGCGGTGTCAAGTCGGTGCTGGGTCGGAGCGGGTCACGCGCCAGGAGGTCGGCAGCTCTATAGGTGGCCTATTCGGCGAGCGATGACGTGGTCTATGTGGCTTCGGCGGCGGTTTCGACACCAACGCCAATCCGCCGAAAATCCTGAAGCTGGATCCGAAGACGCTGGCCGTGAAGGGCGAGTTCCCGCTGGCTGCCCCGGCCTTCGGTCTGGCGCTGGATGATGAAGCGCACCGTCTGTATGTGGCCGATACCCGCGGCCCGTCGGTGCTGGTGGTGGACACACACGTCCGGCCAGACGCTGGCTACCGTGCCGCTGGAGAAAATCCGCGAGATCGTCCTGGACAAGGCCAACCATCGCCTGCTGCTGCCGGGCATGGACTACAAGGGCAAGAGCACGCTGCAGGTGGTGGACACCGACACGCTCAAGCTGGACAAGGTCGTGCAGGGCTTTGGCTATGGAGCAACTGGCATTGCGCTGAACGAGCAGGCCGGCAAGGTGTATGTGTCGAACCTGGTGGGTCAGCTAGCATGAGGTGGATGCCGCCACGCTGGCCGTCACCAACAAGTTCGAGGGTGCCAGTCGACCAGATGCTGAATGTGGCCTTCGATTCGGCCAATGGCCGTGTGCTGGCCGTGGACGAGGCTCGACAAGCTGAACGAGAGCAAACGCGTGCGTGAGGGCTTCCAGTACACGCCGCGCAGCGAAGCAACCAGTGTGGCCATCATCGACCGAGCAATGGTCAGGTGACCGCTTCGGTCGAAAGTGGCAAACAGCCGGTGCGCTGCTGGTCGACGCCGAGCGCAACCGCGCCTATGTCGAACCGCGCATCGGGTGATGTGACGATTGCTGGATACGAAGACCGGCAAGGTGCTGAAAAACGGTTTGCTGCTCACGCACGCGAACAGCCTGGCGCTGGACAAGAAAACGGCGGTGCCGTCTACGTGACCATCAAGAACGGTCGTGACGTGTCGCAGGACCAGAAGGAAAGGTGTGGCACGCATGCGTTCCTGATGAACGTCTGCTGAGCGGTTGGCCGGGCTGACCGGCTGCCTGCAAGGCTGTTTTTGCGGTCCTGCCTCAAATGCCTCTGTGCAGAAATGTGCGGAGGCCCGTTTCTTTATGGCGCTGGTGTATGAGGCTCCCGCGCGAAGCGACTTCGCTGCGGGGCGTCGGGATGCGTGGGTGATTTTTGATGTTGACGGTACGGGTTTTATGGAAGACGACTCCCGTTGGAGCACGCGCCCCGGACCGGTATGCCCCTGCGGCTCATACGCTCACTGAAGCTTTGTTGCCCACGACCTGCGTCGTGGTCAACAAAGCCTCAACACTAAAACACTTTCCGACAACCGGGCTGCGCCCCGCCTGTCGAAAAGTCGTTCACGCGTACCGCGAAAATCGCCGCAGTGGCATCCCGCCCGGGCGCTTGTCTCAGGAAGGGGCGGCTCCAGCCCGGGAGAAGGCATTCTCCTTCCTCTGCAGGGTTGACCAGGGTCGGTGTGATTCCCCTCTACGGCTTATTGGGACGGTGCTCCAGTCTGGTCAGGTTTTCTCGAAAGGCACACCCTTGCCTGTCGAAGGAGGGACTTCGCGGGTCATGTGGGTGGCGGAAGGCTGGGAATCGCCGTTTGTCAAACTGCAAAAACTTATCCCGATCCTGGATCCAACGCGCTGGCAGACTTTTGCAGAACCTCCTCAGAGGAGGGCGTACCATGTTCAAGGGAAATTCAACCAATCTGGTCGAAGTCGCGATGTGAGGGCTTTGCGGAAGCGGTGCGGGAGGGGAGGCTCTTGCGGCGATTTCGCGGTGGCGCGGAACGACTTTCTGACAGGCGAACGTAACCCGTTGTCGAGAAAAGGTAGCGCTGGAGGTTTGTTGACTCCGACGCAGGTCCGTGCTTTCGTCGAGCGGAGCGTATAGATCCCTCCCGTGCCGCCTCATCAGAGTCGTCTTCCATGACTTGAGGCCCCAGTCGCAAGCCATCTTTCATGAATTGAAATCCCCGACCGGGGATTACCCGTGGCCTTGAGCACCTGCGTTCAATGAGTGCTCTCCGCCGGTAATCCCCTGCTGCCCGCCGCCCGGCAGGAAAAGCCGGCAAAGAAGGAACAATTGCCGCGCAGTGCCCCCGTTACCCCCGTGCATGATCGCCCCCGAGTCCTTGGGAGACAGGGGTCTGTCTTTCCACCGCGGACATAGGCGGTTGTGTGTAGCCATCCACGTCCCGCGCCCCTTTTCGAGGCATCCATCACCCCATGCCCCGATGGATGAACGCCGAACAAAGCCCGGAGCAATCACATGATGCACAAGCGTACGGTGTCGGTATCGTCCTGTCGGCCAGCGTGGCCGCACTGCTGGCCGCCTGCGGTAGCGCTCCTCCGGCGGTGGTGACGCCAATACCCCGCAGAACAACAGCGGTGGTGGTGGCAGCAACGGCAACCTCGTGCTGCCCGGCAGCTGCGGGAGCTGGCCGGCATGAAATTCATGTGCGTTCCGGCAGCTCGAAGCAGGCATCGGCCCAGCCCGGCAACGCCCGCACCGAAACCTCCGTTCTGGTCGAGGGCAAACCGTTCGTGGCCACCGTCAGCGGTAACGGCGGCACGGGCAGCAATGGTTCGAGCCACCGCGTCCAGCAGCACCGATACCGGTAACAGCAGCAGTGCCGACACCACGGTAGCCACGGGCAGCGCATCCAGCAATTCCGGAGCCACGGGTACCACCGGCACCAGTGGAACCGTGGGCACAGGGCACCACGACCGCAGGTGCCACGGGGTCCGCTGGCAGCGCACGAACGTGCCGTGGTCAGCTACCAGAGCGCCATCCAGATCGATTTCACCGGCCGCAGCGCTGGCACCTACCAGCTGGTGGGTACGGGCCGCCCTGGAAAAACGCGGACGGCAGAGCGCGTCTGGCCTTCATCCGGTGGCCGTGCATGAAGGGAATGTCAACCAGAAGCGCAACACGAGCGTTGCCACCGGCGGCAGCATCGAGGTGACGGTGGGGGCTGACGGCAAGTTCCACATCAGCAGCACCACCTCGCTGCCGGTGTCCAAACCTGGTCGGCCGATGGGGCGCAACGGCCTTGCCGACCAGACGCAGATGATTCTGAAGCGACGTGCACCGACGGTTTGGCGGGCGTCCATTGAGCCGGCACGATCGCGAGATCGGCAGCTTTCGTCGTTCAGCAGTCGGGGGGATGAGCCTGTTTGCTGATCGCCTGGCAACGTGTGTGTCGGCGGTCGGGCATGACAGGCCTGTCATGCCCCGGTGCCGAAATCAGCTCACTGAACGAGAGCGGCTGATGTGTCGCTCGTGGGGTCGGTGGCGCCGCGCGACTTGTTCAGGGCCCAGACCACGCCCTTGCCGTCGGTGAAGACGTGGCTGGCGTAGGAACCGCCCATCAGGTTGGCCGTCGGGTTGCCGTTGGCATCCACCACGGCCACCGAGTTCGGAGGCACGGTTGGCCACCCAGGCACGCTTGTGCACCGGATCCACGTGACGGCCAGCGGGTTGGCACCGACCTTGGTGTCGGACTTCAGCGTGCCGTCGGCGGCGTTGAGGATCTGCAGGTTGTCGGTCTGCTGGCCGACCACGCAAACAGCAGGCCTCTTCAGGGCGTAGGCACGCTCATCGCACCCTTCAGACCTTTTCAGGTTGTAGACCTTCTCGATGGTCTCGGTGGCCTGGTCGATCACGTACAGCTGGTCGGTGGTGAGGTGGCAAACAGCTTGCCGTGGCCTCATCCACGGCGAAGGACAGCGGAGCTCGGGGTGGTTTTGGTGCGGGTCGGCGAGACCAGTTCCAGACGGGTCTTCTCTTCCAGCGTGCTGGTGTTGAAGATGTTGATGTAGTTCTGCCGTGGGCAGCCACATAGGCACGATGGCGCTTGCCGTCGACGGCCACGCCGTGGTTGTGCGGGGCGATCTTGTCGTTGAACTGCTTGACCAGCGACAGGTCGGACTGTTCGTACACGGCGACGGCGCCGGTGCGGGTGTTGCCGGTCCAGACGGTGTCGGTTTTCATCGTCGACGGCGATGCCGTAGACGGCCTCGACCTGCCGCCATCAGCCGTGGCGGCGGGACGACCTGGGGCTTCGAGCACCAGCGACGACGGTTGATCTTCATCAGGCTCGACACTGACCGGCGGACGGCCCACGGCGGAGGTGACGAGACGGCGTGGTTCTTCGCACTGTAGGCGCCCTGATAGAGACGGGTTCAGCGCGGCACGCTTGATGTTGTAGATCGTGGTTGACGGAGAAGGGTTTTCGGGGAGATCTTGGGTCGATGACTTCGGCGTAGCCCGGGTTGACGTCTGGACGACCACCGGGTGCAGACCCACCGGCGACTCGGGCGGAAATCAGACCTGGGCGGTGAACTTGCCTTCGGCATTCACGCGCCAGGTATGGGCTGGGGAGGTGATGGTGTCACCGTCGCTCCAGCAGTTTGACATCCTGGCCGGGCTTAGCCGCTGCCGGAGACCTCGGCCGTGTCACCGGGGTGACAGGGGGCGTTGGTGACCGAAACGCTGCCTTTGTAATCGGGGGTCGACCGGGTGGGTCAGGCCACGGGCCTGTACACCGGCACTGAAGGCCAGGGCTGCCAGTGCGACGGCCAGGGCAGCGCCCTTCATTTGACCGCTGGAACGAGTGTCAATGGTTTTGCTTTTTCATTCAATGAATTCCGATACGGAAACGGAACGACAAACAGACAGAACAACGAACAGCAAAAAGAGCAGGAACCAGAAACAGGCGGCCCGCAGCCGGTATGAGCGATACCGTGGCAGCGGATGGCGCGAGAGCCGCGGGATTGTTCTGCGCCTCTTCGCACGGAACCTTCGGGGCCGATGTACCGGGCAGGGTATGAGCTGGATGACGAATCGTGACCGACAGGGGAACGAATGATGTCTTGCAGAACGTTCGGCATTGTATCTCACTTTCAAAATGAGGTTCATTACCATTATTGATGACAGGGTGTTATATCCCCGTGAGCCATGTGGATATCTGGCGCTGTCATGGACTCATCGGGGGCTGCGTGGAGGGAGCTTCCCTTTGCAGGCGTCATGGTACTGGCGGTGCCCTGAGCCATTGAAGATTCCGCTGCCTTGCTGCCTTGTCCTGCATGCTCAAAGGGGCTTGGGAACAGAAATGCTTCCATGGCACGCGTCAGGGGAACAAACCCGGACACGAAACTTGCGGGAAGGTTGCGTGCCGGGTTTGGTGCATGTACCCGGATCCCGGGCGGCGCGACCCGGTTCAGACTGTGTGCCCGGTTCCCGGCCATGTGGCTGGTTCTGGGCGGGGTCCGGGCTCAGGTCATGCCACCGGGTTTCGAGCCATGTGCCTGGATTCCAGGCCATTGGTGCTGGACTCCTGATGGCACAGGGGTGACCGGTGCCGCAGACGGCCTGATGAGCTTCGCTCATTTGGCCACAAGCGGCTGATGTGGTCGCCGCGGCGTCGCTGGCGCCACGCGACTTGTTCAGGCTCCAGACGGTGCCCTTGCCATCGGTGAACACATGATTGGCGTACGAACCGGCGGGCAGGTTGGCTACCAGCCTGCCGCCGGCATCCACCACGGCCACCGAATCCGAGGCGCGGTTGGCGATCCAGGGCCTGTTTGTGCACCGGCTCCCAGACGACGGCCAGTGGATTGGCACCACCTTGACATCAGCTTTCACGGTGCCGTCGGCGGCGTTCAGGATCTGCGCATTGTCGGTGCTCTGGCCGACCACGAACAGCAGCCCTTCCTCGGGAGCGACGGCCACGCTCGCAGCATCCTTGACGCCCTTCAGGTTGAACACCTTGTCGATGGCCAGGGTGGCCTCGTCGATCACGTAGATCTGGTCGGTGTCGGCCACACGTACAGTTTGCCGGCGGCTTCATCGAGGGCCACCGAGATGGGCTCGCAGGACCTTGGTGCGGGTGGGCGACTGCAGCTCGACGCGCTTGATCTCCTTGAGCGCGGCGGTGTCGAACACGTTCACGTGGGTGGCCGAATCGGCGGCCACGTGGGCACGCTGGCGTTTGCCATTGACGGCCACGCCGTGGTTGTGCGGAGCGATCTTGTCGTCGAACTGCTTGACAAGCGACAGGTCGGCCTGGTGTGAGACGGCTACCGCGCCGGTGCGGGTGTTGTCACCCAGATGGTGCCGGCCCGTCATCCACGGCACTGCCGTAGACGGCCTGCGAGCTGCCTGCCATCGGCGGTGCTGGCCGGGGTGATCTGCGCCTCGATGGCCAGGCTGGAGGTTGACCTATCATCAGGCTAGACTGTTTGACCGGCGGACGGCCCACGGCGGAGGTGACGAAGATGGCGGTTCTTCGCGCTGTAGGCGCCCTGATAGAGGCCCGGGTTCAGCGCGGCACGGTGGATGTCGTAGCGTGGTGGCCGAGTACGGGATTTTTAGGGCGAGATCTTGAAGTCGAGGATTTCGGCATAGCCGGGTTGACGCTCTGCACGACCACCGGGTGGATGCCCACCGGCGACTCGGGCGGAACCCGGAACCTGGGCCTTGAAGTTGCCTTCGGCATCGGCAGCAGGATGGGCTGGGTGGTGATACTGTCGCCATCAGCTCAGCAGGCGCACTTCCGCCGGGTTTGAAGTCGCTGCCTTCCACCTCGACGGTACTGCCAGGATAGACGGGAAGTCTCGATGGAGACGCTGCCCTGATAGTCGGGGTTGACCGGGTGGGTCAGGCCATGGGCCTGGGCGCCGGCGGCGAAGGCCAGTGTGGCCAGGGCAACAGCGAAGGCAGCCCCCTTGAGGCGACCGTGGGAGGCAATCATTGGCAGGGGGTTTTGTTTCATGAAGATGGAACTCCGGATAGGGGGCCAGCCCAAAGAGGAACCGCGGAGATGGATGGATAAGTCCATGACACGCGCCAGGGGGCCAGCATGTGGAAGGACCGGGGCAGAATGATGCCCCGTAACGGATCGAAAGATCAGGGGGCATTGTAGGTCATACTGAGAATAATGTTCATTGACATTCAACGTATATGGATATCGTTACGGAGTGTCATGAGGTGTGATGAGACGGGGCGCTGTGTTCGGGGCACCGGGCACGGTGTTCTGGGCAGGGGATTGCTGCGCCGACCGGTTGCTGCAACGAACGATATATGCGTCGCCGGAACAAAAAAAACCGCCGGGAGGCGGCGGGTGACGGCAGGCTTTGGCTGGTGGCGCCCCTCACCGGTGAGGAAGAGGGAGATGTGCCAAAGGCGCTCGCGCTACCGGAGTGAGGATATGGCCTCGCCGGTGCGGAGAGGAAGATGTGCCAGGGGAGATACTGGCGGAAACCGCTATCTCCCCCTTGCTGCAGCCCGTCATGGGCGTCAGTCGACGTTGCCTGCGCGGGTGTGGCTGACCGCGCCGGCAGGGCGCGCGGTGCCTGGGCAGGCTTCGGATTGCGCTTTCAGGCCGGGCACCGGCTGCAGACGCCCGCAGGGCGTTCAGCAGGAAGGTGATGGTGCTGCCGTTGTGCAGGACCGAGGTGGCGATCGGGCTGAGCTTGCCGGTGGCTGCGGCCGCCAGGATGGCGGTGTTGGCCCCCACGATGAGCTTGAAGTTGGTGTCGATCTGTTTCATCGTGCGGTTGGCAATGTGCCTGGCATCGGCCACCCGGGCAACGTCGTCTTCCAGCAGGGCGATGTCGGAGGTGAGCCGCGCCAGGTCGCGCCGCGCTGCGTGCAATGCTCACGTGGGCACCGGCCAGGGCCGGGGCGTCGTTCGCCGTCGCCGACGAAGGCGATCTTCGCGCCGCTGGCGGTGAGTCCCGTGAGGATGCGGGCTTGTCCTGCGGCAGCAGCTGCGGCGTGGTAGCCGTCCAGCCCCGGTTCGATGGCCAGCTCGCGGGCACGGACCTCGTGGTCGCCGGTCGAGCATGAGGACCTCTTCCGCCCAGGCTGCGCAGCCGCGCGATGGTCTCGGCGGCGTTGGCCCGCACGCTGTCCTTCAGCGCGATGATGCCCAGCAGCTTGCCGCCGAGAAAGCCGATGTAGAGCGGCGTTTGCCCTCGGCCTGCAGACGCTGGATGTCATCCTCGTGGTCGCCCATGGGAATGGCTTCGTCGTCTTCGAGGAAGTGACGCGAGCCCACCACGATGCGCTTGCCCTGGATGACGCTGGCCACGCCGTGTACGCGGCAATGAAGTCGACCTTCTCGTGCGAAGTGACGGCTGCTGTGCCGGCGGGCGGCCTCCACCACGGCGTGGGCCAGCGGGTGGAAGTGGTGCTCTTCCACGGAGGCGGCGATGTCCAGCACGTCGGTGGGGTCGAACTCCGGATCGTAGGCCAGCACGTCGGTGACCACCAGCGCGCGCCGGGTGAGTGCCGGTCTTGTCGAAGACGAAGGTGTCGGCCCTGCGACGGCGCTCGAGTGCATCGCCGCCGCGAACAGCACACCATCGCGTCCGGCCGTGTGCACATGGCGGACTTGAAGGCCACCGGGTGGACAGCTGAGGTGCGCAGGCGATAGTCGGCCTGCGGCACGGCGGCGGCGCGCTTCCAGTCGCGCGACAGCAGCCAGGTGCCGCCGGCCAGACGAGATCCACGGTACCAGCCGGTCGGCCAGCCGGTCGGCCATCAGCTGGGTGCCGCTCTTGGCCTGCAGGGCGTGCTGCACGTAGCGTTGGCGATGCGGGCACTGGCGGCCGGCGTCCACCTGCTCGGCGTGATGCGGATGCGGCCTTCTTCGATGACGGTGCGCACAGCACGGCATCACCGCGGTGACGGGGTACCGGCACGCTTTCGCCGGTCATGCTGACTTCGTTGACGGTGGCCTCGCCACCCAGCACCGTGCCGTCCACCGGAATGATGGCACCGGCCGCGCAGATGACGGTGTCGCCCACGCGCACGTCGGCGGCGGGGATCTGGTGCTCCTCGCCGTCGCGCTCGACCCAGACCTTGTCGGCACCGGGATGCAGCAGGTGCTTGAAGCAGGTCATCCGAGCGGCGGGCGATGGATTCTTCCAGATACTCGCCCAGCGCCAGCATGAACAGCGTGGCGTTGGCCGCCATCTGGTCGCCGCTGGCGGTGGGAGATGGCCACGGCCAGGGCTTCCAGCACGTGGTTGTTCAGGCCTTCCCGGAACAGGTCCCGCAGGGGCGTCCTTGTCAGAGCGGCAGCGAGGACAGCCAGCGATAGCCGGTTTGGACAGCGTCTGCGGCACCTTGTTGGTGGACAGCAGCAGCAGTGCACTGGCCAGCGGGTCGCCGCCGGCCGACAGGACATGTTCGCCGGCGTTGTGCTTTTCCTGGGCGGCGGCCTGGATGGCGGCACCGCTGGCCCCGGTGGCCAGGCTGGCGGGCAGGCAGAGCAGCGCCCGTTCCAGATGGGCGGGGCTGGTCTTTCCGGTGGTGTAGGTGAGGGCGATCTGAGCGCGCACGTGTCAGGCAGGTCCCGTGAGTCACGCCGGGATCGCCGAGCGCGGCGCCAGGGTTGCGAGCGCGAGCGGCGGAAGCGGCGTACGAGCTTTTTGTGCGCCAGCGACAGCGTGGCGAAACAGCCGGGGCGGTACGCTGTTTTCCGGTGGCTGCCGGCGCAGGCGTGGGGAGCCCCCGTGATGGCCGGTATCGGGCCGTTGGAAGCTTTGGCCGCGGGATCACTCGTCGCCGTTTTTCCGTTCGGCGGCCGCTTCGGCCTTGCGGGTCGGCAATCTGTTCCGCTGAATTCTTCCACGCTGCGGGCCACGCCTGCGTACAGCTTCATGTGGGCCATGCGGATCAGCCTGGCACGTTTTTCCGGGTCGTCGCAGCACATAGGCCGCGGCACCACCCAGCAGCAGGCCGAGTGATGAACTGCTCGTCTCTGGCGGTTGCCCGCCGAGCAAACGGACAGGCGGGCTCTTGCCAGGCGCTGTGGCCGCCGGTCTGCTGAAGGCTGCTGCGGGCTGAAGCGGCTTGCGGATTGAAGCCCGCCGGCTGCTGGCCATTGAAATTCTGCTGTCCGTTGAACCCGGGTTGGCACATTGAAGCCCGGCTGGCTGTTGAAGGCGGGCTGCCCGCCGAAACCGTTGCTGTTGAAAAGTTGCCGTTGGGTGCAAAGCGTTGAAAACCGTTCCGGCCGTTGAGCGGCTGCGGGTTGGCAAAGCCCTGCTGTCCGTTGACCCGGGCTGGCCGTGACCGCTGTTGAAAGCGTTGTTCCATGGCTGGCCGAAGCCGGCGTTGCAGCCGTTGTCGAAGCTGCTGCTGGGGGCCATGCATTGGCGTCGGAGCTGGCGATTGAAGGCGTTCTGCCGGCCGGCCACTGGAAGAGCATTCTGGCCGTTCCAGTTGCCGTCGTTGGTGTTCTGCGAATACTGCTTGTTCTTGCCCATGAGAAAACTTCCGTGTTGCCCGTCAGCGTCCGGCGGAGGTGGGGAGGGTGACAGGGTGTGACTCAGTGCAGGTGTGTGGTGTGGGGTGATCAGGCGGCAGTGGCTGCCTCCGCCTCGTCGATGTCGCTGCGCGCTACCGCGCGGGGGCCGTCGGCCGCCCGAGAGCTGACTTCCGGCGTCGTCGTGCGCAGCGGCCTGTGCCAATGCGGCCTGGGCCGGGCTGATGGGGTCATCGGCAGGCAGGTCCACCGCTTCGGTGCGCAGCCCGTCGATCCTTCAGGTAGCGTTCGGCCAGCACGCCACCGGCGCTCAGGGCGGCGGCGCAGGGGCGGCGCCGACGGGACTGGCGCGGTGCCCGGGCGCCCGAGGCGGGTGCCGGCGGCCAGCGCCACGCCACCCTGCAGCGCGCGAGGCGCCAGTGTGAGTGCGCTGAGCTTGCCGGCAATGGCGGCTACGTGGTGGCCCTGCGGCTGGTGGGATTTCTGCGTGCAGCGTGGCCAGCAGCCCGGGTGGTGATGCTGCCCTTGAAGAAGTCTTCGACGGCGGTGCCGGTGAGTGACGCGGGGCCTGGCAGGGCACCGCTCAGGAGCCACGAGCAGGTTGCGCTGGCCGGACGCAGCGGGAACGCCTTGCGGCAGACCGCGTTGCCGGTGCGCGCGTGATGGACGCCGGCTGGACCGGGCGCTGGGCGCCGTTCGCACGGCTGCGAAGCGCTGGCTGCCTGGTGCAAAGGGCTGGCGCGCGGCTGCAGGAGGCCCTAGCGCGGAGGCGGCAAAGGCGAGGACTCTCGGGGCGTGTTCACGCCAGGCATCCCGCGAAAGTCGTTGTGCTGGGGACGATGATGGGACTTCTTGTTCGGCGCCTTGTGGGCCAGGCTGTTCTTGCGGGGGCGGCGGGGCGTGCGCTGCTTCGCCGCCGGTGCTGCGGGCAGCGGCGTCAGAAGCGCCCTCGCTGGTGCGGCCGATGCACCGGCGCCCGCGTGCCGGTGCGACGGGTCTGGTGTCATCGGCACCGGGACGCATCGGCATCATGCGGCACGGCGTGCCTTGCGTGCCGATGGTGCCACTGGGGCCGAGGGCAGCGGCGCCGGACCGGTGCTGTCGCCCACCGGCTGCGTGGTTCTGCGGCGCAGTGTCGGCTACCAGTCCGTCGGACCTGGGCGCCGGTTTCTCACCGTGTCGAAGCCGGTGCTGGCGGCATCACGGATGCCGGCACCGGCGCGCTTCCAGGCCGTTCTGCACTGGTCTTGCTGCGGGCCAGCTGGTGGCAGCAGCGCCGGTGGCTGCGCCGAGGATGAGGGAAGCAGTGGAAACATGAATGACTGATTCTGAACGCCCGGCGCTGCGGGCATCGTGGAAAAGAAACGGGAAGTCGGTCTGGCAGGCCCCGAAAGCGAAAGGCGCCCGGTGGCGAACCCGCGGGCAGGGGGCGGTCAGTTGGTCAGCCCAGGCCGTTGATGTCGTGGTATCGTCCTCGTCGGGATTGAGCGGCATCGGCGCACAGGTCGCAGGTGGTGGTGCTGCAGCGGCGCGTGCGCCGCCGGCCGGCCTGGCGGGTGCCGTGTACGGCCAGACCGCCCACCAGGGCACCGGCCACGAGCATGGGGCTGAGCGCTTCAGCACGGTGCCGGTGAAGCCCAGATAGCCGCCCTGACGGGTGAGCAGGGCGAAGAGCCCTTCCATGGCATCACCGATGATGCCGTGGCTGGCATGGGCCTGGGCCGGGTCGATGCCCTGGGCAACGTGCAGGCTTTCGCGATCGACGGCCGACTGCCAGGCACGCTGCAGCGTGGGCAGGTTGCGGGTGAGCAGGTCGGACTGCAGGCGCTCGAGCTGGCGGCGCAGCGGCAGATCGACGGTGGCGGTGACCAGGTGCTGGTACAGCGCCGCACTCGCCGACCGTGCCCCGCATGGCGCGCTCGATGAGCCTCGCGCCAGCCCCTCGGTGACGGCTGGGCGGTGGGGGCGTCCATGGCCGGGCGCGGAATGCCGTACTGCAGGCACAGGTTGCCCAGCGTGGTGACGCGCTGCTGGGTGGTGGTGAGCAGCGTGGACCACGGGGCCTGGTTGCCGAGGCGCCGGCCGCCGAGGTGTAGTAGGCCCAGGCCGCACGCTCGTTCCTGCAGGGCCGCGTACAGGATCTGTGCCGTGTTGGCGGGCACGCCGTCAGGACGCGGCGTGGCGAAGGTGTTCGCGGCTTCGTCCATAATGGTTCGCAGGGTCTGGGCGGCCGGGCTGTCGGTGCCGGCCAGCAGGTCGGGCCAGCGGCGTTGGGGATGACGGCCGGATCGTATTCGATGGTGCAGGACCGCGCCAGCAGATTCCAGCTGATGTTCTTCTACGCCGCGGATGCGCTTTCGAGTGCGGCGTTGATGGTGTCGGACTCTGTTGTCGCGCGCGAAGCTCACGCCGCTGCTGAGGGCTCCTTGCCCAGCTTGAGGCGGATGCGGCCCGGCACCTGGATGGGCAATGGAGAGATAGGGCGAGAGTGGGCGAGTCATGACGGCCGGGGCGTCTGCGGGTGAAGATGGTCTGTCAGTGGCTATGGAGCGGCGCCGCAACGGGTGCAGCCGGACAGTGGATAGCGTGAGGAACGAAACGGCCGGAAGCCTCCCGGGACGCCCGGCCGGCCCGCGAAGGCCCGGCTGGCGTCAGTATGGAAGGACTTTCGGGATAATGCGTGCCCGGACGGAGAGGTCCACGACACGCTGTGGATCAGGAGAGACAGCGGTGGTTCGACGGGGAACCATCGGGCTGCTGCCGCTTGCCCGGCCGGCATCGGACAGAAGCACCGAGGTTGGCATTTTGCCTGAATTCGCGCTGGCTGGCGCGCGGTTGACGCAATTCAAAACGAAGAAATGGGAATGCTTCTGGCGCGCCATTCAAATGTCGTTTTTCCCGCACGGCTGGCTGCAGAATCAGCTCGCAGGAAAATCTGGCCTCGTGCCCCGTCGGAACCGCGGTACGGAGCGATGTGGGGCAAATGGCCATGGCAGGCGCCGGCAGGCGCTGATCAGGCAGAACCTGGTCAGACAGACCCGTTGCCGCACAGATGATCCGGCGACAGGCCGGACCGGTGCGTGATATGACGCTCGCCGGGGCCGTTGATGGTCCGGCAGGGCGCATGCAGATTGTCGGCTACAACGCGTTGCGTCATTCGCAACACCTTGGGGCTGCCGGCGCTGTGGCAGCCCGGCAGCCGGCTCAGAGAATCACGGTCAGGAAGGTGATGCCGCTGAGGATGAAGCCCGGGGCGTTCGAGATGGTGACCGGCCAGTCGCGGCCTTTCTTGAAGAGCGCGTAGATGACCCACAGCAGGCTGTTGATGCAGGCCACCAGCGGCTGCAGTGCACTGCCCTTGTGGCCGGCCAGGTTCATCTGGATCTGCGGAAGGCAGGCCACATACATGCAGATGGCGGCGATGATGGTGGCGATGGTGCCGAGGATGTTGGCGGATTTCTGGGAGAGTTTCACGATCGGTCGGTGTTCGTCGGGGGCGTCCAGTGGGTCCCCGTTACAGGGCCGTCAGGCAGGCGATGATGCCCAGCGGGATGCCGGGGCGTTGGCCAGCGCCACCGGGATGTCGCGCTGTGTTTGAACAGGGCGTAGATCACCCAGAGCGTGCAGTTGATGGCGGCACACAGCGGCTGCAGCGCGCTGCCCTTGTGACCGGCCAGATTCATCTGGATCTGCGGGATGTAGGAGACATACATCGATACCGCCGTGAGGGTGCCGATGGTGGCCAGAATGCGGGTCTGCCTGTCGGTGAGCAGCATGGGGAAGTCCGGGAGAGGAGGGTTGGTGAGGAGCCGGCTCGCCGCCTGGGCGGTGCAGGGCCGGCACTGCGGTGCTTTCGGGATGTCGTGCCGGGAGGATTTGCGTGGCGCCCGGGCTGCTGCGATTCGTCCCCGAAGGTGTCGAAATGCAAGACATACTATATACCCATGCCTGTTTCCGGTGCGTACATGGCAGGGCGTCAGGCCCGGTTTCATGGCTGGCATCACGGTTTGTGATGAATGTGGCGCAAAAATACGCCATGGGTTTGCGGAATCCCCATCATCTCGGTGAAAATCCATGCTGCGTCTCCGGCGGTATGTCCGATGCCTGATGCCGGAGACCGGATGCTCGGGACCAGATGCAGGAGGTTGCAGCGAATGCCTGGTGCCGGAGTTAGGGGCTGAATGCTGATTCATCCCCGACTTTGCAGTCGTGTCCGGGATTGGGGTCTCGTCAGCCGTGCTTCGGGATCGGGGTATTCTCGTTTTTCGCATACAAACTAGAAGTGCATGTCTGCCCCGTCTGCTGGCCGGATTCGGTGCTCAAAATTTGCCCCCATGCGATCGGGGAATACGTGAGGAGATCATTCCGCGCTTTCGTTCAGGCGGCCCAGATGACGCTGAAAGCTGCTCAGCCTGGGGCGTGGGCGGCTCGCTGCTGCTGGGGTGCTGGTGGCGCTGGCCATCAGCTACCGGGTGCGCCGTGCTGCAGGGCTGGTGCGGGCTATGTGGAGCTGTCGCGCAACACGCCGCTGCTGATCCAGCTGTTCTTCCTGCATTACGGTCTCGCCAGCATCGGCATCCACTGGGATGGCTTTGTCTGCGGGGTGATTGCGCTGACCTTCCTGGGCGGCAGCTCATGGCCGAGGCGCTGCGGGCTGGGCTGCAGCCGTGCCGCACGGCCAGGTGGACTCGGCCACGGCCATCGGGCTGACGAAGGCGGGTGCTGCGCTACGTGAGCGCTGCACGCGGGCACATGCGCCGCTGCCGGCCCCTGACGGCCAATGCGCTCTTTCTGGTGAAGGAAACCCGAGTGATCAACGCGTGCCCGGTAGGCGAGCTGCTGTTCGTGACCCAGGACATCATCGGTACCGACCACATGACCAACGAGGCGCTGTTCGCTGCTGCTGGCCAGCTATCTGCGCTGCTGCTGCCGCCGTCGGTGCTGGCGGCCTGGTGAGAAACGCACGCGGAGGGCGGAATATGGCCGCGCTTGAGGTGCTGTTATCCGGGTGCAGAACGTGCCGCGGCTGCTGCACGGGCTGTGGCTGACGCTCTACATCTCGGCGCTGTCGGTGGGCGCCTCGGCGGTGCTGGGCACGGGCCTGGGGCTGCTGATGCGCAGCGGCAGCGGCGTGGTGCGCCTTGCTGCCGGCTGTATCGGAGACCATCCGCATCGTGCCCATTCTGGTGTGAAGCTGTTCGTGCTGTGTATCCGGGCTGCCCACCTGGACGGGCTGGCATGTGGATGCGCTATGGGTGCGCGGGCGTGTTCTCGCTGTGGGGCACGGCCGAGATGGGCGATCTGGTGCGGGGGGCGCTGTCGTCGCTGCCGCCGCACCAGCGGACGTCGGCGCTGGCACTGGGGGCTCACGCCGGGCAGGGTCTTCGTGTACATCGAGGCGCCGCAGGCGTTGCGCCAGGTGCCGCGGGCGCCATCAACCTGTTCACGCGGATGGTCAAGACCACGTCCTGGCGGCGCTGATCAGCGTGATGGAGGTGGTGACGGTGGGGCAGCAGATCATCGAGCGTTCGCAGATGATCGAGCCCAAAGGTGCCCACGCCTCCTTCTGGATCTACGTGGCTGATCTTCGTGCTGTATTTCCTGAGGTGCTGGCCGCTGTCGGCGTATGCGGCGCGGCTGGAAAAACGCTGCGGTGGGGTGATCATGGCAAAGGTCAGGAGGCATGACGTGGCATCGGCGTCGCAGGGTCAGGCCGATGGTGATGGATGGTGTCATGACGGGGGCTGATGGGGCGTGCCTCGCAGGCCGGCACGTGGTGCCTGTGTCCCCTGCCGTTGCCCGTAGCCGGGCGGCGTGCCAGCCCGGTGTTGTCACGGCGACACAGCCAAGTATTGAATCAACAGGGTATTTATGTCGAACACGTCAGACGCCACCACCCGCCATGAAGCCGGGCACGCGTCCCGGTGATGGCGCATTTCGAATCTGGTGCAGCACTTGCAGGCCAGGGCGCGCATGCCGGGACAGAACGCAGCCGCAACCCGGTGCGCGCCCCGTGAAAGATGCCGCTGCTGGAGATCCGCGGCCTGCACAAGCGCTATGGCGAGACGGTGACGCTGCACAACATCGACCTCACGCTGCATCGTGGCGAGGTGGTGGTGATTCTCGGCCCGTCGGGCTGCGGCAGAGCACGCTGCTGCGCTGCATCAACGGGCTGGAGCCCATCCAGGGGCGAGATCCGCATGGCCGGGGTTGGGGTGTTCGGGCGGGATCTGGGCTGATGCGGTACGCCAGAAGGTGGGTATGGTGTTCCAGAGCTATGAACTCTTTTGCCCACATGAACGTGATCGACAAATATCCTGCTGGGCCCGATGAAGGTGCAGAAACGCAGGCGCGCCGAGGTGGAGGCCGAGGCCGACCGGCTGCTGGAGCGGGTGGGGCTGCTGGCCGCAAGCAGGCCTGGCCGCGTGAACTGTCGGGCGGACAGAAGCAGCGCATTGCCATCGTGCGGGCGCTGTGCATGAACCCCACGGCCATTCTGCTGGACGAGATGCGGCGGCGCTCGATCCGAGATGGTGCGCGAGGTACTGGATGTGGTGCTGGAACTGGCGTGCGAAGGATGAGCATGATCATCGTCACGCACGAGATGGGCTTTGCCGAGAAGGTGGCCGACCGGATCGTCTTCATGGATGGCGGGCGGATCTGTCGAGGAGGCGCCGCCGGCGGTACTTTGCCGCCCAGCGTACCGAGCGGGCCCGGGTGTTCCTGAACGGCATGGATTACGTGATCTGAATTTTGCACGAAAGACGGCTGCGCAAAAGCAGCAAGGAGAATGGAAAAATGAAATTCAGCTTTGATCGGCGGTGATGGCTGCCCTGCTGGCGTGGGCGTGGTGTCGGGCAACGCGGCCATGGCGGCCGATGACGGCCTGGCGCAGATCAGGTCGGCCGACCGCATCCGCATCGGTGTGTTCGGCGACAAGCCGCCGTTCGGCCACATCGACAGCAACGGCCAGAGCCAGGGCTCGATGTGAAATTGCGAAAGCCTTTTGCCAGGGATCTGCTGGGCAGTCCTGACAAGGTGGAGTTCGTCATCACGAGGCAGCCAACCGGGTGGAATACCTGAAACCGGCAAGGTGGACATCATTCTAGCCACTCACGCAGACGAAGGAGCGTGCCCGCGTGGTGGATTTTGCGGCGCCCCTACATGAAGGTGTCGCTGGGGTGGTGTCGCCCGAAAAAGGCGCCCATCAAGGATGTGGGCCGAGCTGCAGGGCAAGACGCTGCTGGTCAACAAGGGCACGACGGCCGATGCGTATTTCAGCAAGAAAATACCCGGAGCAGGCGCTGCTGAAAATTCGGACCAGAACACCGAGACCTTCGATGCGCTCAGGATGGCCGTGGGTGGCGCTGGCGCATGACGCCAATGCGCTGCTGGGGCCTGGGCGAAGGAAAATCCGGCTATGTGGTGGCCATCGGCGAACTGGGCGAGCCCGGAGTTCATCGCCCCGGCCGTGAAGAAGGGAGATACGGCGCTCAAGGACTGGGTCGACCAAGAAGGCACACGCTGAAGAAGGATGGTCGCCTCAAGGCCGCTCACGACCCTCAAACCCGTCTATGGCGACAAGGTGAGCGCGGACAGGCTGCTGGCCGAGTGAGCCCCATGCACCGAGCCGGCGCGTGCCGGAACATCAGGTTTGCGGAGCCGCCGAAAGCGTGCCCGGATGGCGCTCGATGCCGGCCATCGTAAAAGCGGTGCAGGTGGTCGGTCAGGACATCGACCTGGCATCTGCCGCAGCTCCTGCAGCGGGCCGGGCAGGTTGCGGCCGCCGATCAGCATCAGGATGCAGGGGCCGCCGGTGCTGATCAGACAGCGCACGGTGGCGGGATGATCGGGGGCACATCCCAGCTCCTGCGCGAGTATCTGCCGGGCGATCTGCAGCTTGGGGCCTGCCACCCGCAGCAGCAGTTCGCGCGTGTTCCGCTGGGCGTGACGAGGCGCCGGGCCAGCACCGGCATGTACCAGTGGGGATCGGGGTCCAGGGCCTGGGCCACGAGGCCGGCCAGCAGCAGGCGGATCTTCTCGCTGGCGGGCAGCGGGGCAGCTGCCATGGTGGCCAGCGTGTCCAGCGAGATCAGCTGGCGGTGCGCCTCTTCCAGGACCGCCTGATACAGTCCGTCGCGGCTTTTGAAGTGATAGTTGATCAGTGCCATGTCCACACCGGCATGGGCGGGCACCGCCTTGCTGGTCGTGCCGGACAGCCATGGGGCGGCAAAACAGTTCACCGGCCGCCTGCAGGATGCGGGCACGCGTGGCCTCACCGTCGGAGCGGGAGCTGCGGGGCGCGCGCAGCCCCGCGAAGGGCGTCGCCCTGGTTGCAGGGGCGGACGTGCCGGCGGCGGTGAACCGGGGTGAAGCTGAACGGGCGGAGAGGTGACGGCATTCATGCGACGGTTATTGTTCACCATGTTGCAGGCATGTCATTACGGGGCGCCTTGTCAGCGTACGGCCGGTGCCCGGCGTAGGGACGGAATGCGTTCGCGACACGCGTTACCCGGGCATGTGTCCAGCGGCTCGCCATGGCGGTCATACACCCGCCGCATGTCAGCGCCATAACCGGTCGCACGTCATCCAGCGCACACGTCAACCGCCGGGCCACCAGCCACACATCAGCATCGGCCACACATCAGCATTATAGTTTCAATTCAATTTAAAATTTAAGTATGTGATGATAACGGATGCGCGAAACCGCATCCGGCGGGGCTGAGTCCGGTCTGCCGGTCAGAACGGGGTGGCGTGGTACGTCACCGGCCGAATCTGGAGTCATGGCATAAGAAAGCTGTCCTGATCGTGGTGGTGCTGGCCCTGCTGGCAGTGGGGGGCTGGGTTGGCTGGCAGCGCCTGCATCCCGCGCCGCAGCAGGCGTCGGTCTTCTACGGCAACATCGATGTGCGACAGGTGTCGCTGGCCTTCGAGGGCAGTGGTCGCGTGGCGCAGGTGCGCGTGGAGAGGGGGATCGCGTGAAGGCGGGCCAGCCGCTGGCGGTGCTCGATACACGCACGCTGCAGCTGCAGGCCGACCAGGCGCAGGCCCAGCTGCAGGTACAGGAGGAGAATCTGCGCCGTCTGCAGAACGGCGCCCGTCCGGCCGAGATCGCCCAGGCGCAGAGCCGGCTGGCCGCCCGAGGCCGATGCGCAGCGGGCCCAGCGTGACTCTGCAGCGGCTGCAGACCATCGTCCGGTCCAGTGCCGGTGCCGTGAGTGTGCAGGATGTGGACAGGGGCACGCAGGCGGCCCGGGTGGCCGAGGCCACGGTGCGCGAGCGTCGCGATGCGTTGGCGCTGCTGCGCAGGGCACGCGCAGCGAGGAAATCGATGGCGCCCGCGCGCAGGTGCAGGCCGCGCGGGCCCAGCTGGCCCTGCTGCAGCACCAGATCGCCCAGGGCGAGCTGCAGGCCCCGGTGGATGGGTGGTGCGCCTGCGCCTGCTGGAGCCGGGCGACATGGCCTCGGCATCGCGGCCGGTGCTGGCGCTGGCTCTGACCTCGCCCAGTGGGCACGCATCTAGTGGACGAGCCGTTGCTGGGGCGGTGCATCCCGGTCAGGCCGCCACGCTGACGGTGGACGGCCGTCAGGCGCGCGCACGTCGCTGCCGGGGCGGGTGGGCTCACATCCGTCGGTGGCCGAGTTCACGCCAAAACGGTGCAGAGCGAGTCACTGCGCACCAGCCTCGTCTACGAGGTGCGCAGGTGGACGACCCGGATGATCACCTGCGGCTGGGCCAGCCGGTGACGGTGCGCCTGCAGCCACGACGGGCATGACGGGCGACCATCTATACCGAACCGCTGGAAGACAGCGTGGTGGCCACCGGCGTGTGCAAGGCTTTCACCGCCGGACGGACAGCCGGTGCAGGCGCTGGATGCCGTGTCGCTGCACGTGCGGCGGGGCCAGATGACGGCACTGGTCGGTCCCCGGATGGTGCCGGCAAGACCACGCTGATGCGCATGATGGCCGGACCGATGGTGCCCGGATGCCCGGCCAGCTGCAGGTGCTGGGTGTGGACGTGGCGCAGCACCCGCAGCAGGTGCAGGACCAGATCAGCCACATGCCCCAGCGCCTGGCCTGTACGAGGATCTGAGCTGCAGGAGAACCTCGATCTCTATGCGGACCTGCACGGTGCCGTAGCCGTGCGGCATCGAACGCTTTGCCCGTCTGCTGAAGATGATGGCATGTGGACCGCTTCACGGCGCGTCCGGCCGGCAAGCTCTCGGGCGGGATGAAGCAGAAGCTGGGCCTGGCCTGCACGCTGGTGCGCTCGCCGGCCCTGCTGTTGCTGGATGAGCCCAGCGTGGGGGTGGACCCGCTGTCGCGTCGTGACCTGTGGGAGATCCTGCCGCAGCTGGTGCGGGACGAGCAGCTGAGCGTGGTGGTCAACACGGCCTACATGGACGAGGCCGAACGCTGTGCCTGCGTGCGTGATGAGCCAGGCTGGTCTGGCCGAGGGCACGCCGGCGGAGCTGGCCCGTCGGGCCGATGGCCTGACCTTCGTGGCCGATCCCCGCCCGGGGAGCCGGCACGCATGCGGCTGGCGCGACTGATCGATGCATCGGCGCTGATCGCGGACGCCGTGCCACGGGGAGGCGCGGTGCGCTTCATCCGCTATCCAGAGCCCGGCACCACGGTGCGGCAGGGATCCACGGCCGCGGCGGGGCAGGTGATGCCGCGTCGAACGGGCTGGCGACGTGGCCGACGCACAGCGTGGGTTGACGATGGCGCAGGAAATGGGCATGGCGATGCTGTGCGGAACGGGGCGGGTGACGCCGCCCCTGTCTGCTTTGCTGGCTCAGGCCCGGGGCCGCGTCCGGGCCGAACTGGAGTACCTTTCATGCTGCTGCTGCGGGGCAGGCACAGCAGCAGGCGGCGCAGGCCGGGCCTCTATCTGGCAAGGAGGGATTGTCCACGCCGGCGGAGGTTGCATCAGGAGCAGAACGGATCGTCCGCGGTTGCGGAGGCCGGATCTGGCCAGCATGGGCGGCTGGCCATCGCAGAAGGACGGGTCGATGACTGTCCGGCGTGGGTACCCGGCGATCTGGCCGGCCGGTGGAGAGGCATCTCCCGCGATTCGGGCGGATGCCACCCGGCCAGGTGTCATCAGCCACCGGAAAAACCCGTCATCCTCGTTCGTGACCTGGTCCGCCGCTTCGAGGATTTTCACCGCGGTGGCCAGCACGTCGTTCGAGGTGCGGCGTGGCGAGATCTTTGGCCTGCTCCGGGCCCAACGGGGCGGGCAAGACCACCACCTTTCCGGATGTTGTGCGGGCTGCTGCCGGCCACCAGTGGCACGCTGGAGGTGGCGGGCAACAACCTGCGGGTGGCGCCGGGCCGGGCCCGCGCGGCTGGGCTATGTGGCGCAGAAGTTTTCGCTCTATGGCTCGCTGAGCGTGCGCGAGAACCTGGAATTCTACGGCGCGGCCTATGGGCTGCATGGCCGGCGGCTGCGCGCGCGGTCACGGCCGTGATGCAGCAGTTCGGGCTGGAACCGGAGGCCATCAGTGGCATGCTGCCGGCCGGCTACCGGCAGCGGCTGGCCATGGCGGCCAGGCTGGTGCACGAGCCGGAGGTGCTGTTTCTGGATGAGCCCACCAGCGGCATCGATCCGCTGGCACGCCGGTCCTTCTGGCGCACCATCACGGCGCTGGCCGGAAGCGGTGTGACCATCGTGATCACCACCCACTTCATGGAGGAGGCCGAATACGCGACCGCATGGCCATCCAGGATGCCGGCAGGGTGCTGGCGCTGGGTACGCCGCAGCAGGTGCGCGAGCGGGCCGGGGCCGCGGGCGACGACATGAACAGCGCCTTCATCGCCATCGTCGAACAGGCGCGCGGGGATACGGTGCCTGGACGGCATCCGGACGGTACGGTGGCGCGCGCCGCGGCGCAGGCCGTGCATGTCTCCGGGGAGGCTCGGGATGCAGCGCAGGCTGCCGCGCAAGCCCACGGGCCGCCGGAACAGGGTGAAGGGGGCGCTGGAACCCCAGACGTGGACAGACCGGCTGGCAGCGCGGCGCGCCGCCCGGCCGGCAGGAGAGGGCAGATGGACGTGAGCGGTTTTTTCCGGCGCCTGCGTGCGCTGGTGATGAAGGAAACGGCACCAGATGCTGCGCGACCGCAGCAATCTGCTGGTGGGCTGGCCCTGCCCGTCACGATGATCCTGCTGTTTGGCTACGGCATGTCCTTCGACGTGAGGACGTGCGGTGGCCCTGGTGATGGAAGATGCCCCGCCGCAGGCACAGGCCGTGATGCGGGGCATCGGCGGCTCGCGCTACATGCAGCCGCAATGGGTCAACAGCCCTGCACGAGGCCGAGGCGCTGATGCGTCGCCACGAGGTCGAGGCCATCGTGCAGGTGCCGGCCGATTTCTCGCGGCAGTTGCAGACCGGTACGGCGCCGGTGCAGCTGCTGGTCAACGGCTCGGAATCCACCCAGGCATCCACCATCGAGGGTTACATAAGCGGTGCGCTGGCGCTGCATGCGCAGAAGCAGGCCGACCGGGCCGCCCTGCTGGACACGGGCAAGGCGGCGGCTGCTACGGTGGGCAGTGCGTCGGTGGTGTCGCGCACCTGGTCCAACGAGGCGGGCGAGAGCACGTGGTTTCTGGTGCCGGGGCTGCTGGTGATGGTGCTGACGATGATCGGCGCTCTTTTCTGACCTCGCTGCTGATTGCGCGCGAGTGGAGCGCGGCACGCTGGAGTCGCTGTTCGTCACACCGGTGCGGCCGCTGGAGATCGTGCTGGGCTGCTGGCGCCGTGGCTGGTGGTGGGCGCCATCGACCTGGCACAGCTGCCTGCTGGCGGCGCATTTCCTGTCTGAGGTGCCCATGCGCGGGTCGCTGGCGCTGATCGTGCTGGCCGGCATGCTGTACCTGACCGTGTCGCTGCTGATCGGGCTGTTCATTTCCGGGCGTACGCGCAACCAGTTCCAGGCCAGCCAGATGGCACTGCTGACCAGCTTCCTGCCGTCGATGATGTTGTCGGCTTTCGTGTTCGACCTGGCAATGCGCCGGCCGTGGTGCAGGCGGTGGGGCATGCGCTGCCGGCCACCCACTTCATGGGGCTGATGAAGAGCCTCTTCCTGATGGGCAATCACGGGCCGACGCTCTGGCAGGGTCTCGCTGGCGCTGCTGGGCCATGCGCTGCTGCTGCTGTGGGCACGCTGCGCACGGTGCAGAAACGGTTGGGCTGAAAACGATTGGGCTGAGACAGATGGTGGATCGATGGATGATGAGCTGGCGCCAGACCCTGGCGCTGATCCGCAGGGAGCTGCAGGCGCTGTTCAGGGAGCCGGCCAACCGGATCATCCTGTTCGTGCCGGTGCTGCTGCAGGCGCTGCTGTGCGGTTATGTGGCTACCTACGACCTGCACGACACGCCATTTGCCGTGCTGGATGAGAGCCACAGTGCCGAATCGGTGCAGCTGCTGGGCCATGTGGAGGGCAGTCCGCTCTTCAAACGGGCCGCCACGCTGACCAGTACCAGCCAGATCGCCGGTGTGGTGGACGACGGCGAGGCGCTCTTCGTGTTGAGCATTCCGGCCGATTTCGCCCAGCGCCTGGCCCAGGGGCAGGCGGCCCCGGTGCAGGTGATCATGGACGGTCGCAACACGGTGACGGCGGGCCTGGCCGGTGCCTATGTGAGCAGCATCGTGACCAGCTGGAACGCCCGGCGGGCGCAGGCAGCCGGCAGCAGCACGGCGGGCAGTGTGACGGTGGTCTCGCGCGCCTGGTACAACCCCAATCTGGATTCGCGCTGGTCACTGATGCCCACGCTGGTGGCCAGCCTGAGCCTGACACAGACGCTGCTGCTGGCGGCGCTGTCGGTGGCCCGCGGCGCGAGCAGGGCACCTTCGACCAGCTGCTGCGACGCCGCCGTGTCGCCGGCGCAGATCCTGGGGCAAGGCGGTGCCGGCCGTGCTGATCGGACTGCTGCAGTCCAGCGTCATTCTGGTGATCATCCGCTTCTGGTTCGGGATTCCGATGGCGGGTTCCGTGGCCGTGCTGTATGCGGGGCTGCTGGTGTTCACACTGGCCGCCGTGGGGCTGGGCCTGTCGATTTCGGCGCTGTCGCTGACCATGCAGCAGGCCATGCTCTACACCTTTTTGCTGATCATGCCGCTGATGCTGCTGTCGGGGATGATCACGCCGGTGCGCAACATGCCGGAGGTGCTGCGCTGGCCTACGTATGCCAATCCGCTGCGCTTCGGGGTGCTGATCGCGCGCGAGGTCTATCTGGAAGGAGCCGGGCTGGCCGACATCGCGCCGGCGCTGGTGCCCCTGGTGGTGACGGCGGCCATCACGCTGCCGCTGGCAGGCTGGCTGTTCCGCAACCGCCTGTCCTGAGCGGGGCGTACCACGATACGCTCAGGCGGCCTGCAGCTCGCGCCAGCAAGGCCACCAGTTCCGCAGCGGGCAGCCTCGCGTGCCAGCGGGGCGCCCTGACCGGCCCAGTGGGCGGCCAGGGTGTGGTCGTCGCGGGCGCTGGCCGCGGCGTGCAGCTGTCTGGCGGCATCGTAGGGCGCGGATAGGCGGCCGGACGTGGCGCACCGGGCAGGTCGCCCCGCTCGATCAGCCGGTTGGCGATGCCCCGGCCGGGCGTGCCGGAAATGGCGGTCAGCCGGGTATGGAATGCGCCGGCGCCTTTCAGGCGGGCACGGTACGCTGCACCGGCGGCGGACTCTGGGGCACAGGATGATAGGCCGTGCCCAGCTGGGCCGCGACGGCGCTCCAGCCCGAGCATGGCCCGTATGCCCTGGCCATCCATGATGCCGCCGGGCCGCAATGACCGGCAGCCGCGTGAAACGGACCAGCAGCCGGACCAGTACGGCCGTGCCGAGCCCTTCATCGGTGGGCGTGTTCACCCCGGTCATGGCATCGAAGCGACCCCGGTGTCCACCGCCTCGATGCCCTGGGCGATGATGGCGTCCAGCCCGGCAGCCTCGATGGCCTGTGCCTCTTCCAGGGTGGTGGCGGTGGCCATCAGGCAGATGCCCGCCTCGTGCAGTGCCTGTATCTGTGCCGGGCGGGGCAGCCCGAAATGAAAGCTCACCACCGCGGGCCGGGTTTCCAGCAGCACGGCCAGCATGGCGTCGTCATCCAGAAAACCGCCGTAGATCTCGTGCAGTTCGGCGGGCGGTGTCAGCCCCGATTCGTCGAACAGCGGGGCCAGGTGCTGCAGCCAGGCCCGGTCGGCTGCCGGGTCCGGGGCGGCCGGCTGGTGGCAGAAAGATTGACGCCGAAGGCGCGGCCGGTCAGGGTTGCGGGTGGCCCCGATCTGTTCCCGGGCGCTGTCCGCAGGGCTGGCGCCCAGCCCCAGGCTGCCCAGGGCCCGGCATTGCTGACGGCGGCCGCCAGGGCTAGGGTGGCCGTGCCGGCCATGGGCGCCTGCACGATGGGCAGGGACATGCCGAGCCGCTGCAGCAGGGGATGGAGATGGCCAGCGGTCGTGAGGCCGGGATTCGATGTATCGGGCATGGTGTCTCCTCGTGGTTGGGGGTGTACTGGTTTTGTGACCCTGTGGCCGGGCCATTCCTTTCTCGCAGGCAGGCCCGGGGTCGGCCTTTGCCGGCCTGGGCGCTTCATGGGCTCATTCATCCCGCGCCGGTTCTGGCATTGGCTGACAAGGCGCCATCTGACGTCGGAACTGCAACGCCATGTGATGGGGTGGCGGGGCTTCGGTGCGGTGTGTCCAGAACCTCGGCGCCAGGTGCCGCCCGGTGCTTCAGCGCCGATGCACGGTAGCCGATCCAGCCGCCAGCAGGCCGCCCAGGTGGGCAAAAGTGGGCCACGCCTCCTGCGTGCCGGCTCAGTCCGGAACCAGAGTTCCAGTGCGGCATAGATGGCCACGAACACGCGGGCGGGCAGCGGAATGGGTGAACTCAGCAGCATGACCCGCTCGTGTGAAAGAGCAGTGCATGAGGCCAGCAGGATGCCGAACACGCCGGCCGAGGCCCCTGATGACCGGCGCACCGCCCTGACCGGGGATGAGCACTGGGCCACGAGCAGTTGTGCCAGTGCGCCGAACAGCACGGCCAGCCCATAGGCGATGGCGGTACGCCGGGCGCCCAGACCAGCTCGACCCGCGAGAACCGGAACATGTAGATGGCAAACATGCTGAACAGCAGGTGCGTGAAGCTGCCGTGCAGACGCTGTAGGCGAGCAGCTGCCATGGATGGGTGAGCGTGATGAGTGATCGGGCCACAGGGCCAGCCAGCGCATGCCTCGTAATAGAAGTTGGCCTGCAGCAGATAGAAGATGGTGTTGACGAGCAGGACAGCCTGGACGAATGGGGGCACAGTGGATCTCGGCAGAAGAGGGGACGAAAAAGGGGCAGGGCGTCGTCCCGGAGCAGGCGTCCGGCGCAGGAAGGCGATGAGCTTCTTTCGCCCGCGAAAAGGGGGCAGAGGCTACCCGGGGTGAAACCCGTCCGGAACAGCTGGGGGCGGACCCGGGCGGCTTCAAGGCATGTGCGGGCTGGAACCTTCGCCGTCCTTCAGGCTTCCGGATGCCCTGGCCGTTGCCCGCACCGTCACGCGCGCCCAGGGAGCCAAAGTGCCGCAGGACTTTTGCAGAGGCACCAGAGGCGTTTCCCGCCGGGCTGTCCGTCAGCATGCCTGGGCTGGGGCATCGGCCGCAGGCCGTCGTGGTGAGATGCCGGGCGCGGTGTCTTGCGTACCTCCTCGCGCTGCGGGGGCAGGATGCCGGTGACGGGTACGGCGATGAGCGTTTCACCCTCGTCGCTCAGCGTGGTGGCAAAGACGGGGACATCCGGATCGGCACCAGCCTTGTCGCCCAGGGCGCTGGCATCCGGCACGGGGTGTCCAGCCGTGAGCGGTGCATCATTGCCTCCGGGTGAACAGCGGGAGGCCACGAAGGAAACCGCCGCCCAGACGTCGAGGGGAGGCCATGCTCGTGGATGTGGTCGCGGCAGTGGTCGTAGCCATGGTCGTGGCTGCGGTCGTAGCCGTGACCCCGGTCGTCGCTGTAGCCGTGGTCGCGGTCGCGGGCGAAGCGCAGCCGCCGCCGTGGCTGGCGGGGGCGGGGCCGGCCACGGCCGGGGACGAGGCCAGCGGCGGCGGCGTCCGTGGCGCATGGTGCGGCCCGTACCGGTCGGGATGGCGTCCCAGTCGTCGGATCCCGGGCGGCCGGGTGGCCTGCCGGCCTTCACGCTGGGCCTGGCGCTCGAGCTGCTGCAGGGCCGCCCGGCGCTGCGCCAGCTGCGCAGGCCGACGCCCCCGCCCAGTTCCTCATCGGGCAAAGCCACACCGCCCATGACCTGCGCATGCGGCAGGACAGGTGCAGCCGAAGCCGCCACCGCCTGAAGGCTGGCGGCCACTGCACCGGCGCGCCACCGCCGACCAGGCTGGGGGTCAGCACGGTACGGCTGCCGGCGGGACGGTCAGCAGGTCGCGGAAGCTGATGGTGGACAGCACGGCCGACATCTGGTCCTGTGCGTAGAAGAAGGTCTGGATGGTGTCGTCGGCAGCCGGGTCCGGTGGATGGATCTCGCCGGCGTGACGCACGGCCTCCAGGACCTGCCAGGGCGTGATGTTGCCCAGATCACGCCCGGGTATCCAGCCTGGCGGGTCGCGCGGCCGGTCGCGCACGACGATGCCCGGCGGCCAGCGCTCCAGAATGGCGTCGATGGCGTAGCCGGGCGTGTGAAAGCGCTGGGCCAGTTCTCCGGCCTGCAGTGGCGTACTGCCCTGCAGGTGGCGTTCGCCCAGTGTCTGCATGATGGCCAGGGCCAGCTGGTCCTGGCTCTGCGACGACAGCCGCGGCTCCTCGCCGGGGCTGGCCATCAGGCATTCGGTGTGCTGCATGTAGAAGCCCACGCTGGCGCCCACCAGCACCACCAGCCAGCTGACATACAGCCAGATCATGAAGATGATGATGATGGCCAGGCTGGAATAGATGGCGGTGATACTGGCTGAACCGGCCACGAAACGGGCAGCTGCCCCAGCCGGCGCTCTGCCAGCAGACACCGGCCACCAGCGCACTGGTCGAGCGCGGGCATGAAGCGCACCCGCGTGGTAGGGCAGCGAACAGGTACAGGAACAGGAACAGCAGGATGACCAGCACATAGGGCAGCAGCCGGCCGGCCAGCACGGCCAGGTGACCGAAGGGCTCGACGCTGATGATCATCTGCACCAGGTGCGACGAGGCCAGGGTGGCGTTGAGCCCCAGCGCCGAGAACACCGGTGATGGGCCGAGCAGCAGGATGCACAGGTAGCCGCCGGATGCGCTGCGAGATCGAGCGCATCTGCTTCACGTGCCAGATGGTGTTGATGGACGCCTCGATCTTGAGGATGGTGGAGACGGCCGTGAACAGCAGCATGCCCAGACCCACCAGAACCCAGCACCCCCGACATCTCATGTTGTTGATGAAGTTCATGATGTTGGTGGTGATTTCTGACCCCGGGGACCGAGCGGCTCGCATGAAACGCGCCAGGGCGGGTTCGATCTGGCCCCGTACGCCAAAGGCCGTGGAGACCGAGAAGGTCAGCGCCAGCATCGGCACGATGGACAGCAGCGTGGTGTAGACGAGGCCGGTGGCGCGCAGTGTCCGCTGGCCGAAGGCCAGATCCCGGATGACGGCCAGCAGCACGGCCAGGCTCTTGACGAAGAAGTGGCCAGCCCCCGCCGGTTCGGGGTCCCTGGTGGCAGAGACGGTGCCGCAGGGCGGCGAGCAGGCTGGCGGGATTGTCCATCGGGAGAACGGGGCGAAGCATTCCAAACCCCTCAAGCTCTGCAGAAAGCCGCTACTTTCGGGGCAGGCTTCCATGACGGGCGGCAGGCTGCACGCCCGGCCGGATCATGGTTGGCACCGCAGGCCGCCGCGTGCCCCCGGCCTGTCTGCATTCGGCCGTTCACGGCACATCGCCCGCCGTCCGGTGTTCGCTGCCGCCCGCCTGCCGCCCGCCGCCGGAAGCGGGCAGCCGGCGCCGTGCGCATCAGCAGACCCGGGACGGATCCGTGGTCCAGGTGCGGTCCGAATACCTCATTCTGTATTCCACGGTGCGGATGGATTCGACGCTGCCCGGCGTGCTGATCTCCATGTGCAGCGTGGCGCGCCCCTTCACGATGGCACGGAAGTACCAGACATCGTACGTCACGCCGCCGATGACACGCCGGTCGGGGCCCCTGTTCGCGGCGCAGCTCAGGCCAGCTGCAGCCCCGCTGCCGGTAGAAGCTGGTGCTGTTTGGGTTGTCGATGCGCAGGCGCAGCTCCAGCAGCTGGCCGAGCGCCATGTGGGTGGTGCACCGGGTGCCGGCATCGGCGTCGGTGTAGATGATGCGTGGCAGACTGGGTCTCGTCGTGGTGTCGCCCGAGCCGCAGGCGGCCAGCAGGGTGCCCAGCCAGGACGCCCAGTGCCTGCAGGGGCGGCGGCGGCTGATCCGGTCCGGAGTGCGTGTGTCGTGCCTGTTCATCTGGTTGTCTCCTTCAGGCGTGGATGGAAACCGTCGTGCCGGCCGTTTCCGTGTGGTGTGATGGCCGGAAGATCATCCGCTGCCCGACACGCGCACGCAAGGAAAGGGCGCCCGAACGGTTCGCTGCCTCGATCAACGTCCGGCACGCTGCTGCGGTTTACGTATTGCGCGGCATGAAAACAACGAAAAAGCCAAAAATTTCTTGCTCGTGACCATGATTCATGAGGAGCGGAGAAACAAAAAGTTTCATTTACCCATGACCTGAAGCAAAGAGCGGGCTGCGGTCATGGCAGCATGCTCCGCTGACTCACAGGGGCGTGGCGGCCGTTCACCCGTATCACCACGGTTCGCCCGTATCCCCATGAAAGGAGATAGCGCGCATGATACGCAATGAAGCCTGGTCAGGAGGCCATCGATCCGGTGAATGGTCTGAACATGATGGATCCGGAGCATGGCCCGAACGTGGCAGGCACCGGAGCCGCCCGGTCACGGGCGACGGGGATGGGCCGTCGGCAATGGCTGGCCGGTACAGGCCACGCTGGCCGTGGGGGCACTGCTGGCTGGCTGCGGTCACGACCATGACGACGACGGTTTTTCGCCGCGAGCGGGTCTCATCTGGACGACACCGGGGCCGGCACGGAGACGCGGCTGGTGGTCGGACAGGCCATCGAGATCCGGCTGCCCATCGATCCGGCCACGGGCCAGACCACGGCACATACCGGCAAGAGTTCGCCGGAGATGCGGCGCGACAGCGGTCCGGAGCGCAAGGTCATCAACGGGCAGACCTATGATGTCTGGGTGTTCGTGGCCGTGGTGGGTCGGCATGCCACCATCTCGCTGGCCTATGAGCTGCCTGGCCAGATCTTGCGCGAGCTGAAATACCCGGTGGACGTGCACTTCAACTGAGCGCCTCACTGGCCCTCTGCGGCCCCGTCCCGTATGCCGGAGGGGGCGCGGGAACGAACGGGTCTGCACCCGCACTCGGGGGCAGGGCGGCGGGGCAGCCGGAATCCGGCCTGTTGCAGCCATGCCACGGCTTTGCCCGCCGGACGGTGATCCCGGTTTTTCGGCGCTTTTTGGCAACCGTTGACGAGGAGATGGGCGAGGGTTTGCCGCATAATCAGGAAACCCCAACTGGGGAAATCCCCATCGGGGAAATGCCTGACCGGGGGAACACCCACCAGGGAAAAACCTCACCGCTGCACCGTCACCGGGTCGCGTGTCCGGCCCCGGGATCCGTCCATGCCCCTCGTCCTGCTGGTTCTGCTGCCCTGGCTTGGCAGCCTGTTCGCTGTCATGCTGCCGTCCAACGCGCGCAACGCGGAGTCGACGGCGGCAGGGCTGATCTCGCTGACGGCGCTGGTGCAGGCCGCGCTGTATTTTCCGGCCATCGCCCGGGGCGACATCATCGAGCAGCGCATCAGCTGGCTGCCCAGTCTGGGGCTGGATCTGGTGCTGCGCATGGATGGCCTGGCCTGGCTCTTCACGATGCTGGTGCTGGGCATCGGCGCGCTGGTGGTGCGTATGCGCGCTATCTACATGTCGCCGGCTGATCCGGTGCCGCGCTTCTTTGCCTTCCCTGATGTCGTTCATGGGCGCCATGACCGGCGTCGTGCTGTCGGGCAATCTGGTCATGCTGGTGGTGTTCTGGAGCTGACCAGCATCTATTCCTTTCTGCTGATCGGCTACTGGCACCACCGTGACGATGCCCGCCGCGGCGCACGGATGGCGCTGCTGGTCACGGGCGCGGGCGGTCTGGCCCTGTTTGCCGGCGTGCTGCTGATCGGCCACGTGGTGGGCAGCTACCAGCTGGCCGATGTGCTGGCCAGTGGCGATGCCATTCGCCGGCATGCGTTCTACCAGCCCATTCTGGCCTGCATCCTGCTGGGCGCACTGACCAAGAGCGCCCAGTTTCCGTTTCTCTTCTGGCTGCCGCGGCCATGGCGGCGCCCACCCCGGTGTCGGCCTACCTGCATTCGGGCCACGATGGTGAAGCTGGGCGTGTTCCTGCTGGCGCGGCTCTGGCCGGTGCTCTCGGGCACCGAAGAATGGTTCTTCTGGGTGTCCGGGGCCGGCGCGGCCTCGCTGCTGGTGGGGGCCTTCCTCGCCATGTTCCAGACCGACCTGAAGGGGCCGCTGGCCTATTCGTCGATCAGCCATCTGGGGCTGATCACGCTGCTGCTGGGCATGAACAGTCGCACCGCCGCGGTGGCGGCCGTGTTTCACATCATCAACCACGCCACCTTCCGCGTCGCTCTTCATGGCGGCGGGCATCGTCGATCACGAGACCGGTACCCGCGACATCCGCAAGCTCTCGGGCTGATCCGGAAGATGCCGGTGACCGGGGCGCTGGCCCTGGTGGCCAGTGCCGCCATGGCGGGCGTGCCGCTGCTCAACGGGTTCCTCTCGAAGGAGATGTTCTTTGCCGCCACACTGAGCCTGGAGACTTCGCGGCCCATCGACGTGATCCTGCCGGTGGTAGCCACGGTGGCCGCCATGTTCAGCGTGACCTATGCGTTGCGCTTTGCGGTGGATGTGTTCTTTTGGCCGCCTGGCCACCGACCCTGCCGCGTGAACCGCACGAGCCGGTGCACTGGATGCGGGTGCCGGTGGAACTGCTGGTGGTGCTCTGCCTGGCGGTGGGGGTGCTGCCGGCCACGATCATCGGTCCCATCCTGAATGCCGCCGCCGGCCCGGTCGTGGGCGGGCAGCTGCCGTCGTACAGCCTGGCCCTCTGGCATGGCTGGAAACCCGCTCACTCGTGGCATGAGCCTGGCCGCCATGGCGGGCGGCACGCTGTTGTGGCTGTTGCGCGCAGGCCCACCCGTACCTGCGACTACGCCGGTCCACGCTGGCTGCGTCCCTTCGACGGGCAGGTGCTGTTCTCCTGGGGCTGATCGCGCTGCGGCGGGTGGTGCCTGGGCTGGTCCTTTTCGGCACCCGCCGCCTGCAGCAGCAGCTCTCTGATCGTGCTGGTCAGCGTGGTGCTGGTGGCTGCCAGCCTGTCGCCGCAGCGGCCTGAGGCCGGCACCCGCCCGGACGCTGCCGGTGTCGCCCATCTCGTGGGCCTGTGGACGCTGGGCGGTCTGTGCGCGGTGGGTGCTGCCTGGCAGGCGAAGTATCACCGGCTGGCCGCCCTGATGATGAGTGGCCGCCGCCGGGCTGGTCACCCTGCATCACCTTCATCTGGTTCTCGGCGCCCGATCTGGCGCTGACCCAGCTCACGGTGGAGGTGGTGACCTCGGTGCTCTTCCGCTGGGCCTGCGCTAGCGCCGCGCCGCATCCAGGACATGCCGGGGCACCGTCGCGGTCCGCCGCTGCTGGTGCGGATGCGCCGGGGACGCGACCTGCTGCTGGCCACGGTGGTGGGCGTGGCATGGCGCTGCTGTCGTGGGCCCTGATGACGCGCCCGTTCGGCCAGAGCATCTCGCCGTTTTTCATCGAGAAGGCGCTGCCCGAAGGGGGTGGACGCAATGTGGTGAACGTGATGCTGGTGGACTCTCCGCGGCTGCGACACGCTGGGCGAGATCACCGTGCTGTCGGCCGTGGCGCTGACCGTCTATGCGCTGCTGCGGCGCTTCCGGCCGCCGGCCGAGACGCGCGCGCTGCCGTCCCAGCAGCGGCTGCCGCCCGATATCGTCACCGATCTGGTCAACCCCCGGGCCGCAGCCGATACGGCGCTGGGCCATGATGGTGCCCGCCGTGCTCGGTGCGGGCTGCTGCAGCCGCTGGCGCTGGTGGTGGCGGTGTACCTGCTGCTGCGCGGTCACAACCAGCCGGGCGGAGGCTTCATTGCCGGGCTGGTGGTGGCCATCGGCTTCATCCCTGCAGTACATCGTGGCCGGCACGGCCTGGGTGGAGTCGCACATGAGCTGCGTGCCGCCGCGCTGGATCGCTCTACGGCCGCTCACCGCCATCTCGTGCGGACTGGGCGCCTGGCTGTTCGGCTATCCGTTCCTGACCACGCATACCGGCCATCTGGACCTGGGCCCGCTGGGCGAGACCCACCTGCCCAGCGCGGCCATTTTCGACATCGGCGTGTTTGCCGTGGTGGTGGGCGCGACGATGCTGATCCTCACCGCCCTGTCGCACCAGTCGATCCGCCGTACCCGCCGGCCCGCCGCCGATGAGGCCGGGACAGACGGCCCCCGAGGGTGACGCGCGTCACCAGGGCGAGGTCGAGACCCTGATCCAGCGGCCGGGCCGGCCACGGTCACGGCGACGGTTCGACGGCCGGGGGCGCTGCCACATCCCGGAACCCGTCGGTCCCGACCCGCACGCCGTGGGGTGGCGATACCGACAATTCCTGAAGGAGCACGAGATGGAAATGATTCTGGCCGGTGCCATCGGGGTGCTGTGCGGTTCGGGCGTCTGGCTGCTGCTGCGGCCGCGGACCTTTCTAGGTGATCAGGGGCTGTCGCTGCTGTCCTATGGGGTCAACCTGTTCATCTTCAGCATGGGGCGGCTCACGCTCGACAGCGCGCCGGTGCTGGTGGAGGGCCAGCCGGCCACGCTCCCGATCACTATGCCGACCCGATGCCACAGGCGCTGGTGCTGACCGCCATCGTGATCGGCTTCGCCATGACCGCCAGCTGTATCTGGTGGTGATGCTGGCGGCCCGCGGCTGGCCGACACCGACCACGTCGACGGCAGACCCGGATCTGGAGTGGCGATGACCGGTGTGATCTCCCTTCACCTGCTGATGGCGCGGCAAGCGATGACCGGCGTGACCTCCCGTCACCTGATGGAGCGGTGCGATGATCGGCGTGATTTCTCCCACCCGATCATTGCGCCGGTGCTGCTGCCGATGCTGACGGCCGCGCTGATGCTGGCGCTGGGCGACCAGAAGCGCGAGACCCTGGCCGGCATCAACGTGGGCGCCTGTCTGGTCAATCTGGCACTGGCCAGCCTGCTGACCCGGTCGGCGCATCATGCCGCCCCGGCCTCGCCTGGGCAGCCGGCGGCCCCCATCGGCACGCTGGCATCTACCTGCCGGCCAACTGGAAGTGCCGCTCGGCATCGTGCTGGTGCTCGACCGCCCGTCGTCGGCCATGCTGCTGCTCACTGCCGTGATGGCCAGCGCCGCCATCGTCTTTGCCGTGGCGGCGCTGGGAGCGGATCGGCGTGCACTCCATCCGCTCTTCCAGATCCAGCTGATGGGCCTCAACGGCGCCTTCCGACCGGTGACCTGTTCAACCTCTTCGTGTTCTTCGAGGTGCGCTGGCGGCTCCTACGGGCTGTTGCTGCATGCGCCCGGACGGCAGCGGGTGGGGCGGCCTGCAATATACTGCCATCAACCTGGTGGCCTTCGTTCTTCCTGGTCGGCGGGGCGATGCTCTGCGGCGTCACCGGCACACTGAACATGGCCGACCGCCATCCGCATCCCGGCCGTGGCTGCCGGCGACCAGATGCTGCTGCACGCCGCGGTGGCCATCCCGGCCATGGCCTTTCCTGACCAAGGCCGCCATCCGGCCACCGGGCTTCGGCTGGTGCCGGCCTATTCGGCGGCCGGTGCACCCGTGGCGGCGCTCTTTTGCCATCAGCGACCAAGGTGGGCATCTACGCCATCCCTGCGGCTGTGGTCACTGGGCTTTTCCGGCGAACTGGGCATGCTGCGCTGGGGCTCCGGAATGGCTGATCGGCGGCGGGCTGGCTACCATTGCCTTCGGCATGTTCGGGCTGCTGCAGACCCGGCAACTGGGGCGGATCACCGGCTTCGGCGTGCTGGTGACCTCCGGCACGCTGCTGGCCGCCATCGGCTTTCAACCAGCCGCACGTCACCGGCGGGGCACTCTACTACCCTGTTCAGCTCGACCATGGCCGCCGGCGCGATGTTCCTGCTGATCGAACTGATCGACCGCAGCCGGCTGCTGGAAACCGAGTTCCCCAACCCGGACGATGCCGACCCGGTGCCATTCTTCCTCGATGAGGTCGAACCGCCGCCCGACACCAACCTCGACGAACACCAGCTGGCGCTGACCGGCCGGGTCATTCCGGCGGCCGTGGCCTTCCTGGGCTTCTCGTTCATGGCCTGCACGCTGCTGCTCACCGGCATGCCGCCGCTGTCGGGCTTCATCGGCAAGTTCATGATCCTGTCCGGGCTGGTCAACCCGGTCAGCGGACCGATGTCTCGACGCTGCCCGTCAGCGTGGCCGCCTGGCTGCTGCTGGCACTGGTCATTCTGGCCGGCCTGTCGCGGCACTGGTGGCACTGTCGCGCACCGGCATCCGCATGTTCTGGACGCCGCGCGACCGCCCCGTACCGCAGCTGAAGGTGCTCGAATGCCTGCCGATCGGCGTGCTGGTGCTGCTGTGCCTGCTGATCAGCGTGCGGGCCGAGCCGGTGGTGCGCTACCTGCAGGCGGCCGCCCTGGACCTGAAGGATCCGCGCCCCTATGTGCAGGCCGTGCAGGGCAGCCGGCCCCTGCCGCCGCCGGACATCACCCATCGCATCCTGAAGCAGGGCATTCCGGAACTGCGTGACGAGGAGATGGGGCCGGTGGCGCCGCCGGTGGATGCCGGGTACGCGCGTCCCCCTCGGCGCAGGCGCGGCACCGTTGGGCCATCGTGATGCCTGCGGGCAGGAAGTGCCGCCTGCCGCCGCGGGCACGACGCCTGCAGGCAGGGTGACGCCCCTGGCCGGGAGAGACGCGCCATGAGAGGACTGATTCCCGCACCCTGGCTGAGCCTGTCGCTGCTGGCCCTGTGGCTGATCCTGAACGGCTCGGTGCATCCGGGCACGGTGGCGCTGGGCATCGTGGTGGCCCTGATGGTGCCGCTGATGACCCAGTCGCTGCGCCCGACGCGGGTGCGCATCCGCCGGCCCGGCGCCGTGCTGCAGGCTGATCTGGCGGGTGTTCGTCGATGTGGTGCAGCCGAACTTCCAGGTGGCGTGGCGTGTCTGGCTGCACGGCAGCCATCCACCGCGGGTGCAGTGGGTGGTGATTCCGCTGCAGCTGAAGTCGCCGGCCGCGCTGGCGGCGCTGACCGTGATTGCCGCCGTCGTGCCCGGTACCGTCTGGTCCGAACTGTCGATGGACCGCACCCGGCTGCTGTTCCATGTGTTCCATGTACCGCCCGGCCAGGACTTTGCAGCCCTGGTTCCGGGAGCGTTACGAGGTGCTGCTGATGGAGATCTTCGAACGAGCCTGTGGCTGTCGGGCACGCTCTTCTTTGCGCTGGGCTGCTTTCTGGCCGCCATGACGCTGGCCATCTGGCGCGCCTGTTCCGCGGGCCGACGGCGCAGGACCGGGTGATGGCGCTCGACTACTTCTACGTCAACGGCATGCTGATGATCCTGGCCAGCGGCATCGTCTACGCGTCGGACGCCTACTTCGAATCGGCACTGCTGATCTCGATGTTCGGCTTCGTGTCGTCAGCGCTGCCAGTTCCTGCGCTGGCGAGGTGATCGAATGATGGTCCTGCTCCCGCGTGGCGAGGCGATCGAATGAAGGAGGCCGAATGAGCCAGATTCCCCTGTTTGGCGGTGCCCTGCCGGTCTGGGCCGACGTGCTGATCGGCGTGCTGCTGGTCATCAGCGGCTTTCGTCGCTGACCGGCGCACTGGGGCTGGTGCGCATCCGCGAGTTCTTCACCCGCATGCACTCGCTGGCGCTCGCTTCGACGCTGGCCGTCTGGTGCCCTGGGCGCAGCGCTCGTGCTGTTCTTCTCGCTCACCTACCAGACGCTGGTGCTGCGTGCCTGGCTGGTGGTGGTGTTCATGGCCATCACCGTGCCGGTGACCGTGGTGCTGCTGGCCCGGGCCGCGCTGTTCCGTCGCCGCGCCGCTGGCGAGGATGGCCTGCCGCCGACCTTTGCCGGACCGGCACCCCGGCTGGTACCTGCACCGGTGGTGGAAAGGAAGCGGACCCGGCCGATTGAGTCAGCGCTGACCGTACCGCAGCAGGTTCACGAAATCGGCCTGGCTCAGCTCGGTGTTCCTCGCGCCGGGCGATCTGCCCGTTTTCGTAGTGATACAGCGCAAACGCCACCCAGCCGGCCGGGCTGGTATCGGTACCAGGGCACAGGGGCGGGTGTCGTGCACAGCATCGGGCGCCGTGTCCGGTTGCTTCGTCTGAATCGGCCTGGTCGGTTGCGGCAGAGACCTCCAATGTGTTCGTGGCCGCTGCCCTGGTGGTTTGTCCTTTTGCCGTGCCCGTGCCCACTGCGCGCCCCGCCGCGCTGGCAGCGCCCAGCGCAGGATCGTCGCCTTCATCATCTGCCCGGATGGCTTCTTCCAGCGCCTCGGGCAGGGCACCCTCGTCGGGTTTGGCATCCAGCACCATCACCGAGCGGCGCAGCAGCGGCAGCGCCTCCTGCCAGGGCAGGGTGTGGACGACGGCCGGCTCGTGCATCAGCTGCCCGCGCGAGAACGCATAGGCCGGCGGATTGCCCTGCGTCCAGACCGTGCGCATCACCCGTTCGGCCGGCATCAGCCTGCGCCCCAGCTGTTTGGCCAGCGCCTCGTTGGCGGCGCGGTCCATGCGGGTGTCCAGACTGATGTCCAGCGGTAGCCCGGAAGGCCTCGTGCACACCAAAGGCCCAGTCGCGGGCATGGCCATCGACGAAATCGGCGTTGAGGGTCTCGGTGCGGCGGGCTCGGCTCATGGCAACAGGGCAGAAGAAGGGACGAAAACCGAAGAGGACGGGCGATAGCCGGCGAAAATCTGCACGTTCGGCACGGCCAGCAGCACATGGTAGCCGGATATCGGTCGGCGCGGAAAATGGCCGGTGCACGGGTGGCACGGGGCCGGGTGCTTCGCCGATAATGGAGGCAGGCTTGGCCGCCGGGGCCGATCTTTCAGTGTGTGTCATGGACGCCTTCGTTGCCGTGTAACGAGGCCATGACACGCGCTCAACTGAACAGGGATCTCATGCATTACGAAATCGTGATCGTCGGTGGTGGCGCCGGCGGTCTGGAACTGGCGTCGCGGCTGGGGCGCGCCTTTGGCCGCCGGATCGGTCCGGAGCGGGTGCTGCTGGTGGACCGTTCGCACTTTCACATCTGGAAGCCCACGCTGCACGAAGTGGCCGCGGGCACGCTCAACCCGCAGCAGGAGGGGCTCTCCTACAGCATTCTCAGCCGCAACAATCACTTCAGCTTCATGCTGGGCGAGCTGGTAGCCTTCGATCCGGAGGGCAAAAACTCACGCTGGCTGCGCTGAAGGATGAGCACGGCGAGGAGATCATCCCCGAACGGACGATCAGCTTCGGCAACTGCGTGCTGGCCATGGGCAGTGGTTCCAACTTCTTCGGTACGCCCGGGGCAGCCGACACGCCTTCGTGCTGGAAAACGCCCGGGATGCCCAGCATTTCAGCAGCGCCTGCTGGCCCTGTTCGCGAAGGCGGCTCATTCGCAGCGCAAGCAGCTCGATGTGGTGATCGTGGGGGCCGGTGCCACGGGGGTGGAGCTGTCGGCCGAGCTGATGGAGGCCTATCACGAGATTCAGGGAGGGCCACCGGCTCCAAGCAGCATTTCCACATGCACATCACGCTGGTCGAAGGCGCGCCGCGGGTGCTGGCCGGCCTGCCCGAGAAGGTTTCGCTGCAGGCCATGTATGCGCTGCGCGCAAGCACGTCACGGTGCTGACCGACACGAAGGTGCAGGCCATCCATGCCAATCGGGTGGAGACCAGCCGGGGCGATCTGCCGGCCGACGTGATCGTCTGGCGGCAGGCATCAAGGCTGGCGAGCGCAACCAGCGTTTCGCTGCCGGTCAACCGGCTGAACCAGTTCGAGGTCAACGACCGGCTGCAGACGGCGGCCGAGGTGTCTATGCGATGGGCGACTGTTCGGCCTGTCCGTGGCACGATGGCAAGTTCGTGCCGGCGCGAGGCGCAGGCGGCACACCAGCAGGCCCGTTATCTGGCGCGACGCTTCATGGCACTCTATGCGGGCAAGCCGTTCGATGAGATTATGAGTACCGGGACTCGGGGTCACTGGTGTCGCTGGGGAGACAATCAGGGGTGGGCAACCTGATGGGCAGTCTGGCCGGGAAGAATTTCTTCATCGAGGGCTGATTGCGAAAGTACATGTACATGTCGCTGCACCTGATGCACCACAAGGTGATTCTGGGCTGGCGCAAGACGGCACTGCTGGCGCTGGCGCGGATTTTCGAGACGCGGGTGTCGGGGCGGCTGAAGCTGCATTGGGGGCTGCCCATTGGGGGCGCGTGCGTCTTGCGGAAGACGGCTTTTGTCGTGAGCGCGTTCCGCGAAAGACGACTTCGTTGCGGGACGCGCCGCGGACCGGTACGTCCCTGCGGCTCATACGCTCACTGAAGCTTTTGTTGCCCACGACCTGCGTCGTGGTCAACAAACCTCCAGCGCTAAAACACTTTCCGACAACCGGGGCTGCCCCGCCCGTCGAAAAGTCGTTCACGCGTACCGCGAAATCGCCGCAGTGACGTCTCGCTCCGCGGCGCTAGTGCCTGCGCGGGAGGGTGGATGCGGGGCTGAGTTTTGAGCGTGTCTGACGCGGTCCTGAGCGTCTCTTTGGGCGTGCAGGAAGAGGCGGCAGGGCGAAGAAATCTCTGGATGGCTTGAGGCGCTGCAGCGCAGCTGCATGCGCGCTCATGAGGCCTCGCGGGCCCGAATCCGTGCGCTGCCACGGTGTTGTCCAGCTTAGAAAGGCGGCCAGCTGCTGACAGCGGGCCGTTCAACAAGCGACCAGCGAAATTGTACAATCGGCACTGAGCAAAGGGGAGGGAGATGGCCCTTCCTGTTGGATGAATTTGCGGCTTCGCGGATCAGTGTGGCAATCAGGCGTTTTGGGTAGCGGGGCAGGAAACTGCAATGACCTTGGCTCAGATAGTCCCATCCCGATCCGTAAGCACTGCGCTGAATGACCCGATCTTGTTGTTCAGCCTCACCATCCCCAGGCTGACCTTGCTTCTCGGTCGGCTAGGCGGCAATGCCAGTCCCAGTGCCGTTTCTATCATTTTCCGGCAAACTTTCGGTACGGTTCCAAGACGCTGCCATCGCAGGCTCTGTTTCCAGCGCTCGAAGAACGCCCCTGCATCCGCGCTCAGTTCGTAGCCCACAGCTGTCCAAACGACTCATGCAGAGTAGGCCGTTCAGCGCCGATTGGCTGCCAGCAGCCTGAGTGCCCGCCGTCCCTCCAATGTCAGGTTCTCCCGTGCCGACAGCAGCGGTATACGCTGCCCCTGATCCACGACCTGTCCTTGCCTTCTGCAGACGGCTGCCCGTCGCGCCTGACCCACTGAGCGCTTCAGAGATGCCGCATGATGTGGGAACTTGTCGAACACGATCGTCGCGTCAGCCTTGTCGCGCACCGCGCTGCGAAACGGGCGCCACATGTCGATCACACAAGCTCGATGCACCAGCTCGCCTTGCTCCCCAGCTGGGTGAAGAACTGCTCCACATCCCGGGCTTGCGTGCGTCGTTGCCGCCCATCCCATATCGGTCCGCCCCTGGCCAGATCACTGACCACCACGCGATAGTCATGCCCTTTCTGACCGCTATCTCATCGATGCCTATCGCTCTGGGCCTGGAGCCGACCGGCACGACGAACCTGTCTCACGTACAGCCTTCGACAGATCCTTCACCGATGGTTGCCGAAAAGCTCGCCCAGCTCTGCCACGGCCTCGTTGCCTCGCGCTCGTGCACAACCTGCCGACATGCAGCGCAAAGCGCTCGCATAGCGTGGATTCTGCGCCAGCCAGTCAAGCTGTTCTACATGCACGCCCGCCGCACCCCGAACACCGTACCAGCCGTTCCGAACTCCAGGCGTACGCACCCAGCCTGCCACCCGAAGATCCCGCACACGGCACCCCTCCGCTGGTCGCGTAACGCCCCCGGCAGCGCTGCCCGCAATCTGAGCAAATGGCCGTTTTCGGCGTCTCAGCTGCACGACTTCGCCTTGGGTCCCTGAAGATTCCTTCAACCTCGCCGATGCTACGAAGCCGGGAACGGACAAAAGTTCCCTCAGACTGCGACTGTTTTCATGCATAGCACTCGATCCAGTATTGATGCACGATACGACATCATCATCCTTGCTGTAAAGTCTGATTTCAGCGTCAAACGCGACTCTTTGCTCCCATCTCACCCACACTGATCCGCGAAGACCCAATTTTTATATTGACCGAGGATGGGAATGTCGACCGCTGATATGATATCCTTTTCTACTTTTGGTGGTGATGGTTGTTACATGGTCTCTGCCAAATGCCCGAGCGTGAGATGAGGGCTATGGAAATTTACAAAAATTGTTTTCTTGTCGGTGCTGCCTGTTTGTCAGAATTAGATTTTTCTTGTATTTTCCGATGATGTAGAGTTTTTGAAAGGCGTTTTGAGGGCTTGATTGCGTTCCTTTCCTGTTTGCGTTGCCTGGTTTATGTATTTTGGCAAGATATGTTCAGGGGACGGCTGAGTTGATGATGGTACTGGTTATCGGTTTCCCTGAGCGGAACGTTTTCCTTGATAATCCGTAGAAATTGAGGTTGATTCATGAGCATAGTTTTCTGCTCTTGCATCATCCAGCGCGAACAGCCGATTTCAAATTTTTCTTCGCTGGCAACCGTGCTGGCCATCACGCTGGGTGTGCTCACCGGCCTGATCCGCGCGATGACGGCGCCGCAGCTGGCAGGAAACGGCAGTGATGCCGCCGGCACTGGCCATCGGCTTTGCTGTCGTGCCGATCTGCGAAAAGCTTTCCGGTCTGTGTAGAAAAGTGGAAACGAGTACGCCGTGATGGCTCAGCGTCGATCTCTTCAATCTGATCGCAGCCCGCCTGCTGCTGGATGCACTGCGCCGTGCCTGGTGATGCTTGTGTGCCGCAGTCGCGGCATGGCGATATGGTTGTATTCGGTCTGGTGACAGCTCGTGCGCTGACAGCGCAATTCCGCGGGTATCATTGGGTTACGTAGCAGCGGGTGCTGCTCAGCGTTGTGCTGATGAGCTATCGTCATGGTGGTGGATTTCTATTGGCATGGCGTTGTTCCTGATGGGGGGATTACCGCCTGGAGCACCCATCGCACCAGTGGGAGCTGGCTGAATGACCAGATTCCATTTCCACGCGCCACAGGTCTTTGCAGCACGTGGGCTGACCTTACTGCTGATGATCGCAGCGACTGCATCATCCTCTGCTTGCGCGCGCAGAGCGTCTGCCGGCGGATGAATCGCATGTGCGCGCTGCATCACCCGTCCGCGCCAGCCAGCGCTCGCAACGCGCTTTTGGATAAACGGTAGCAGGCAGATGACCGAACGGCGATGAACAGAGACACCTGTCGATCAGGGGCGCGTTGCAGACGCAGAGCGCCACCGGGCAGGTGAGGGTGAAGAGCTGAAAACCCTGCGATGATGGCGTCGTCAGCAGGATCTGGACTACTCCTGCGGTGCAGCCTCGGCGGCCACCTGCTCAACAGCTTTACGGCCAGAAGATTTCGAGAAGCGCTTTCGAAGGCGATGGGAGAAGAGGATGGCATGGCAGTTTCTGATGACATGGCCAAAGCCATGCCAAAAATTCGGTTTCAAGGCCAGAGGCTTTGCGGCGAGCTGGGATCAGCTCGTCAAGTCTGAAGATGCCCGGTCATCGTCTGCGCAACACCGCAAGGATGATCACTTCAGTGTGCTGCGTGGTATCAGTGGCAACACGGTCTGGCTGGCAGACCCAGAGTCTGGGCAACCGTGCCTTCAGCAAGGCGCAGTTCCTGCAGATGTGGCAGACACGCAGTGATGACAAGCGCCCGGCGCTGGCTGGAAGTTTCTGGCCGTGCTGCCGGCCAGGGCAGACATTGCGCAGACGGACGCCTATTTCTCAAAAGCACCTCGCCGTCAAAGCGGTGTGGCGGTGGAGCAATTGAGCGTGAGGACAGGGAGTAAGCCGGTCTGATCCCCGCAGGCACCAAGCGCCGCGGAGCGACGTCACTGCGGCGATTTCGCGGTAGGCGTGAACGACTTTCTGACAGGCGGGCGCAGCCCCGGTTGTCGGAAAGTGTTTTAGTCCTGGAGGTTTGTTGCCCTACGACGCGGGTCGTGGGCAACTAAAGCTTCAGTGAGCGTATGAGCCGCAGGGACGTACCGGTCCACGGCGCGTCCCGCATCGAGTCGTCTTCCATGAACCGGGGACCTGCGCCATGCATTGGCGAGGACATGACACGTTCTAGAATCCACGCTGATCCCAACGGACGCAGCACCTTCGATGTCTCACGTTTCCTCCGTTTCAAACAACGCTGCCTCACCAGCGTTGCCCGCCGGCTTCCGCGTCTCGGTCGCACCCATGATGGAATGGACGGACCGGCACTGTCGCAGCTTCACCGGCTGCTGTCACGGCGAGGCTGGCTGTACACCGAAATGGTCACGGCCCAGGCCATTGCACATGGCGATCTGGACCATTTGTTGGGCCGGGGGTGAGGAGGGGAGCGGGCGGTGCTGCAGCTGGGGGCAATGACCCGCAGCTGCTGGCGCGTGCGGCCCGGGAGGGCGTGGCCATGGCTACGACGAGATCAACCTGAACTGCGGCTGCCCCAGCGACCGTGCGGGAGGGGCTTTGGGAGCCTGCCTGATGGCCGAGCCGCAGCGCGTGGCCGACTGCGTGGCCACCATGCAGGCCGTGGTGCCTGTGCCGGTCACGGTCAAGCATCGCATCGGTATCGACCGGCATGAGGATTACGCCTTCGTGTACCGCTTCGTGGAAACGGTGGCGGCGGCGGGTTGCCGGCGCTTTATCGTGCACGCGCGCAATGCCCGGGCTGGACGGGCTGGATCCGAGCGACAATCGCGAGATTCCACCGCTGCGCTACGCAGTGGTGCACCGGCTGGCGCGATTTTCGCACTGCGCGTTCGAACTCAATGGCGGTCTGGCAGGATCTGGCCATGAGGGCTGGCGGTGGCGACCGATCCGGGCCGCATGCAGCGTCGGTTCCTTCTTCAAAGCGTAGGGCGCTGTCATCCACGCCGGCCGTTCCTGCAATGGCCGCACCACCTGCGGTGCCGGCGGTGGACCCGGCACATCTGGAATCCCTGACGGCGCTGGCAGCAGCCCGCCGGCCGTTGCAGCCGCTGACCGGGCTGATGTACGGCCGCAAGGCCTATCACGAGCCCTGGCTGCTGGCTGGTGTGGATGCGTGGCTGGCGGCGCATGCCAAGGTGGACGAGGCTTTTGTGGGCGAGGCAGCGTGGCGTGATCGACGAACTCCGCTGGCGGTGACGCACGCATCCGTAGCCAGTTCAGCAGCAGCACTGCCCGAAGGCAATGCGGTGCTCACCGTGCAGCTGTCGTCGACGCGCTGGTCGGCTATCTGGAACGCGGGGCGGCGCAGGGCGTGGAGCTGCGCCATCTGGCCCGTCATGTGCTGGGGCTCTAGCATGGCCAGCCGGCAGCGCGGATCTGGCGGCGCCAGCTCAGTGACCCGCAGGCGCTGGCCCGCAACGACCCGCAGTGGCTGCGCACCGTGTGTGCCCAGGTCGAGGCCGAAGCGGCCCGGCAGGCAGAACGGCTGGCCGGGCGCCAGGGCTGATCAGTGTGCCCTGCGTTTCCTGCGCTTTGCCCCGTCCGGGTCCACCATCTGCCGGTAGGTTCGCACATAGAGCATCAGCGTCACATAGCAGCCCGCCGACAGCAGCGCCTCCAGCCAGCCCAGGGTGGCCGACAGGCCGTTCGGATCGCTCATGCCGCGCACGATGCCCTCGCACAGGTACAGCAGGATCAGCATGGTCCAGAGCTGGTGAGGGCTTGACCCAGCCGCGGATCAGCGCGGGCAGCACGAACACCAGCGGCACCTTGCAACACCAGCAGCGAGCCGCCCGGCTTCAGCGGCGCCAGCCACAGTTCCCACAGGCTGCCCAGCACGATCAGGCCGGCCACCTGGGCCACCGACAGCAGCCGCCAGCGCTGGCAGGCTGCCTGCAGCGCGGCACGGGACGGGGCAGGGATGGGAGATGGTTCGGTGGCATGGCGGCGTGTTTGCGTAAGAGGAGCTGGAATGCGGGCTTCGAGCGAGCCGGAAAGTGCTGGAGTGGCCGGGATTATCCCCGAAAAGCTGCATCCTGCGCTGCATCGATGCCACGCCTGCCCCTGCCGGCAGTACCAGTGGCGGGCCGCGCATTGATAGAATGCCCTGATGCGAATACTGATCAGTAATGACGACGGCTATTTTGCGCCCGGCATCGAGGCGCTGGCCGGCGCACTGGCCGATCTGGCCGACATCATCGTCTTTGCCCCGGAGCGCGACCGTTCCGGTGCTCTCAACTCGCTGACGCTGAGCCGTCCGCTCACGGTCCGGCAGGCAGCCAATGGTTTCCACTTCGTCGACGGCACGCCCTCCGACTGCGTGCGTGGCGGTGACCAGTCTGCTCGATCATCGTCCCGGATCTGGTGCTCTCCGGCATCAACGACGGTGCCAACATGGGCGACGACACCATCTATTCCGGCACGAGTGGCGGCTGCCACCGAAGGGCACCTGTTGGGCATTCCCGGCCATTGCGTTTTCGCTGGTCAAAAGGGCTACCCGCATCTGGATACGGCCGTGCGCGTGGCCCGCGATCTGGTGCAGCGCCAGCTGGCCAGCCCCTGGCAGGAACCGGTGCTGCTCAACGTCAACATCCCGGCCGCGCCTTTATGCGGAACTGCAGGGCTTCGAGGTGACGCGCCTGGGGCGCCGTCACCACAGCGAACCCGTGATTCCGGCGCAGAATCCGCGCGGCGAGACGGTGTACTGGATCGGCAAGGCCGGCCCCGAGCAGGACAACGGCCCGGGCACCGATTTTCATGCCCACGGCCCACGGCAAGAGTCTCGATCAGCCCGCTGCAGATCGACCTGACCGCACGCGCCCGCAGCTGGACAAGACGCGGCAATGGCGGCCTGATCCAGCGCTCCGACAGCGACGGTCTGGTCTCCGAGCGTGCGCGGCTGCGCATGGTCGAGCAGCTGCACGCGCAGGGCATCGATTCCGAGCTGGTGCTGGGCGCCATGAAGAAGGTGCCGCGCCACCTGTTCGTCGAGCAGGGGCTGGCCAGCCGCGCCTACGAGGACGTGGCCCTGCCCATCGGTCATGGCCAGACCATCTCCCGGCCGTCCACGGTCGCCCGCATGCTGTGGCTGCTGGCAGAATCCGGTGCGTCCGCAGGAGGTGCGCCGGCTGCGCGCGCTGGAAAATCGGCACCGGCTGCGGCTATCAGGCTACCGTGATGGCCCGCCCTGTTTGCCGATGTGGTGTCGGTGGAGCGGGTACACTGGCTGCACGAGCTGGCCAAGGTCAACGTGCGTCCCTTCCGGCTGCCCAACCTGCGGCTGATCTTCGGAGACGGTACGGCAGGCGTCACGGCCGGTGCGCCCTACGACGTGGTGATCAGTGCGGCCGCCAGCGAGTCGATTTCGAAGGACTGGCTGCGCCAGATGGCCGTGGGCGGGCGTCTGGTGGCACCGGTCAAGGCTGACAGTGATGTCCAGACGCTCCATGTCGTCGACCGTGTCAGTCAGGAAGACTGGTCGCTGACGGTGCTGGATCCGGTACGATTCGTGCCGCTGCGTGCCGGGGTGGCACGTTAGGGTGTTCATGAACGCATTCGTTCCTGCGCTGGTCCATGGTCTGTGTGCTGAAAAGGTAGCGTGCAGGCTAGACTGGCTGCCCTGGCAGGCAGGGCAACGCTGGCAGCGCAGGGATCTGGAGCCAGCCCGAGGGAAACCCCTTTCGTCGCGCATGGCTGGCGTGCGTTGTAGCCCGTCTGTCTCCGCAAAGTGCGCGTTGGGCGTACGAAACGCAGAACTCAGGGCAGGGGTCGGCGTTTCGTGCACTTTCGATGTCCCCAAAATGCCGGTGGTAAAGACGGAGGAATGATCTTGAAACTTGATGCGCTCAACAGACAGACGCGCCCGTTGCTCGGGTGGCCCTCGCTGGTCGTGCCGATGGCCGGCCGTGCCGCCACCCGTCCGGCACCGGTGGTGCACCGCACTCCCATGCCGGAGGAGCCGCACGACCACGGTCCAGACGCTGCCCGGTGACGTGTCGAAGCCATCCCGGCGGTCCCGGTCCGCTGGGCCAGAGCGGCTATGGTCAGCCGCTCCGCCGACGGCCAGGCGGGCCGCGGACAGGGCGAGGCGGTCGATACCGCCCAGGTCACTCTCGATCTACCAGGGCGCCATCAGCACACCCGGACGCTGGGGCCTGCCCGACGATGTCGGCGTGAAGGTGGGGCCGCAGGGCATCAGCGCGCCTACGGCACACCACGTTCGCCACCCGCGCTGAACAGGTGGGCCCAGGCCGTACAGACCGGTGCGCGTGGGCATGGGCGCGGCCGCTCAGGCCGGTGGCGGCAACCCGCCGCAGTCGCTGGCCGTGCCCAGGGAGCACTGGGTGCCCCTGCAGGCGGGGTCACGGCCGCTGCTCGTGGCCAGGGTGGACGTGCAGGTGCGGCGGCTGGCGCAGCCGGTGCCGCGGCGTCCGGTGCCGTGGCCAGTCCGGTGACGGCTCCGGCGAGATCGGCAGGGCAAAAGCGCCCCTGCCGGTGCGCAGGCTGCGGCCGACAGGGCCGCCGCTGCTGCCGAATCCCAGCCGGCGAGCAGACAAGGCACCTGCCGTGCCCAGCGCCACGCGCAGCTTTCGATGGCGTGCGCTTCAGCTGGCCCCTGCCGGCAGCGTGCCGCGGGCTTTCGATGGCGTGAACAACAAGGGCTGCTGCTGTCTCTGGCAAGACCGGTGAGGCGGTGCAGGCCGCGGCCGACAGCAAGGTCATTTTCAGCGGAGAAGGCCGCGCGGTTGCGGCAACCTCATCATCATCAAGCACAGCAATGAAATGCTGTCGGTCTACGCCCACAACCGCAGCCTGGCCGTGAAGGAAGGCCAGCAGGTCACCCGTGGACAGAAGATCGGCGAACTCGGCACGGCCGGCGGCAACCAGAGCGCGCTGCACTGAAGTCGCGCCAGGCTGGCAAGCCGGTAGATCCTGCCGGCGTGCTGCCCAAACGCTGATCCAGGCCAGCGCGGGATGAACAGGTCCAGGACACGCGCTGGCGTGCAGGCTTTTTCCACCAGCGCCCCGGGCAGGCAGCATCGCCGGGGCAAATCCTCTTCACACGCCGGCAGTGGCAACTCACGCGACGGCAGGGGTAGCTCGCGCGCTGGTAGCGGCCATTCGCGTCGCCCGTCGCGGCCGGGTGCCGCCCCGGCGCCCTGGTCTGCGCCTGTATCAGGGCCCGTCCCTGTAACTGCTCACAACAGGCCTGCGCCCAACGGTGGGGCGGTCCCCATGGACGCTCCCGTTCCTGCACCTCTCACTACGACCATGGTTGACCTGGCCTGTGCGGAACCACCCCGGCTACTGAATGTCCGGATCGAATCGGTGGATCTGGACGGGCAGGGCATTGCCCATGCCGGCGGCAAGGTGGTGTTCGTGCAGGGCGGACTGCCCGGCGAGCAGATCGAGGCGCGCGAGCTGAGCAGCAAGCCCCGCTTCGACGTGGCCGACATCCAGCGCATTGCACAGCCCAATCCCAACCGCATCGATCCCCGATGTCCGAGCTATGGCATCTGCGGTGGCTGCAACCTGCAGCATGCCGATCTGCGTGCCCAGGTGGCCTACAAGCAGCGCGTGCTCGAAGACACGCTCTGGCACCTGGGGCGCGTACGGCCCGCCCAGATGCTGCCGCCGATGGAAGGCCCCACCTGGGGCTACCGCTTCCGCGCCCGCCTGGCCGTGCGGGACGCCTCGAAGGGCGGGGGTGCTGATCGGGTTTCACGAGAAAAATCCAGCTACGTCACCGACTCAGGAATGTGCCATCCTGCTGCAGAAGGTGCCGGACATGCTGCCGGCCCCCTGCATGCCCTGGTGGGCGCGCTGTCCATCCGCAACCGCATGCCGCAGATCGAGGTGGCGGTCGGTGACCGTGCGCAGCCACCCCACCATCCGCTGGCGCTGATGTTCCGCGACTCCCGCCGCGACCGCGGACGATCACCGGCGGCTGCTCGCCTCGGGCGCGAGCACGATGCCGAGATCTGGCAGCAGCCGGGTGGCCTGGACTTTGCCCGGCTGCTGTGCGATGCACAGGGCAACCCGGAGGGGCGTGTCGGCGCTGCCTACGAGCTGCCGGAATTGGCATTCGCATTCCCTTCGGTCCAAACCGATTTCACGCAGTAGTCACCGGCATCAACCGGCAGCTGCTGTCACGCGCGGGTGCAGATGGATGTGCAGCCCGATCACCGGGGTGGTTGACCCGTTCTGCGGGCTGGGCATCCGTCCGCCGCTGGCCACCCGCGCGGCAGGTGCTGGAGAGGGCGTCCATGCCCTGGTCGAGCAGGGCGCTGGAATGCGCAGGCCAACCGGCTGTGCCCAGGGCTGCGCCGGGCAGGGCGCAGTCGCATGGCCAAACCTGTTCGAGTTCACGGCAAATGACCGGCACGCGTTCGCGGCGTGACCGGTTGCTGATCGACCCGCCCCGCGACGGAGCGCTGGCGGTGGCATCGGCGCGCTGGCGGCGCTGCCGGCAGCGGATACGGCTGGCGTGTCGCATCCGCGACGCTGGCGCGGGATCTGGGGCTGATGGGTGCACGAGGGAACTGCGACGGTCGAGAAGGCAGGTGCCAACATGTTCCCCGCATACGGCGCACGTGGAGTCGATTGCGTCTGCTGACGCGCTGACAACGAAACCGCGCACGCGGTGGCTCGCATTCTGAACGCCGCAGGTCCACTGGCGACGGTGAGCCCGTACAGAGGAGGGTCATCGACGTGTATGCTAAACGCGCGCAAATGAACTGGATCGAGGTTGCTGCCATATCGCCGGGAGAGCTGGGCAGCCACCTTTGTCCTGTATGACATGAACCGCAATAGCGATCAGCTGACATGGGCTGTTGCTAACGACAAATGCTGTGATATTTGAAGAAACATGTATCAAAAGTTATCACTTTTTGCCGAGAACTCGTTCTGTTCGGGAGCACGATGTTAGGGATGCGGCTACGCAAACGGGAAACGAAAAACCGGTATTCGCGGCGCATCCGTATGGTTCGCGGGTGATCAAACCCCGCCTGTCAGTCAGCCTGCGCGCGCAGCGCGAAATATCTCCCCTGCGTACAACTTCAATCCGCACCTGCGAGATAAACCAATGCGATCTGAACATGAATGAAATCGACGCTGTTTCGGGGCCGACCGGGAGAGATGCCACGCCATGGTGGGCAGCTGGCTCGCGGCTGAGCGGTAGAAGGCGAAGATCGGCGGAGGCATGGGTACCCTTCGGTGCCCATTGGCGCTGTGATCGGCGGTCTGGGTGGCTGCAGTAGTGGGTGGCGCGTATTGGTTACGCAGCCTATGAACTCGGCAAGTAGTAAATCGGAAAGAATTTTACTGATCATGAGCATGGCTCTGGCGATCCAGAAAGGAAATCAACTGAAGTCGCCTGCGCTGATTCAAGCCTGAATCAGCTTCCGTCTGACCGAACAACTGAATGTCTCAGGAAATCGCAGCCCAGCACTCACGAATCACACTGAAAACAGTTCCGCAACACATATACGCGTCCCAAGTCGCATATGATTTTTCTACACGTACTACATCGTTCTGATGGGCGGGTCGTAGTATGGGCGGAATTGGCTACCCAGCCTGGAGGCATCACGCTGGCGGCTGGTTATATTCTGGCCGGTACTACCTTGTTTATTCTGGACAGAGGCGATCGTTTCTTTCCGTTGTACCTCACGATCATGATTTTCGCTGGGCCAGCCTTTCATCTCGACTAGTGGTACCACATCATTGATCGCCCCTGACCGGCAGGCAGTGGCCATGCGGCGCAGGCATCTCATCGGGCCTCAGGTGAATGTCTGCCCCGAAAGGCATTGGCACAGGCAGGCTGAAAGTCCAGCTGTGCATTGATGACTCATGCCCGGATTCCCGGGCGGCACTTCAATCCGCAACTTTCCAGGAGGTAAATATGCGTGATTGAACATGCACGAAAATAGACATGATTTCCGGTAGTGACCGGAGCGTCGCGTCGTGGCGAGCAGCCGGTTTCGTGTGCTGGAGCAGTAGAGGGGCAAAAGATCGGCGGCCTGATGGGTACTTCGGTGGTCCAACCGGTGCAACGTTAGTGGTTTGGGCGCGCGGTGGGCGGAGCCATTGCCACGCAGCCTACGAGCAAGGCAAGCAGTAAATCGGAGAAAGACCGGATCATGAGCGCAGCTCATGATCCGAATGGCGCCCATCCGAAAACCAGTATACTTAAGGAGATATGCGAGCCCTCAACTTTTCTCCATCGGAAAGAGTCGCAATGCAAACATATATTCCTGATCACATACTGATTATCCTGTTATACTACATGCGCCTGTTCGCGGCACCAGCATGGGAGACTTTTGGTTGTTTCCATGTTTCAGGAGGCATCACGGGTGGCAAACTGGTTTCATCCTCGCTGGTGTTGCTGCGTTTATTTCTGGACAGAAATCATGTCGTTTCTCCTCCACCTCTCCATCATCATTTCCCGCAGGACAGGCTTTTATCGTCACCCTCGTCATTACTTTCATCAATCGCTCCTGAGCGCGCAGGTTCTGCGGGAAATCCCATTCCAATAGCCCCTGCCACTGCCGGAAGAGGATGTCTTGCCTCCTGATCCTGCGCCCAAAAGCGTTCACACACATCTTGTGCAGTCGTGTTTCACTGCTCAGTGGCTTCCAGTCCCGGAGGTAACCCCGGATTTAGGGTTGTTTCGCGCCACGCTGGCGTGCCCGGCCGCAACACAGGCAGTACGAAAAACCGGCCGGATCAGAGGATCAAAGCCGTTTCTTGCGAGAGAGCTGTTGCTCAAGGGCAGCCTGACTGACGGGTGGGTGATCAGTCGCTGCCGCCGCCAATGCCGAACAGTGCCAGCGGTTGGAAGACGTTGTACAGGCTGATGTAGACCGACAGCGCGGCCATGACGTAGTTGGTTTTCGCTGCCGGTGACGATCCGTTCGATCGAACAGTGATGTAGAGCGAGAACAGCATCGGTGGCCAGGGCCGAGATGGGCCGCATCGCGCCCGGGATCTGCAGGAAGATGTTGGCAAACGCCGCCAGCAGGATGACGATCATGCCGACGAACAGCCAGCCGCCCATGCCGGAGAAACACGCTTCGAGACGGTGGCGATGGTGGCCATGACGCCGAAAATGACGGCCGTGCTGCCCGAAGCGCCATCATGACGAGCGAGGTGCCGCTGGCCATGCCCAGCACGTAGCCCAGCAGCCGCGAGAGCATCAGCCCCAGAAGAAGGTGAAGCCCAGCGCAGCAGCAGAATACCGGTGCTGTTTTCTGTAGCGGCTGATGGCAAACACGAAGCCCGCGCGGCGATGGCCGCCAGAGGCGATGTAGCTGATGGCCGGGCTGCCGGGCAAAGAGGGAGAGCGGGTGGCACTGCCGACCCAGTGCTCGATGACGGTGGGAATCATCGACAGGGCCAGCAGGCCATAGGTGTTGCGCAGCACGCGGTTGCGGGTTTCGGTGCTGACCGCAGCATCCCGATAGTGGGGAGAGTTGGTCGATCGCCATGGAAATGGTCTCCGGAAGGGAAAAGCAAAACAGACACGGTGGGATCATGTCATGAACGCATGGGTCCGCACGAGAAACCCATGGGTTCGCGACATGCCGACTATTATCAGACGCAACCGCTGTCTTCGCTGACAGTTTTCCGCTCTGGCGCTGTCGGCTACCTGGTCGGCTCGGGAATCATTCCCACATGGTGGCGAGAGAGTAGTGCCACAAGGTCAGCTGCAGAAAAGTGAAGGGCTGTCGAGTCTCAGCGATCATTGCCGCAGCTGAAGCACCGTCGGCCGTGTGGGCGAATCCTGGAACGGGGAGCGGGCACGCAGCATGGAACCTTGCCCACAGGCAAAAGCATAGGCGCCTGTTTTGCTGGCCACGACGAAGGTCGGACGTCAAAACGGCTGAGCGCATGAGCCGCAGGAGTCTCCCGCTGCGCGTCGCCACCCGCAAACCGTCTATCGCCCGTCGTCACCGCAGCCGCAAAGCCCGGGTTCATCCTTCCGTTCTGGTTGACCGTCCCGTGACGGTGTAAGCGCTGTCCATTCCGGCCATATGCGAAATTCCCCGCAAAGGGCAAAGTCCTTTGTCCCAAATCGTCCGCCGCCGTCTGGCGCACTGGCCACAACGGAGCACCATGGCGTCGGTGAAACCCTGTCCATCATCAAACCCGATGCGTGTGGCCAAGAATGTCATCGGCCAGATCCCTCGCCCGCTTCGAATCCGCCGGCCCGAAAGTCGTCGCCGCCTGCATGATGCAGCTCTTCGCCGAAGCCGAGCCTTTCTACGCCGTCCACAAGGAGCGCCTTCTGCCAGACCTGGTCGCCTCGGCGATCTCCGCCCCGCCGCGGTGCAGGGTGCTGAAAGGTGAAAAACGCCATCCTGGCGCAACCGCGAGCTGATGGGCCACCGATCCCAGAAAGCCGAAAGGCTCATCCGCGCTGACCTACCGACGCATGGGTGCCACGCCGCGCACGGCCCTGACGCCCCCAAACGGCGCCAACGAGATCGCCTCTCTTCCTGTCGATGCAGATCCCGCTCGCGCTGAGCAGCATGTTTGCGCATGCCGGCGAACCGTCTGCTCAGACGGCGCTGCCTTTTGTGTGCAGCCGTTTTCGAATGATGTCAGAGTCGACATGGAAGCCGTACCGTCCAGAACGGATCCCCGTTCCACCATTCCCGAAGCGCCGCCGCAGGCTGCGCGTTCGCGCACGCCCACGCACCGGCAGTGCCGGTGCGCGTGCATCCGCTCCGGCAGCCGGTGGCGTCGGCGCGCGCATCCGGCCAGGTATCCTGTGGCCAGTGGCGCGTCACCCGGTGCAGCGCCCGGGGCCACGCCTCCGACGGTCCGAGTCCGGCCATTGTCTCGGCCGGTGGCCGCTGGCGAGGCCACCGACCGGACGGACGAAGCTCGCGCGCCGCCATTGCGGCCATCGTGCACTTTCGCCGGGTGAACAGGCCCTGGCCTGCTGCCGGCTGTCCGAAGCACCGCAGGCAGCGATGGTGCCGGTGCCTCTCATGGATGGCCGGTGGGTCTGGCTGGACAGCTGCACCGGAGGCGCACCAGAACAGGGGGCAGCAGCAGAGCAGCCGGCGTCCTGCCAGTACGCCGCGCTACTGCCCGCCACTGGCATGGGGGCCACGGCCGTGGCCTGCAAGGCGGCCGGCCCCGTCGCTGCTGGGCTGGACCGCAAGGGCTTTTTGGAATTCTGCGCCGGCCTGCGAAAAACCCTTCCGCGCCCAGCAGCTGATGCGCTGCGTGCACCAGCGCGGCGTCTCCGACTGGTCGGCCATGACGGACCTGGCGCGGGTCTTCTGCGAGCGCCTGCAGGATCAGGCCTCATCCGGGCCCCCGCATGCTGAAGGACCACACCGCCCGCGATTCCACCCGCAAGTGGCTGTTCGACGTGGGTGGCGGCAACGCGGTCGAGGCCGTGTTCATTCCCCGAGGCGCGTGCGCACGCTGTGCAAACCGCGTGCTTCGCAGCGTGCGGTCAACTGCAGCTTCTGCTCCACCGGCAAGCAGGGCTTCGCGCAACCTCAATACCGCCGAGATCCTGGGCAGATCTGGCTGGCCAACCAGCTGCTGCGCCAGCCCGGCGCCCAGCCGCGCTGGAACGGGTCCGACGACATGGCACGCATGGACGAGGACCTGACGATGGTGGCGCCGAACGCCCCATCAGCAACATCGTCTTCATGGGCATGGGCGAGCCCCTGCTCAACTATGGTGCGCTGCTGCCGGCGCTGCGGGCGTTGCTGACGACCACGCCTACGGCCCGTCGCGCCGCCGTGTGACGGTCTCCACCTCCGGCGTGGTGCCCGCTCATCGACCGCCTGTCGGACGACTGTCCGCGTGGCACTGGCGGTTTCGCCGCATGCCAGCAACGATACGCTGCGTGACCAGCTCGTTCCGCTCAACCGCAGAGTATCCGCTGAAGGAACTGCTGGCCGCCTGCCAGCGCTACCGAAGGTGGCGCCGCGCGATTTCATCACCTTCGAGTACGCGATGCTCAGCGGCATCAATGACACGGTGAAGCACGCGCACGAACTGAGTGTCGCTGGTGGCCGATGTACCCCTGCAAGTTCAACCTGATTCCGTTCAACCCGCTTCCCAACTCGGGCTGAACTGCTCGTCCGACCGCACCATCCGGCAGTTTTCGGAAGTGCTGCTGCGGGCCGGCATCGTCACCACCGTGCGAGCGCACGCGCGGCGACGAGATCGATGCCGCCTGTGGCCAGCTAGGCCGGCGAGGCGTGGACCGCACCCCGGCTGCGCGAGCGCACGGTGCGCATCCACCGTCCCGAGAAGGTGCTGGCCACCCAGGGGCCGGCGCGTGAGTTTCCGGCGGGCAGGTGGCCTCCCTGTGAGTGCTGGCCTGTTTTCCGGGGCGCTGTCCTGCCGGGGCTGCCCTGTCTGCCCGTTGGGGCACGCGGACGCTGGTGGGACATGCGGATGCAGGTTGTGGGGCACGGCGCTGCTTTTATGGACAGGTAGCCGCAAACCGGTGCGCCTCACGGGCCGGGCATGCATGCCTGCGGCCGAAAGAGCACCGGAACTGGCCTGCAGCGGCCCGTGAAAGGGCCGCTCTCCCGACAAGTGGTGGACGGGTGCAGGCAGACGGTGCCCTCTGGCGTGCGCGCCATGGCGTCACGGCCTACGGGCAGGGCATCATCACGGATGGATCGACGTTTTCACGGATGGAACAATGAAGCTGCAAGCAAAACTGATTCTGGCATTGGCGCTCGGCCGCATGGCTGGTTGCGTCACCACCGAAACGGTCAACAACAAGCGGCGGCGGTTCGCCGGCCGGTGCCTCGGGTGACAGCGCGTGTCGTCGGTCAGCAGCCAGGTCTCGCCGGCCGAAGAAAACGCCGTCGTGCACGCATCCGTCTGGAGCTGGCGGTCAGCCATTGCCAGTCGGCCAACATGCCGCTGGCCCTCGCAGGAAATCGACCAGGCCATCAAGATCGATCCCGACTACGCTGCCGCCTGGGGCATGCGCGCACGGTCTACGCCGCCAGCGAACGATGGCGAGCGGGCTGATGCCAACTTCCGCCAGGGCCTGAAGCCTCACGCCGAAGGATCCGGAACTGAACAACAACTACGGCTGGTACCTAGCCAGACCGGGCGCCAGCGCGAGGCCATCCGCTACTCGACGTGGCGGCCGCCGACCACACCTACGCCACGCCGGGCTGCCGCTGCACAATGCCGGCATCTGCCTGATGGCAGGTGGGTGACGACAGCAGTGCCGAGGCTACCTGCTCAAGGCCTTCAAGCTGGATCCGTCCAATGCGGTAGCATGTTCAATCTGGCCGAGCTGTACCTGAAGCGCGGCACCTACGACCGGGCGAAGTTCTACTCCGACCGCCTGCTGTCCACCTACCAGCCCACGGCCGAAACCCTGTACCAGGGCATTCGTGTGGCGCAACTGGGCAACAACACCAGCTACGCCGACCAGCTCGAGGTCCAGCTGCGCAACCGCTTCCCGCAGTCGCCGGAAGTGGCAAAACTCGACCAGCATGGCCAGGGCCAGTCCGACGGGGGTGACCAGCAGCACGGTGAAGGCCAGTCGTATGGCGGCGATCATCAGCACGGTGGCCAGCACGGAGCAGGGCAGTGGGATGGCCAAAGCCAGCATGGACAGGGACGGTGACATGGCGAAAGCCAGCATGGGAAAGGACAGTGACACGCACCCGCCACGCTGAACGAAACCGGCCTGTCCGGCACGCCGTCCACGCCCGGACCATTCATTGCCGGTCTGGGGCGCGCAGCCTGCAGCCGGCAGTGACTACATCGCGTGCCATCACCCGGCTGACCTGCAGTCGGCTCGCGAGGCCCGCCGCTGGACCCGGCTGGATGTGGCCCGCCAGACCAAGTTCCATGTGAGGCAGATCACGGCGCTCGAGGAAGGGCGCTTCGACGAGCTGCCCGGCCGTGCTTCGTGCGGGCCGCGCTGCGCAACTACGGCCAGCTGTTGGGGCTGGATGCGGCGCCGCTGCTGGCCACTGTGGGGGTATGCCGAACCGGCGCTGCTGACCGTGCGGCTGCGTTATTCGCAGGCCGCGCTGCAGGCCGACATGGGCGCCGAGTACGTGCCGCCCGGCCGCAGTCATGCGCCGGGCGCTGGTTCCTTCGACTGGCCGGCCCTGGCTGTCGGATCGGTGCCGGCATATGGTTTGGTACCGATTCTGCCTGCTGGCAGCCGCAAAACTGGGTCGACCAGTTTCTTGCGTCCGGCAAGCCGGTAGAATCTACCCCGGCCGTTCGCCGTCTCGGGCAAGGTAACCGAATCCGTCACCTGGAGCTGGGCGCCGGCTGATCAGACGCCCTGCTGCAGGTACGGCAGGCTCCGAGTGACGCAGAGAGAAGCACCCCCGCAGGAAGATGACCGCACAGGCAGGGCGACTCACGGCCGATGGCCGACAGCAACGACCCCATTCCATGCCGGTGGGCGCCAGCTCTCTCGTCGCCGCACCCGCCAGGTGCGCGTGCGCTGGGATGACAACGAGGTCGGGATCGGCAGCGATGGCCCGGTGGTCGTCCAGTCGATGACCAACACCGACACGGCCGAGGCCATCGCCACGGCCATCCAGACGCGGGCGCTGGCCAAGGCCGGCTCCGAACTGGTGCGCATCACTGTCAATCACCCCTGCCGCCGCGAGGTGAGCGCCATCGCGAGCAGCTCTGACCGCATGGGCTGCAAGGTGCCGCTGGTGGGCGACTTCACCACAACGGCCACAAGCTGCTGCACGATTTTCCCTGAATGCGCGGCTGCCCCGTCCAAGTACCGGATCAACCCCGGCAACGTCGGTTCCAGTTCGCGGCGCGACGACAACTACCGCGCCATGATCGAGGCTGGCCCTGCCAGTATGACAAGCCGGTGCGCATCGGCGTGAACTGGGGCTCGCTGGACCAGGCCGTGCTGGCCCGGCCGATGGACGCCAACCTCGAAACGCGCCAACCCGTGGGATGCCCAGGCCGTGATGCGTGAGGCGCTGGTCACTCGCCATCGAGAGTGCGCAGGAGGCCGAACGCATCGGCCTCGCCGGGCGACCGCATCGTGCTGTCGGCCAAGGTGTCGAACGTGCAGGACGTGGTGGCGGTCTATACCGAACTGGCCAGCCGCTGCGACCATCCGCTGCACGTGGGCCCGACCGAGGCCGGCATGGGCAGCAAGGGCATCGTGGCTCGTCGGCTGCGCTGTCGCTGCTGCTGCAAAAGGGTATTGGCGACACCATCCGCATTTCTGCTCACGCCCGAGCCGGGCGGTGACCGCAGCAAGCGAAGTGATCGTCGCGCAGGAGATTCTGCAGTCGCTGGGCCTGCGTGTCGTTTGCGCCGATGGTGGTGGCCTGCTCCGGGCTGTGGCCGGACCAGCAGCACCTTCTTCCAGGAGCTGGCCGACCGCATCCAGCGCCATCTGCGCGAGCAGATGCCGGTGTGGAGTTCGCGATCCGGGGTCGAGAACATGCATGTGCCGTGATGGGCTGCATCGTGAACGGCCCGGGCGAGTCGAAGCATGCCGACATTGGCATTTCGCTGCCGGGTGCCGACGAGTCGCCGGTGGCGCCGGTGTTCATCGACGGCGAGCGCACGGTGACGCTGAAGGGTGATCACATTGCCGAGGAGTTCCAGGCCATCGTCGAGAACTACGTGGTGAAAGGGTACGGGACGCGCAGGAGGCGGTGGCTGCTTTGAGGCCTGCGTCCTGGAAGATGGCTTCGAGTGGCGCCCCGACAACCGGGCTTCGCCCGCCTGTCAGAAAGTCGTTCACGCGTACCGCGAAATCGCCGCGTGAGCTACCCGCTCCCCGGGGCGCTTTTCAGGTTCATACAGCGCGGCTTCGGGTAATTCTTGATCATGATCCATTACTGCAATGACAGACCAATCACGGCCGAACAGCTTGCCGGCGTCTTCGACCGCTCGGGCATCCGTCGTCCCGCACGCATGATCTGCGGCGCCTGCAGACCATGCTCGACCATGCGACATCCTGTGGACGGCGGGAGGGCGAAGAGCTGGTGGGCGTGGCCCGTTCGATTACCGATTTCGCCTATTGCTGCTATCTGTCCGATCTGGCTGTGGACCAGCGCTGCTCAGAAGCAGGGCATAGGCAGGGCGCTGATCCAGCGCACGAAGGAACAGCTTTGGCGACGAGGTCTCCCTCGATCCTGCTCGGCCCCCGGCGCCATGGCTCTACTACCCGAAGATCGGCATGGCCCACGCCGACAATGCGTTCATCATCAAGCGGAAAGCGGGTAGGAGCCCCTGGATCGTCTCATGAACTCATTCTTTTCCAGCAGCACCTTCTGGTGTGCAGGATTTCCAGCCACCCTTTGGGACGTGCAGGACAAGGTAGCAAAGCTTCAGACTGAGCTTTCGGAGACCATCATACACCCGTGTGCCCAGGGCTGCTTCGCGCATGGATGGGTGAACGACCCAGCGGACCCCGCCCAGCCCAGCACGCCCAGAACAGTTCCTCCGTCCAGCCAGCAAACTGCCTGCACCTGTGTGGCGGCACGCGCGCCTGCGGCGATTTCGGTACTGCGTGAATGATCCGTGCGCTAGGCCTGCGTTAAAGTCTCTGCTTGGCAAGGCGGCCAGCTCCATGGTGGTGCAGTGCGCCTTGTCAGCACACGGATCCAGAGCCAGCGCGGGGACGAACAAGTCCATGACACACTCCTGGCGTTGAAGAGTCTGCTGACCACGACGCAAGTCGTGGGCAACAAAAGCTTCAGTGAGCGTATGAGCCGCAGGAGTCCCCGCCCTCGTGCCGCCCCACCCGAAGCTGTCTTTCATTCCGGTACAGCGCCCCACCCGAACCCGTCTTCCCACAGCACACCAGCCCCACCCCTATTTCCTCCGATAGAATGTCAGGTTTCCTCGTCCGCACCCCAGCCGGACACTCGAACAGGAACCTCACAGGAACATCCATGGCAGTCCAGAAACTGGCCGGCGTCAAGGGCATGAACGACCTTCTGCCGCAGACATCGCCGCGCTGGCAGCGCTTCGAGGAAATCGTCGCCTCCCTGGCGCGCAGCTACGGCTACAGCCAGATCCGCACGCCCATCGTCGAGCCCACCCAGCTCTTTCGCCCGGGGCCTCGGCACCGTCACCGACATCGTCGAGAAGGAAATGTACCCTTCCGCGACGCCCTCAACGGCGAGGACCTCACCCTCCGCCCCGAAGGCACCGCCGGCGTCGTGCGCGCGGTCATCGAGCACAACCTCGCTCTACGATGGCCCCAAACGCCCTGGTACCGGCCCCATGTTCCGCCACGAGCGCCCGCAGCGTGGCCGCTACCGCCAGTTCCATCAGGTGGGTGTCGAGGCGCTGGGCCTTGCCGGTCCCGAAGTCGATGCCGAAGTCATCGCCATGGGCCAGCGCCCTGGGACGACCTGGGCCTCGAAGGCCTGCAGCTGCAGATCAACTCCATCGGCGATGCGCCCGAGCGGGCCCGCCACCGCCAGGACCGATCGCCCACTCGAAAAACATGCCGATCTGCTGGATGAGGACGGCCGGCGCCGCCTGCACGCCAACCCGCTGCGCATCCTCGACAGCAAGACACCGGCCATGCAGGAGATCATCGAACAGGCGCCGAAGCTGATCGACTATCTGGAGGCGCCATCGCGCGAGCACTCGAGCAGCTGCGTGGCTATCTGGCGGATCTGGGCATTCCCGCCACACTCAACGGCTCGTGCGCGCGCATGGACTACTACAACCGTACCGTGTTCGAATGGGTGACAGACCGGCTGGGCGCCCAGGCCACGGTCTGTGGTGGTGGCCACTGACAGCCCTCATCGAGATGCTTGGTGGCGCCGGCGCCGGCCTGTGGCTTTTGCTATCGGCGTCGAGCGCCTGCTCGATCTGGTCGAACAGGCCGACGGGCTGTCCGATGCCCAGTCGCTGGACGTCTATCTCATCAGCAGTGGCGAGGGCACCATGTCGGCGGCACTGCGTGGCCGAGGCGCTGCGTGCCCGTGGCATCGAGGTGCTGATGCACGGGCGGCGGCAGCTTCAAGTCGCAGTTCAGCGGGCTGGTGCCAGCGCGGCACAGCTGGCGCTGATCATCGGCGAGGACGAACTCAGGGCCGGCGAAGCACGCTCAAGTGGCTGCGCTGAGGGTGAGACGGGGCAGGGCGGCCGTCAGGAACGCATCCGCCTCGACGACGTGGCCGATGCCGTCACCGCGCGCTGCTGGGCCAGACGGACTGACGCGTGCGTACGATGTCGCCCCATTGCAGGGAATCTCCGCAGACGTGTTGCAGACACCCCGGCTCCCCTGTGCACGCCGGAATCGCCCGCCCGGGAGGCATCGTGCGCAGCCTGCGTGGTTGCCCTGTTTGCAAATCAGGCCGGCAGTCGCGCAGATTCGTCCACTAATACGCAGATCGTGTCTGTGACCGGCTGCCTGCGGGTGCATCACCCGATGCCTCGCAGCCGTGCCGCCGGACAGCAGACTCACCGACACAGGGAATCACAGGGAATACTCATGGCATACAACCTTCAGGATCAGGAACAGATCGACGAACTGAAGGCGTTCTGGAAAAACGTATGGCAACAGCCTGATGTGGCTGGCCGTCATCGCGCTGGCCTGCTTTTGCCGGCTGGCGTGCCTGGAACTGGTACCAGGACAGTCACGCACAGGATGCCGCAGCCGAATATGCCGGACTGGTCAGTTCGGCCGAGGCCGGCAAGGTCGAACAGGTGCGTGAACGCTACCGGCCATCCAGAAGGGCTTTTCGGGCACCGCCTATGCGGGCATGGCCGGCCTGCGCGCCGCCGAAGCCTATGCGCAAAGGCCGGTGATGCTGCCGCCACGGCCGCCCTGCAGGACGTGATGAAGAGCACGGGCGAACCGGGCTTCCGGCCCATCGCCGCCGTGCGGCTGGCCGGCCTGCAGCTGGACCAGAAGCAGTACGACGAGGCCCTCAAAACCCTGGATGCCGGCAATACCGGCCCGGTCGAGGGCGAGATGGCCGGCAATGTGGCCGACCGTCGGGCGACATCCCTGATGGCCCAGGGCAAGAGCGGCCGAGGCCCGCGCGGCCTGGCACGGCCCTGAAGGCACTGCCGCGCCAGGCGTCGCTGCGGCAGTTCGTGCAGTTCAAGCTCGACGCGGTGGCTCACCGATGGCCGGCGCCCGCACCCCGCTCCGTTCCGCCGGTGCCCCGCATGCCACCGGCACCCTGACACCCGCCGGTTTCACGGCCCATGACGATCATGCTGCAGGCATCGCACCGGTGCAGCCGGCCGGGTCCGTCGCGCCGTCGCCCTGCTGGGTGCCTCGTTCTGGCGCCACGCTGCTGCCGCTGTCGGCCTGCCTCGCCGTTCGGCGACGACAAGGCCGAACCGCCTCCGTATCCGGTGCCGAAGCCCGAGGGCGACGCGCGCCCGCATCCGCCTGCGCTGGAAGAACACCAGTGGCAGCGAGGCGAAGACCGGCTTCCAGCCCGTGGTCAGTGGCGATTCCCTCTGGGTGGTCGACACGAAGGGCACCGTACGCCGCCTGTCGCGCCGGACGGGCGCGAGGCCGGTTCCTTCCGCGTCTGCCTGAAGCTATTGCCGGGCCTGGCGGCCGACGATGAACTGGTCGTGCTGGTCAACCGCGACGGTACGGTGCTGGGCCTGTCCCCGACGGCCAGGAGCGCTGGCAGGTGCGGCTGGACAGCGAAGTGGTCACGGCGCCCATCCTGGCCGATTCTGCCGTGCTGGTCCGTACCATCGAAGGCAAGGTGCTGGCACTGGAACGCGGCGGTGGCTCGCAGCGCTGGAACTGGCAGGCGCCCACCGCGCTGCTCAACCTCTGGCAGAGTTCGCCCATGGTGGTCGATGGCGACACGGTCTCACGTCGGCCTCGCCCAATGCGCGGCTGGTGGCGCTGGACCTGCGCTTTGGCGGCCGCGCTGGATACGGCCATTGCCTCGTCGCTGGGGGCTACCGAGCTGGAGCGCCTGATCGACATCGTCGGTGCGCCGGTGATGATGGGCTCCGATCTCTGCGCGGTGGCCTATCAGGGCCGGGTGGCCTGCGTGCGCACGCTCGATGGCGAGCTGTCGTGAGCCGTGCGCTCAGCTCGGCCTCCGGCATGGCGGGCGATCACGAGGATCTGCGTGATCGTCGATGCCGGGGGAGGTCATCCAGCTGCTGCGTCCGGGCGGTGGCACGGTCTGGCGCCAGGACGGCTATGCGCCGTGGCCTCGTCGGCGCCGGTGATCGCCCCGAACAAGCGGCTGCCGTTCGGCGACCGCTTCGGCAATCTGTCGGTGCTGTCGATGGATGATGGCAGCACACCGGCGCGCATCGAGATCGACGATACCGCCTTTTGCCACGCCGCCGCTGGTGGTGGACGATACGGCCTACGTGCAGACACTCGATGGCACCGTGGCGGCGGTGGCACTGCGCTGAACCCGCCCCGCCGCGCCGGTCAGCTGCATAACGCAGCCAGCGGGCAGCCCCGGAAACGGGACACGCCGGCCGGCTGTTCCAGATGGATTCCCGCAGCCCCCGCTGCGCCCAACATGACTACTCCCGTACCGGTTATCGCGCTCGGGGGCGGCCGAACGTCGGCAAATCCACCCTGTTCAACCGTCTGACGCGTTCGCGTGATGCGCTGGTGGCCAACATCCCCGGCCTGACCTGTGACGTCACTACGGTTCGGTCCCACGACGACCAGCGCGTCGTGCTGATCGATACCGGCGGCTTCGAGCCGGTCGCCGCCACCGGCGTGGCCGAGCAGATGGCCCGCCAGACCCGGCAGGCCGTCATCGAGGCCGATGTGGTGGTCTTCGTCGTCGACGGGCGCCAGGGACTGCTCGCCCGCGACGAGGAAATCGCACGGGAGCTGCGCCGCACCGCCCGCAAGGTCATTCTGGCCGTCAACAAGTCCGAGGGCAGTTGCCCGGGCCGTGGCCGCGGCCGAATTCCACGCGCTGGGGCCAGCGATCCCATGCCGATTTCCGCCACCCACGGCGATGGGGTGCGTGCGCTGATGGATGCCTGTCTGGAAGACCGGCTGGCCGAGGAGGCACGCCGAACAGGTTGAAGAACTGGCCCGGCTCGATGCCGAGGCCCGTGCCGTGGCGGCAGCGGAAGCCGCGCGTCTGCAGGTCGGAGCCGGGCGACAGGCCGTACCGCGAGACTTTGCGGTGAACGCTGCGGCTGATGCCCATGCGCCCTGCCAGCCCCGGGCGCGACGGACGCATGCTGACGCAATGGCACCACGGCCGCCACGGCCGCGGCAGCACGCGCGGTCGAAGGAACGGCAGCGCCGGCCGGGCTGTGGTACCGGACGAGGCAGAGGGCACGGGGGCGCAGGTACGTCCGCTCCGCCGAAGCCCGTCCGTGTGGCTATCGTCGGTCAGTCCCAACGGCGGCAAGTCCACGCTGATCAATGCGCTGCTCGGCGAGGAGCGCGTGATCGCGTTCAACCAGCCGGGCACCACGCGCGACTCGATCAGCATCGATTTTCGCTGGCGCAATCGCGACTACCAGCTGATCGATACGGCCGGCCTGCGCCGGCGTGGCAAGGTGCACGACACCGTCGAGAAGTTTTCGGTGGTCAAGACGCTGCAGGCCATCGAGGACCGCAACGTGGCCGTACTGATGCATCGACGCGGTCGATGGTGTTTCCGAACAGGACAGTGCCATTGCCGGTTACATCCTCGAAGCGGGCAGGGCGCTCGTCATTGCGCTGAACAAGTGGGATGCCGTGCCGGCCGACGCGCGCCGCGAGGTGCTGGCCGAATGCAGACGGCGCCTCTATTTCCTCGACTGGGCACCGATGCTGACCATTTCGGCGCTGAAAACCGCGCGCTGGACAAGTTGATGAAGGCGGTGGACGACGCCCGTGCCGCCGCCACCCGCAGCTCTCGACGCCGAAGCTCACCCGCATGCTGCATGCGGCCGTGCTGCACCAGCAGCCGCCGCGCACCGGTCCATTCCGGCCCATGCTGCGCTATGCCCACCAGGGCGGGCAGAACCCGCCGGTCATCGTCATTCACGGCAATTCGCTGGACAAGATTGGCGATGGATACCGGCGCTTCCTCGAGCGTGGTTTCGCGAGCGTCTGGCCTCTGCAGGGCACGCCGCTGCGCATCGAGTTCCGCTCGGCCGCCAACCCGTTTGCCGGGCGTAAGTCGTAGCGGGTTCGGTCGCCAACCCGTTGGCCGGCCGCAAATCATGGCGGGAGCATGGTGAGCGGGTCGGGCCGTTCACCATACAGGACAGGCACTTCATCACCTGTGCCGGACCGTCCGTACCGCATGACGTCTGAAGGTTTCAGGTCGTCAATCTGGTGAGCGCGGCCTGTAACCCGCCGCGATAGCAGGGTGCTGGTGTTGTAAAGCGCTCGTGGCGGCATGCGCAAAGGGCGCATATCAGGTAAAAGTGCCGGAATCCGTCCCTGCGGGCACCGGAGAACGTGCCCGCCGCCCGGTCCTGCTGCGGGCCGCGCACCGTTTTCTCTGCCGGATCTTTTCCTTGTTCTTAAAGAAAAACCATGAGCAACAAAGGCCAACAACTACAAGATCCTTTTCTGAACCAGTTGCAAGGAGCATGTACCGGTATCCATCTACCTGGTCAACGGCATCAGCTGCAGGGGCAGATCGAGTCCTTCGACCAGTATGTCGTCCTGCTGCGCAACACGGTCACGCAAATGGTCTACATAGCACGCCATTTCCACGGTGGTGCCCAGCCACAGCCATCGAGTTCCCCGCCGAAGGTGGTTCCCACTGAAACACCAGTACGTTGCCAATCACCGGATCCGAACGCCCCTGATCCCCAACGCGCCGCCCCTGCTGGCCGTGGCTACGCAGGGCGAACGTCTTGAAGCACACGATCTCGACGAACTCGACGCGCTGGCCCGCTCGGCCGGTCTCGAGCCCGTCATGCGCGAGGTGCTGCGCCGCAGCCGCCCCGATCCCGGCCTGTATCTGGGGTCCGGTGCGGCCGAACGCATTGCCGACCAGCTGCGCACCGCGCGTATCGGCCTGGTGCTGTTCGATCACCCCATCAGCGCCATCCAGCAGCGCAACCTGGAGCGTCTCTGGAAGGTGCAGGTGGCGACCGCACCGAACTGATCATCGAAATATTTTCCCAGCGGCCCGCAGCAACGAGGGCAGCTGCAGGTCGAGCTGCTCCGGCTGCAGCACCAGGCCCTGCGCCTCGTGCGGATGTGGTCCCACCGAGCGCCAGCGCGGCGGCATCGGCGTACGTGGCGCCCCGGCGAAACCCAGCTGGAGCTGGACCGCCGGATGATCGACGACAAGATCCGCAAGGTGCGCGAACGGCTGAAGAAGGTGGATCGCCAGCGCCGCACGCGCCGTCGTGCCCGCCAGCGTGGCGAGGCCCTGCGCGTGTCGCTGGTCGGCTACACCAAACGCCGGCAAGTCCACGCTGTTCAATCGCCTCACCCGTGCGGGGGCGCTGGCGGCCGACCAGCTCTTGCCACGCTCGATCCGCTCACCCGGCGGCTGCATCTGGGGCCGGGGCCGACATCATCCTGTCCGACACGGTGGGCTTCATCCGCAACCTGCCGCACGGGCTGGTGGAGGCCTTCAAGTCCACTGCTGGAAGAATCGGCCGAGGCCGATGTGCTGCTGCACGTGGTCGATGCCGGCTCGCCCGACCGCGACCGCCAGATCGAGGCCGTCAATGAGGTGATTGCCGAAATCGGTGCGCTCGACGTGCCCCAGCTGATGGTCTTCAACAAGATCGACTAGAGCGGCCACGAGCCCGGTCTGCGCCCTCGATGGCCATGGTACGATTTCCGGCCTTGCCCTGAGCGCACAGACCGGCGCCGGCGCCGATACGCTGCGCAGCCGGCTGCGCGAGCAGGCCGAGCATGGGTGCTGCCGGTGAGCCGTCACGGGCACCCTGACGCTGGCCGGTGCTGCCCGCGCTGATCGTCCGTCCGCTGCTCGGTCTGAAGTCTTCCCCGGTGCCGGCCAGCCCGCCCGCCTGCGCCGGGCATCTTCCGCCCGTGTCCCGGCCGGCCGATGCCGGTGCCCGAGGGTACGTCCTCGTCCATCAGGTACACAGCCATGTCCACCCACGATGATTCAGGCTGGGGTCGCAGCGCCGATCCGGCGACGGCCAGAACCCGCCGCCCGCATCACCCGAGCCTCCGGCCAGCCGCCGGGGCAGGGCAACGACGCCTCGCCACGCCCGCCGGCGCAACGCCCGCCCGAGCGTTCACCGCAGCATCGCCCTCCGAAGCGGCCGCCCGATCTGGACGAGTTCTGGCAGGATCTGAGCAGCCGCTTCAATGGCCCTGTCTCGGCGGCGAGGGCGGCGGTGGCCAGCCCGGCGCGTCCAACGGTCGCCGCCCTGGCGGGCCATCCGGTGGCAGCCTGTTCAAGGGCCTCGGTATCGCCGTGGTGGTGGCCGGTCTGGGCTGGCTAGCCAGCGGGCTTCACATCGTGCAGGAGGGCCAGGTGGCGGCCGTGCTGCGCTTTGGCCAGTTCCGCTACCTGACGAACGAGGCCCGGCATCCAGTGGAACCTGCCGTATCCCATCGAGAGTCACGAGATCGTCGACCGCTCGCGCCTGCGCCAGATCGAGGTGGGCTATCGCACCTCGGTGCGCAACAAGGTGTCGCAGGAGTCGCTGATCCTCACCGGTGACCAGAGCATCGTCGACCCGCAGTATGCGGTGCAGCACCGCATCGACAATCCGGGCGATTTCCTCTTCCAGAACAACCTGTCGTCGGGCTCCGAGGAGCTGATCCGCTCAGGCGGCCGAATCGGCCATGCGTGAAGTGGTGGACAGCGCACCACCGACCAGGTGCTCTACGAGGACAAGGCTCAGGTGGCCGAAGACGCGCAGACGCTCACCCAGGCCATTCTGGACCGCTAAAGCTGGGCATCGGCATCGTCGACTTCACCATACAGCAGGCCCAGCCGCCCGAGCAGTGCAGGCCGCCTTCGAAGATGCCAACAAGGCCGACCAGGACCGCCAGCGCCTGATCAACGAGGGCCAGGCCTACGCCAACGATGTCATCCCCGCGCGCCCGGGGTTCGGGCCGACCGTCTGGTGCTGGAGGCGCAGGGCTACCGCGCCCGGGTCATTGCCCAGGCCGAGGGTGATGCGCTGCGCTTCAACCAGATCTACACCCAGTACGCCAATGCGCCCGAAGTCACGCGCGAGCGGGATGTACCTGGAAAACCATGCAGATCCCGTCCACCACCCAAGGTCTACATGGATGCGCAGAAGAACGGCAGCATGCTGTACCTGCTGCTGCAGGAGCTGCTCAGCCGTGTCGGCGTTGCCGGCAGGCCCTCGCTGACCAGCGAACGGACCGACCGTGCCGTCGAACAGGCGCCCGTCAGTGCCCATACCCCGCAACCCGCCAATGCCGCAGCAACGGCGTCCCTGCCGGCGCTGATGGCCGCAGCAGCAATCTCGACTGCGCAGCCGCCAACGGAGCTACACACGATGAACCGCCTGCTTGCCTCTGATCATCACGCTGGGCGTTCTGATCGTCCTGCCTTTTCCTGCCTGTTCGTCGTGGACCAGCGCCAGTCGGCGGTGGTGTTCGCGCTGGGTGAAATCAAGCGCGTCATCAACGAACCCGGCCTGTACGTGAAGCTGCCGTCGCCGCTGCAGGACGTGCGCTACTGACCGCGCAGCACGCCGACTCGCATGACAGCGACGAGATCGACCGCTCATCACCGCCGAGAAAGATCAACATCCAGGTCAGATTCGTTCGTGAAGTGGCGCATTGCCGATCCGCGCCAGTTCTTCGTCTCGGTCGGGCACAGCCCGCAGGCCGCCGATGACCGCATCGGCCGCCAGCTGCGCTCGGCGCTGAACAACGAGATCGCCCGTCTCACCGTGGCCGATGTCATCTCCTCTGCCCGCGAAACGCTGGTCAAGCAGGTGATGAAGGTGGATGTCGGTCGAGCTGGAGAAAATCGGCGTCACCATCGTCGACGTGCGCCTGAAGCGGGTGGACTTCGCCCCGAGGTTGCCGAACGGGGTCTACGAGCGCATGCGTCTCGAACGTACCTGCGTGGCTAACGAGCGCCGGGCCAAGGGCGCGCCGAGGGTGAGCGCATCCGTGCCGATGCTGACCGCCAGCGCGAGGTGCTGGGTGGCCCGGCCTACCGTGACGCGCAGAACGAGCGTGGCGCGGGCGATGCCGAGGCCAGCCAGTTTCACGCGAAGGCCTTTGGCCAGAACCCCGAGTCTCGCCAGCTTCTACTGCAGTCCGAAGCCTATCGGGCCTCCTTCGCCGAGAAGTCCGACCTGCTGGTCCTCGATCCGCAGTCCGATTTCTTCCGCTACTTTCGCAGTGCCGGCCCGGTGAACGGCACCGCGCCGCGCGAGCCGGCACCGCCATTCTGTGCCGCGGCGCCGGCAGGCGGGCAGTAACGCAGCAGATGGCAGAAAGGAAAGGCCCCGTGCTCCGCAACTTTGCGTGGGCATCCGGTAACCGGATCAAAAAGCCGGTAAAATCCTGTCAGCGGCCGCCACGGTGCCTGGGGGTCTGGAGCGTGTTCCGACCCCTGGGCAGGGCGGCGTTTTCCTTTTGCACCGTCCGTTTTCACCGCAGCGCTCATCGCGCCCACGCCTGCATGGATGATTCCGCCGTCTCTCCGTGGCTGCTGGCCCTGGCCTCGTGCTGGTCCTCGAGGGACTCTCGCGCCGCTGCTCCTGCCCGGTGGCTGGCGCGAGACTCGTCCGGCAACTGGCAGCCCTGCGTGACGGACAGCTGCGTTTCGTTGGTCTGATGCTGGTACTTGCCGGCCTGTTCCTTGTCGTGCTTGCATGAAAAACCGCTGGCTCCTGCCCGAAGGCATCTCCGATCTGCTCCCGGCCGAGGCGCGTGACCTGGAGCATCTGCGCCGCACCTGCGCTCGATCGGCTACGTCCGCCATGGCTTCGAACTGGTGCTGCGCCGCTGGTCGAGCACTGACCCGCCGCTGACCGGGCAGGGTGGCGACCTGACCTGAAAACCTTCACGCTGGTCGACCAGCTCTCCGGCCAGAGCCTGGGCGTGCGGGCCGACATCACCCCGCAGGTCTCCCGCATCGACGCCCACCTGCTGCAGCACCGCAGCGTCAACCGGCTCTGCTATTGTGCCTGTGTGCTGCGCACCTGTCCCACGGGCTGGAGGGTTCGCGCGAGCCCATCCAGATCGGTCAAAGTTTGAAACCCGGCCATGCCGGCATCGAGGCCGACATCGAGATCATCGACCTGCTGCCGCAGTCGCTGGAGCAGGCCGGGCTGGCACCCTGCGCCTGACATCTGCCACCTCGGTCTGGCCAGCCGCCGCCGAACCGCCCGGCATCGACGAGGACAGCGTGCTGGAGCTGCTGCAGGCCCGCGACCTGCCGGCCCTGCGCGAGCTGCTCGCGCTCTGGCAGGCGCAGCCGGCCGCGCGGGCTGCTGGCGCTGGCCGACCGCTACGGCCCGGCCAGTCGGGAGTGCTGCCGCGGGCGCGCCGCCCTGCAGGCCTGGCTGGCGGCGCTGGCGCTGCTCGACGAACTCGATGCCCCATGCCGCGCCCGCCTGCAGCAGCATGCCGGCTGGGTGTCGCTGGCCACCGATCTGCCGGCTGATGGCGGGGTTTTCGCCATCACACCGGCCTGACCTTCGCTGTCTACGTGAGGCGGCCATGCCCGCCGTGGGCGGGCGGGCGTTACGACGGCGCCGAAGCGCTTCGGGCGCGCCCGGCCGGCCACCGGTTTCTCGCTCGATCTGCGCGAGCTGGCTGGTCGACCTGCGGCGCGCCCAGCCGGTGCCCGCCGTCACGGCGCCGTGGTCCGATGACTCCGGTTTCGCTGGCCTCATCGCACGGCTGCGCGACGACGGGCAGACGGTGGTTGCACTGTTGCCCGGCCAGGATGCCGCACACCTGGCGGGCGTTCATTCCGATCGACAATCCGGAAAACATCGACGGTCAAATGGCGGCTGACAGGGAAGGACCCATGAGCAGGAATCTGGTGGTGGTCGGCACCAGTGTGACGAGGCAAGGGCAAGGTCGGACCCGTCACCGATGAGGCCGGCGGGCGTCGTCCGCTTCCAGCACAATGCCGGCCATACCCTGGTCATCGAGGGCCGTAAGCAGGTGCTGCGCCTGATCCCTCTCCGGCATCCGTGCGCTGATGTCACCTCATACCGGCAATGGTGTGGTGCTTCGCCGCAGGCCCCGCCGTCCGAAAATCGCCGAGCTGAGGCGGCCGGCGTGGATGTACGCAGCCGCCTGCGCATCAGTTAGCGCCTGCTCGCTCATCCTGCCCTGGCCATCGCCCCTGACAAGGCCCGCGAAGAGAAACGCGCCGACGCGAAGATCGGCACCACTGGCCGCGGCATCGGGCCCGCCTACGAGGAGACGACAGCCCGCCGCAGCCTGCGCCTGCGTACCTCTATGGTGCCCGGCCAGCCGAGGAGCGCCTGCGCGAGGCGGCTGACCTGCACAACTTCGTGCTCGAACACCATTTCCAGGCGCCGCGCATCGAGGCGCGAGGCGCTGACGAGCTGCAGCAGCAGGCCGAACAGATCCGCCCGATGGTCCACGACGTGGCCGGCACCCGCTGATGCGCTGGCCCGCGAATCGCTGATGTTCGAGGGGGCCCAGGGCGCCATGCTCGACATCGATCACGGCACTTTCCATCCATACGTCACCAGCAGCAACCGTGTCCGGCGTTGCCGCAGCGGGTGCCGGTGTCGGTCCGCCACCGTCCTCGTGTGCTGGCATTGCTAAGGCCTACACCACCCTGTGTGGGCAGCGGTCCGTTCCCCACCGAGCTGCTGGACGAAATGGGTGCCGGCCTGGCCCAGCGCGGCCACGAGTTTGGTTCCGTCACCGGCCGGCCGCGCCGCTGCGGCTGGTACGATGCCGTGGGCCATGCGTCCGCCCATCGAACTCAACGTCTCGGCCCCGTGCCTGACCAAGCTCGACGTGCTGGACGGCATGGACACGTGCGCATCTGCACCCACTACGACATGACCGGCGCCGATGGCAAGGTCACCCGCATCGGGCGCCTGCCTCACCGGTGCGGCTGCCGTGCCCGCTGCCAGCCCGTGTACGAGACATGCCGCTGGACCGAAACCGCTGCGTCGCGTCGAAGCACCTTGCCGGCCAACGTGCAGCGTTACGTCCAGCGTCTGGCCGAGGTATCCGTGCCCCCATCGACATCACTCCACCGGTCCTGACCGCGAAGAAACCATCGTGCTGAAGCATCCCGCAGAAAGGCGAACTGAACCATGCAGCATCTCTATGTAGTCTGGCCCCAGTACCACCGCTGGTCATCGTCCCGACCAGTTCCACCCGGCTGGCAGTTCGATGTGCGTCATCGCCCTGGCCAGGGGTGGCCTGCGGGTGGGGACTGCTGTCGCGCATCTCGACCGGCCGCTGGGCGCACTGCGACCAGCTCCTACCGCCATACCGGCAACGTCGTCTCGCAGGGTGAGCTGAAGATCGGCTCGCACCATCAGCGCGGCCGAAGATGTCACGCACGGCCGCGTGCTGATCGCCGACGACCCGTCGATACCGGCGTCGCCGCAGAAGTTGCTGCTCAGCGCTGCAGGCGCGTCATCCGCATCACTGAGATGCGCACCGCCGTGCTCTGGAAAAGGCCGTGTCGGTCTATCAGCCCGACTACCGCGTCGAGCACCTCACCGACAATCCTGATCCACCAGCCCTCGAACTTACGAGGGCTGCGACACTGCCGCACCGAACACGGCTCGCCCACCGAGGCGGCCTATGCCGTGGCCGAGCGACAGTAATACGCTCAGCCCAGAATCAGCTCGCCAAACAGCCGGGCGGTGATCACCACCAGCCCCACGCCGCAGATCGCGGCCCCACGAAGATCAGCGCCCACAGCAGGCGCGTGCCGCGTCGCGCAGCTCTCGTCGCGCTGGGGTGGCTGGCTGTCCCCATCCCGGCCGGTGATTCCGGTGGCCGTCGAGCCGCGACTGTCTGGGGGGGTCTGGTGTGAGCGGTGCCCGTCTCCGTCATCGTGCCGTCCTGCAGCGAAAAATTTCCCGAACCCGTAGAATAGCCCGGTTGGTGCTCGCAGGGGAATTTCTCCCGCAGTTCAACGGAAGCAGGAGGGCGCCCGCCGCCAGAAGATGCCGTACTTCGTCACGTGGTGTCGCAGCTTCACCCGGCCGGTACACCCGCTGTCCGGACACCGTCTGCCCGGCTGCTGCCATCGGGCCGCAAGCTGCGCGGGGCTGCATGCGTGTGGTACGGCACGCCTGCCCATGCGCTGCGCAACGGTCGCGGTGCGGCCGGGCCACAGGCGTCCACGCTGGAGCCCGAACAGCCACTGCTGCCCGCCGCAGCGCCCTGCCCGCCCATCTTTTGGCCGCACTGCCTCCGTGCTGCCGCCCGGACGGGTGAAACGATATTCCGCGGGTCTGTCCGGGGAGTCGGTGGTGGGTCTGCCGCATCGTACACAGGCCGGGAAGGCGGTCTCCGGTCGTGCCGTCAGCCCGGATACCGGGCCAACACACCTCTCTTCAGCATGTACCCGGCGGGGAAGCCGGGCGCAGGCTTTCGTCAATCGCCTCACCGCCGCCGCTGTCCTCATTCCGGATGTCGTCTTCCGCTCCTCCCGCAGGCCGTGTGCCCGTTGCGTCGCGGTCGTCCGGGCCGTCCGGTCCGGCACCTGCCGTCATGCGCCTGCAGTTGCTGCACTCACCGCGCCCGCCTCCGGCCACGGCAAGACCACGGGTGGTGGCATGTCACTCGGCCCGCCGCCTTCCACCCGGTGAGTTGCGTACGTGTTTTCGCACGGGTCCGGATTTCTCGATCCGGCCCGGCACACGCTGGGCCAGCGGCCACACCGTCCACAATCGACCCGCGATGACCGGCGGCGCACGTACATCCGCCGGCGCCTGTACTTGAGGCCGCGCTGACGCCGGACCTGATCATCGTCGAGGGCGTGATGGCGTGCGTGTACGACGGCGAGCCTCCGCGCGAGTCTGCGCGCGCGCCCTTTCGACCCGCCGATACCGGGCCGTCATCGATGCCCTCGTCGATGATCGGCACCTTCGTAAAGCGCTGGCGCAACGGCCTGCGGCGGATGCTCCGGCCCTGCGCGCCGGTGCCATATCGCCAATCGGGTGGCCAGCCTGCGCTCTATGCGCACCTGATTGCCAGTGCCAGCGAGCGTCCGCATGGAAGCGTTCTGACTGCGCGCGGTCAGGGGCCCTGATCATGCATATCGCATATCCGCCGCGATGCCGCCTTTTGGCCCGCCAGCCAGCGTCTGGGCTGATCGCCGCCAGCGAGCTCGCCCGATGCCCCGGCCCGCCTCGATGCAGCGGCGGATGCACGGACAAGACCGTGCTCGGACAACTGGAAACTCGCGACAGTCTCCAGACACGGCGTGCATCGGTTTCACCGCGCCCTCGGTCGAATACGTGACCCGCATCGCCAATCCCCGCCTGGCCGCGCGGCCGGACCCATCGCCGTGCGCGCGACAGTGCCTTCGGCCTCATCTATCCGGCCAATCTCGACACGCTCACGGCGCTGGGCGCCACGCGTGCTTCTTCCCGCCGCTCGGCCGACGAGCTGCCGCCGCTCTGCGATGCCGTCTGGCTGCCGGGGCTACCCTGAGCCGTCGCCGAAACGCTGTCGGCCCGTTGCCGCTCGCGGGCCACCCTGCGTGCCTACATGTCGAGTGCCGACCACCCGTCCGGCTCGAATGTGGCGGCTGCCTCTTCGAACGGTGGACGACGCACGATGGCTGGTGGCTACCGATGTGCAGCATCCCGCCCGCCACATCGACTCTCGTAGAAACGTCTGGGGCGCGAAAATGCAGCTGGACGACTGGCCGCCCGTCCGTGCACGGCAACGGGTTGCCGTCGTCACTCCGCTCTGGTGCCGCCCCCATCCGTGGATGCCCAGGTCTCTGCAGCTGACGGTGGCGCAGGGGACGCATCGCGCACTGCAGACATTGCAGGCCCCGCAGCGCGTCACAGGCCGGCTTTCAGTTCCCGCAGCGCGCCGTAGCTGCGCGGGCACACCTTCCATTATTCGCCAGTGCACCACGCCGCTGTCCGGCGTGGCAGCGCACGCACCGGCCCGGCAGTCAGCCGGCTTCAGCCTGATCAGGCGAGGCTGTCTACGCGGTATCCGCCAGCTGCATGCCAGCTACTCCACGCCTGGTTTGCTGGCTCGCTGGCCCGCACGGCCGCGTTGCCCTGCGCGGCGCGAGTATGACCGAACCCATCTCGGTGGCCAGCGCGCCGCGGCAAGTCCCGCCGCGCCGCGCCGAGCGTGCCCGCCGCAGTGGCTCCAGGCGGATGTTCCGCATCGCGAAGCCCTGTTCGTCGCCACCGCCCAGGCGCATCGACGACGACATGCGCGCCCGCACCGCCCGTCACCGGGTCAGCCGACCGCCAGCGCGGCAGCTTCCTCGCCATGCGCAGACGGTGCAGCAAACGCACGACCTGACCGGCGCGTCATCCGCCGTCACAGCCAGCCGCATCGTCTGCCGGTCATCGACCGCCTGACGCCTGGCTGGCCAACCATTACGACCGATCGATGGTTTATCGACAGTGTCGCTGTCTCCGGTCTGTCTGCAGGCCATCGAACAGGCACCCGGTCCGCTGGTCTCGTCAGCAACGAAATCGGCCTGGGCGTCATCCCCATGGGGCCGCGAGGTCCGCGCCTATGTCGATGCACTGGGCTGGCTGGAACCAGCAGGTCGCGGCCCGCTGCCCGCGCGTTCTGCCTGATGACGGCCGGCCTGCCGCTGCTGCTCAAGGGTAACGTCCCCACTTCCCAATTCGCTGATTGAACGTTCATCATCCGACACACCCAGGTCCGCTTTGGGTGAACCCAGCAACCTGTCCACTGCGGACGGTGTGACGGACGCCGGCACCGTCTGGTTCGTCCGGGGCCGGCCCGGGCGACCTGAACTGCTCACCGTCAAGGGACGTGACCTGATTGCCCGGGCCGCGCCATCCTGTTTGCCGGTTCGCTGGTCAGCGAGGCTGCCACCTGCTGGGCGCCGCCGGGCTGCGACATTGCCGCACAGCAGGGCATGACACATGAAGAGATTCGCACCTGGCTCATCGACTGCGCGCCTGGCGCCACTCAGACCGTCATCCGCCTGCAGACCGGCGACCCGTCGCTCTATGGCGCGCTGATCGAAATGGTGCAGCCACTCGATGCCGCCGGCATTCCGGTCCGCGTGGTGCGGTGTCAGCTCCGCCTTGCAGCGGCTGCGGCTGGTGTCGAGAGCCCGACGCTCCGCCGAGGTCAGCCAGACCGTCATCCTCACCTGCGTGGCCGGCCGCACGCCGATGCCCGAAGGGAAGATCTGCGTCGCTGGCACGGCACCACCGCACGCTGTGCATTTTCCTGTCCATCACGCTGTTGTCCACCATCCAGCGCGATCTCGCGCGAGGCCGGCTGGCCGGAGGATTCACCCATGCTGGTCGTGCACAGGCAGCTGGCCCGGTGAGGAAAAATCGTCCGCGCCACACCGCCACCGTCCGGGACGCCGCCGGGCGGCAAAGATCGTCACCCAGAGCATGATCATCGCCAGCCCCACGGTGGGCGCCCGCCAGTCGGGAGACCTCGTCCTGCGCTCGTGACGTGACGCCAGCTTCACCCATCGCTTCCGCCGCGCTGTCAAACCCGGCGCGTCCTGACCGCCACGTTTTTCCGCCACGAACGATTTCCACCACGATGATGAGCACTTCCGACGACACCATCCTGCTGGTCGGCCACGGTTCCCGTGAAGCCTCCGGCAACGCCGAGATCCTGCAGTTTGCCGAGCAGTGGCGCTCCCGCATCCCGACTGGCGCATCGAGGTCGGCTTCATCGAGTTTGCCGACCCGCTGCTCCACCCGGCCATCGATCGCGCGGCCCGCACCAGCCGCCGCGTGCTCGTGCTGCCGCTGATCCTCAACGCCGCCGGCCATGTCCGCCACGACATCCCGGAAGCCATCCAGTGGGCGCAGAAGCGCCATCCGCAGGTGGAATTCCGCTATGCCCCGCATCTGGGCGTGTCTCGATCCGCTGCTGCGCATCCTCAAGCGCTCGCTGCGTCAGGCCATGCTCACGCTGGATGTGCCCGATCCGCACTCCACCGCGTCTGTGTCTGCCCGGGCTCCAGCGACCGGCTCTGTGGTGACGTGGCGAAGATGGCGCTGGCTCGTGGGAGGCCAGCGACCACGCACGGGTCGATCCTGGCCTCACCGGCGTGACCTTCCCGCGGCTGGAGCGAAGTGGTGCAGGATCAGTCCGCCTGGGCATGATGCAAGGGTCATCGTGCTGCCGTACCACTGTTCACCGGCACGCTGATCCAGCGCATCGGCCGCCAGATGCAGAACCTGGCCTGCCAGTACCTGCAGGTGCGCTTTTGCCCGTACCCGCTACTTCGGCGCGGAGCCCGAGATCATGCAGATGCTCGACGAACGCGTGGCTGCGCTTATATGCCGGCAGGGCGCCCGTCGATTCCGACGCCCTGATGCAAGCTCCCGGACCCGTTCCGCCGCGACGAGGGGCACGCCCACCATCAGTCCGTCCATCGGCGAGTGACGTGCATGCACGCATCCATGCACTGCACGATCACTGACTTCGCAGCACCCGCTCCTGCACCTGTCACCGATGTGCGCGCGACAACCGCCGCTTCATCGAATCCACCCTCTCCACAGCATGAGCACCGTCAACACTCGTTACCGAACAGCTCACCCGTGCCGGCCAGCCATCGAGCACGGCAGCTTCGCCATCATCGACGAGGAAGCCGGTCCGCACGCCCACACCGACGAACAGTGGCCGATCGTGCGGCGCATGATCCACGCCAACGCCGACTTCGACTCCAACGGCCTGACCTGTTTCACCTGGATGCCGTGCGCGCCGGCATCGACCCGCTGCTCGGCGCGAAGGCGCGGCGGCGCCCACATCGTGGCCGACGGAGATGATCTGCGGGCCTGTCGGCGCCGAGGCTGAAACACTTCGGCGTGCAGACCCATGCCAGTTCATCAGCGACGATGACGATCGAACGCCGAGCGACACCACCCGCGCTGTGCAGGCCATGCGCAAGGCGCAGCGGCTGGGCCCGATCGATCGCCAGATCATCGCTACTGGCAATGCCCCCACCGCGCTGATCGAACTGGTGCGCATGGTTCAGCGAAGAGAATGCCCCGTCCGGCCCTCGTCACGGCATGCCGGTGGCTTCGTGTCGGCGCCGAGAGCAAGGCGCTGCTCGACGATGTACCGAGGTGCCCTGATCGCCATCGAGGGCCGCAAGCGCGGCTCCACGCTGGCGGTGGCTGCCTGCATGCTTGCTGGCGCTGGGCCGAGGCCGAACAGAGTGGCTGCGGCGCAGGCTGACGGACGCGGGCAGGGCTACATCGCCAACCCGGTGCAGGCATGTGCCGATATCCCGGCGGTACGCCCGCGGGGAAGGACTATCGAAGGCAGCAAACCGGTCCGCAGTCGAGTTCGGCAAACCGTCGCGCGCGCACCCGGTACCGGCTTTTTCCACCGGGCTGCTCGCCACGGCCGCGCTCGTGCCATCGGCCCCGTCACCGGACAGGTACCGACACCGTGGAGAGCCTGCTGGCCACCGGCCGTCGCTACACCTTCACCATCTGCGATGGCCGGGTCGAAGGCGAGGGCTCAGCCCGCACCGCCCCACGGCTATGTGCAGAAATTCTGCCGGTGACGACCCGACTGCACTGATGGCGCCCACCTGACGGTGATCTGCGCATCCTGCCCGCAGGCTGGTGAGGTGCATGTCGCGCGCCCCGGCGTGGGCACCGTCACGCCGCCCGGCCTGGGCTGCGCGTGCCCGGCCATCAATCCGGTGCCCCGCCGCAACATCGCCGAGAACCTGCACGAAGTGGCCGGCAGCCTGCTGCCGAGCATGGCTGGAAGTCAGCGTGCCCGATGGCGAAGTCATGGCCAGGAAGACCACCAATGCCCGGCTGGGCATTCTGGGGCGGCATCAGCATCTGGGGACCAGCGGTATCGTGCGGCCGTATTCCACCAGTGCCTGGCGGGCCAGCGTGGTGCAGGGCATTCAGGTGGCGGCCATCACCGGCAACGACATCGTCGTGCTCACCACCGGCGGGCGCAGCAGGGCCTTGCCATGCGCGAGGTGTCGCCGTGACCGCCCCTGAACTGCCCAATGCCTGCTTCGTGCAGATGGGCGATTTCCTGCGCTATGCGCTGGACGAAGCCGTGGCGCAGGGCATCCGGCTGGTGGTCTTTGGCCTGATGGTGGGCAAGCTCACCAAGATTGCCCAGGGCGAGACCATCACCATGCCAACCGCAGTGTGGTCGATACCGATGTGGTGGCCGATGGGCCCCGCCGCATCGGCGCCAGCGAAGAAGACTGTGCCGCTATTGCTGCCGCCAAAAGACCGCACGGTTCGGTGCCGAACTGATGGTGGAACGGGGCTGCATTTCTTTTCACAGAACACTGGCCGAAACCGCGATGGCCACGCTGCAGGGTCCCCGGACCGCTATGGCGCGGGCCTTCAGATCCGCATCATGGTCTGCGATGGTGAGGGCAACATGCTGGCCGATGTCTGGTCTGCCGGCCGAGGACCGCCCGCGCCCGGAAACCGCCGGCGCGCACCGGCATCTCCCCACCCATTCCGCCGATTTCGATACCGACGAGGATTTTCCGCCGTGCCCAGTCATCCGGACTGAAACCCGGACTGAACGGGGCAGGGCAGACGCCGTTTCCTGATTTTCATCCCTCGCATTTCTCATGACCGACCCCAATCCCTGCCGCATCATCGGGCTGTACTGGACGATGGCCCCGCCAGCCTGACGCCCACCGCGCTGGCCCACATCCGCACGGCCGATGTGATCGTTGGTGCGCCGCGCACACTGGCGCTGTTCGAAAGCCAGTTCAAGCCCGGGGCCACCACGCACGATCTCACCGGCCAGCTCAGGGCCGTGCCCGGCTGGATCGGCGCCGCGCGCGAGGCCGGGCAGCGCTGCGTGGTGCTGGCCACCGGTGACCCGCTTTGCTGGGGCATTGCCCCCTATCTGGCGGCGCGGTTGTGCACGGCGGCGCTGGACATCCTGCCCAAGTGTCCACGCTGCAGCTGGCCTGCGCACGGCTGGGCATGCCGTGGCAGGATGCAAAACTCTTTTCCGTACATGCAAAGGATGCCGGCCCCTGGCAGCGGGGCGCAGGCCCCGACCATGGTCTGCATGCGCTGGCGCAGGCCGTGCACGCGCACGACCGCCTGGTCATTCTGACCAGTCCCGGCAACACACCGGCTCGCATTGCACAGCTGCTGCAAATCGAGGGGCTGGCCGGCGCCATGCAGATGGCCGTGGCCGAGAACCTGCTGCAGCCGGAAGAGCGCATCCATCCGCTGCTCGATATCGACACGGCCGCCACCATGACCTTCGCCCCGCTCAACGTCGTGGTGCTGTGGCGCATCCATCCGCGTGACAACCCGGTGCTGCTGGGCCTGCATGACGACACCTACGCCCAGCGCCGCCCGAAGGGCGATGGCACCGGCGGGCTGATCACCAAGCAGGAGGTGCGTGCCGTCTCGCTGGCGCGCCTGCAGCTGCGCGCCGACAGCATCGTCTGGGACATCGGCGCCGGCAGTGGCTCGGTGGGGCTGGAAGCCGCGCGACTCTGCCGGCACGGTCACGTGTTTGCCATCGAAAAGAACGCAGCCGATGTGGACATCATCCGCCAGAACCACGATGCCTTCGGCGTGGCCAACTACACGCTGGTACACGACAGGGCTCCGTCCGGCATGCAGGCCTGGCCCGATCCGGATGCCGTGTTCGTGGGCGGCAGTGGTGGCGAACTGGCCGAGCTGATCCGGCTGATTCTGCGCCGCCTGCGTCCCGACGGGCATCTGGTGATGAATTTCGTTACGCTGGAAAATCTGGCCACGGCGCTGGAAACCCTGAAGGCGCTGGGCTGGGGATGCAGGAAAACGGCGGCAGATGCAGAAGAAGCCTGCGGCGGATGCCGCCAGTCCCGCCCGGGCGGGAAGCCAGACTTCCCCGCACACGAACCGGCTCTTGCCTCGTCGCCGTCTGTTTCAGAAGCATCCAGCGCTACCCTGGACATCCATCCGGCATCGCGGCCGGGCACCGGGACGTTGCACTGGGACGTGCTGCAGCTGCAGGCTGCCCGCAGCAAACCCATTCTGCACATGAACCGGCTGGCCGCCGAAAACGCGGTCTGGCTGGTGTCGGCCTGCTGGCAGCAGACGGGCGACGAATGAGTCCGCCGCGGGCGCCATGAACGCGGCTGCCGAAATCCCGCAGGACATACCCTGGCAGGACGTACCCTTTTTCTTTTCACCGTTTTCGACCCACCGAGCCTCCATGCAACCCACCCCCGGCAAACTCATTGGCGTTTCCCTCGGCCCCGGCGATCCGGACCTGATCACCCGCGCGGCCTGGACGCAGCTGCAGCGTCGCGACACCCGCTGGGTCTATCCGGTGCGCAGCGGCAAGAGCGATGGCTATGCCCATCGGCATCGTGCAGCGGGCCGGCGTCGAACCCGTCTCCCATGTCGAGGCCATCGTGTTTCCGATGACCCTACGACGCCGAAAAACTGGGTCGCGCCTGGCTCAAGGCAGCCGATGCTGTCCTGCCCTGGCTGCAGGGCGGGTGAGGATGTGCTGTTTTCTGGTGGAAGGCGATGCCAGTACCTATTCCACCTTCAGCCACCTGGCGCGCACCGTGCGCAGAGTGGATGAACGCATCGAAACGCCGATCATCGCCGGCGTCAATTCCTATACCGGTGCCGCGTCGGTGGCCGGCACCACGCTGGGTGAACAGGATGACACCATTGCCGTGGTGCCCGCCGCCTATGGCGTGACGATGCCTCGACCGGCTGCTGCCGGAGTTCGACACCGCTGGTGCGATGAAAAATCAAGCCACAGCTCGACGACATCATCGACTGGCTGGACGATCGCCATCTGCTGGCCGATGCCCATTTCATCGAAAAGGCCGGCGTGGAAGGCGAACGCGTCGTCAGTGGTGAGGCGCTGCGCCAGCTGCGGGGCGAAAAGATCAGCTATCTGTCGCTGATGATCGTGCGCTCCCATCACCGTGTGCGCGGCGAGCGCCTGCGTGGCTGCCTCGAAAAAGGCCCGATGCGGACGGCGGCCGAACAGGCTGCGTCCGCAGCCGAGCGACGTCCCGCGTCGCTCACGCCAGCGACGCACACACAATGCCGATGGCACTCACTGCCACGGGCCACTGCCACTGCCACTGCCACTGCCACTGCAGATGCCGTCTCTTCGCCACGTGTCATCCTCATCGCCATCACGAGAGGGGGCAGAACAGGCCGCGCGGCTGGCGCACAGCTGCCGCAGGCCACCATGGCACCTCGCAGAAATTTGCTGCCGCATTCGATTCGTTGCGAAATGAAAAAGCGTATCTACACCGGTGGCGTGAAGGAGCAGATGGGCGAGATATTCCGGCAGTACGACCAGCTCGTGTGCTTCGTGTCGGTGGGGGCCATCATCCGCCTGGTGGCGCCGCACCTGCAGAGCAAGGAAACCGATCCCGGCGTGATTGCCGTGGACGATGCTGCGCGCTTCGTGGTGCCGCTGCTCCGGGCCATGCGGGAGGCGCCAATGCCTGGGCGGAGCAGGTACGGCCCCCGTCTGCGTGCCAGCCGCCGTGCTGACCACCGCCCGATGCGCTCGCTAGGTCGATATTCTGGGCCGTACGCTGGGCTGGCAGGTGGAGGCCCCGAAAATCAACCCTGATTCGTGTCAGCGGCGGCCGTGGTCAACGAGGCCCATCGCCCTGGTGCGGGAAGCGAGCAGCCGTCACTGGTGGACGCGCAGCACACCGCTGCCCCCGCCATCGAGGTGCTGAATGACATGACGGAGGTGCGTCCCGGCCATCACCGCGCGCTGCTGCTGATCACCCATCGCTCCTCGATGAGGACCTGCGGCGCCAGTGGCCCGAACACCCTGATCGTCTACCGTCCGCCCGCAGGGGCAGGGCGCAGACGAACGCCCGACCCCGGCCATGCAGGAGCACGACCGCATCGTGAACGACGACGCCGCAACCGGCCTGGCACGGCAGAAACGCAGATGCCTGTGCCAGCCTCCGGCCTGGCGGGCAGCCGGGATCTGGTCCCTCGGTATCGGCTGCGACCGCAACACCCCTATGCCACACTGGCGCGGGTGATCGACGAGCGCACTGGCCCAGCTGAGGCGTCATGGGCCGACGTGCGGGCCGTGACAGCATCGACCTGAAGGCCGACGAAGTCGCCATGCGAGAACTGCAGCGCCAGCGAGGGCACACCATCCATTTCTACCCGCCACCTGGCTGGCACGGGTTCCGGTGCCCAACCCCAGCGAGACCGTACGCAAATATACCGGCACGCCGTCGGTGAGCGAGGCCGCCGCGCTGCTGGTTGCGGGGGAGGTTGCGCAGGCGTTTGCCCCTGCCGCAGCGGATGATGCGCCGGCAAAGGCCCATCTCCCGCCGCCCCATATGCCGGGGTGTCCGTGCCGGTTTCACAGCGTTCCGTTTCCCTGCCGGTGCCCGCCCCGATGTCTGCGCTGCTGATCGAGCACAAGCTGCGCGGCTCGATAGCCGCAATGCCACCCGTGTCAGTCGCGCGGGCCGACGGTATGGCCCCGGCTTTCCCCGGAGACCGGTCGCCATGCGCGAAAAACCCGCGACATCCTGCGGCAACCAGGCGCAGCACCTGCGTTACCCTGTCCACGAGACGAAACACGCCGCCGGCGGCCATCGACACCATTGAAATACCCGGCAATCCGGCCCGGTAAAAACGTCCCGCAAGGGACAGGAGGAAGAAGCATGCATATCGAAATCGGCATCCTGCCACAGGACAAACTGGTGATGGCCGCCGTGCCGCCACCGGCCTGCTGGCCGTCCACGCCAAACCACTGCTGACCAATCCCGCCAACTGGCTGCGCACCGCGCTGGCCGCCGCCTATTCTTCTCGATTCTGATGCAGCTCGGCATCTGCCGGTCAGCCCATCGGAACTTCATCTGGTGAGGGCCATTCCATCTATCTGCTCTTTGGGTACATTCACGCTCTTCGGTTTCATGCTGGGGCTGTTTTGCAGGCATTCTTTTTCGACCACCAGGACAGCTCCATCTGGCGGTGAATTTCCTGGGATCTGGGTGTGCCGCTGGTGCAGTGGTAGCATGCCACCTGGCCCGGCGCCTGCAGAAACTCAGGCTCACCAACCTCGTCACGCTCGATGCCTTCTATTACACGGGCGTCACCCTGATGGTGGGCTTCTGTGCATCCATCGGCACCGATCGGCACCGCTGGCCGACTGGGCCGGTTTGCCGCCTCCTATGTGCTGCTGGTGGTGCTGGAACCCGTGCTGACCATCAGCACTGGTGCTGTCTGGGCCGCAAGCTGCAGCCGGAGTAAAGCTGCAACCCGCCAGATGGCAGCAGCTGTCCTTCGATGAAAAATGGCTGGGCAACGTGCACGGCCAGCAGGCGTGATGCCACCAGGCCCGTGTTGCCCCGATGGCCGGGGCGGCCGGCCCTGGCTGCGCGATATGCCCTGTCGGCACACGGCCGGGGCCAGTGTCGGGGACCAGCGCGTTCCTGACACGCGCTGCCGCTTCGATCGATCAACATTCTGCTGCGGCAGAGCATTCTGGAGTGATTCCTCTCATGTCCCACGGAAAAATCATGCTGGTCGGCATCGGCCCCGGCAGTGCAGACCCATGACCGCGCGGGCGCGCGCCGCCATCAGGAAGCCGATACGGTAATCGGTTGTGCTCACCTACATCCGGCTGGTGGCCGATCTGCTCGGCAACAAGGCAAAATCATCCGCAGAGCATGACCGAGGAGCTGGACGCGCCGTCGAGGCGTTGTCCCGCGCCAGGAAAGGCAGGTGGCACTGATCTCCTCGGTGATGCCGGCGTCTACGGCATGGCCGGCCCCACCTTTCGCTGAGGTGCTGCGGGCTGGCTGGACGCCACCGGCCATCACCCTCGAGACCGATGAAGCCGGCCATGAGCAGCGCATCGTGGGCGATAGCATCAGGTGAGATCATTCCGGCACCTCGGCGCTCAGCAGCTATGCGGCCTGGTGAACGCACCGCTCACTGCACGATTTCTGTTCCATCTCGCTGTCGGACCTGCTCCACGCCGTGCCCACCATCGCCCGGCGCCTCGATGCGGCGGCGCGCAGGCCGATTTCGTCCGTGGCGGCTCTGCAACCCCAGGCGGCCGCCGCGCATAACGAATCGTGGAAGCGCAGCAGCTCTTTCTGCGTCATCGCTCGCCCCACCACGCCGGTGGCCATCGTCAAAGGCGCCTATCGCCGCCGCCAGCACATCGAATTCACCACGCTCGACCGCACGGCGAGGCCGACATCGGCATGCTGTCCACCGTGCTGATCGGCAGCAGCAACACCTTCGATGCAGCACGGACTGATGATCACCCCCGCGCGGCTATGCCAACAAATACGACGTGACCGGTGACCGCGTTAAAGGGTGCGAGCGCTCGGGCCGTTCGCTGTCCAGCGGCCTGAACGGCTGGCTGCAGTCGCTGCATGCCGACCACGCGGCCGAGTATGTCGGTAGCCGATCTGGCCGCGCAGTACCGCCTGCCGGTCGACTACATCCAGGCCAGTCTGGATGCACCCTGCCGAGCCGGAGGTGTCGAAGTCCGCAGAGACGCCTGCGCTCCGGAAAGCGAAGAAATGCGTGAAAACGCGGGATGAGCGGGACATGACATGTCGCTGAACACCGGTGGCTTACCACCTGCCTTCCATGCAAATGGGCTGGACACCTGAGCGGAGCCGGTTCCCAGATTCAGAGCATGCGTGATGTCATTTCCCGAATGATGCCCGAAGCCCATCCATGAGCACGGCAACCGTTTCGGCGCTGGCAATCCTGCTGGCGCTTTGGCCTCGATCTCTGGCGGGGCGAGCCGCCCGCCCGCTTTCACCCGTGGTGTGGGATGGGCCAGTATCTGGGCGGGCAGGGCGGCTGATTGCGCCAGTGTTCATCACAGTACGCAATCCTGGCGATATGCAGCGTCCGGCGCTGCTTCTGCAGATATGCGTGACGACCGGATGCCACGGTTGCATCCGGTTTTCGGTCCGATGCGGTGGGCCCCACCAGACGCGAAGCGGCCAGACACGAAGCGACTGCGGTGGGGCTGTGGCCGCGGACGCCCCGCCGTGCACGACATGAGTGCCCGTCGACAGTTTCTGTCGGGGATGGCAGCCTGGCTGCTGGGCGCAACGGTGTACGCGCGCGATGGCAACACTGCTCCAGTGGGGTATTTTCCAGCTGCCCGGCTGGATGGCCGCACCGCTGCTGGCGCTTTGCCTGAAACCACTGTTTGCCTGGGCAGCGATGCTGCGCGATCTGGTGGCGGACCCGAAATAGCGCTGCAGCAGGGGCTGGATGCGGGACGAAGCCAGCTGGCGCGCATCTGGTCAGCCGCAACGTGCCGAACTGGACGCGGCCGGCGTGCGGGAATCGGCCATCGAAACACTGGCCGAGAAATCTCAGCGACTCGCTGGTGGCGCCGCTCTTCTGGTTTGTGCTGTTCGGGCTGCCCGGGGCCGCGCTCTATCGCTTTGCCAACACGGCCGATGCCATGTGGGGCTACCCGGGTGAACGGGGCGGCCGCTGGTGGCAGTGGGCCGGCAAATGGGCAGCGCGTGCCGATGATGTGCTGAACTGGCTGCCGGCGCGACTGACGGCGGCGCTGCTGATGCTGGGCGCGCCTGCTGCGCTGTGGCGGCGTCTGCCGACCGAGGCACGCCGCACCCCGTCTCCCAACAGCGGCTGGCCCATGTCGGCCATGGCGCTGCGGCTGGGCACCACGCTGGGCAAGCCGGAGGTATACAGGTTGAATGACGCTGCACCGCAACCCGAAAGCGCACACACGCCATGGGCCATCCGCAAGGCGCAGCAGGTGGCCTGGATGGCTGTGCTGCTGGGCATGTTTGCCCTGGTGGCTTCAGTCCATGCGCTGAACCCTGCCCCAATTCCCTGTCACGACCAGCAGAACCTGCCACCGTTCAGACCACTGAAGCGCAAGCTTCGCCGGGTGCTCCGGTTCAGCAGTCGCGTAGCGGATATCCGAAGCGATCCGCGATCTGAGATGGAGATGCTTTTGGACCCGTGGAAGAAGCAATCTCTGCCTTTGTTGTTCAAAGCCTCGTGTTGCAAAAAAGAGCGACCGGAATCAGTTCTTCATGGCTAATACGCGACGCGAACAAAAGATTAATTCGCACACTCGTTCATGCGCGTAAGGGTGCGCCATGGGGCACAAAAGCGCACGTACGTTCGACTGCAAAGAAAACTACCCCATTCAACCTCCCAAAAAGGAACGTCGTCATGGGAACGACGAGCTTTTCAGCGCTGCTCCTGTGATTTTTCTGTTTGACAGCACTGTCTGCATGCGGCGACTACTAAAAAAACAAAACCAGCGAAACAGCATCAAAGGCCTCCAGTGATGAAATATGGCAGAATGGCACATAACCAGAAGCCTGAAGACCCTTTTGAATTTAGTGTTCGCTAATAAAATGCATAAAACTCCAAAAACACAACGATATCGCCTGGTCGATAACGCACCGGAGCAAATTAGATGGGAGGGTGATGTGCCGATAATGGTCTGGTAGAAATAAAAACAATAAGACTCACAAAACGCGACCCTGGGTCGCCAGCCATTTCAGCAACGATATATCCATCAATAAACCTGGAGGCAGTTCTGGATACTTTTGAAATCCTCCTTGCAGCCGAGTCCGGGAACAACTGCAAAAATGACTGTCTGGCAAAAATCAGCGCCAGAAGTGAACCTGTAATAAACGGCGTCTACGACCTTGTCACAACCTCGAGATTCCACAACTTTCAATGAAATCAACATGACAAGAGAGAATCGCCCATAATTCAGAGGAGAGAACGAGGCAAAGCCGAACCGGAGGACGCTGCAATGGGCAAGGCAGATCGGACAGAGGTTGAAGTGCAGGGATCTGGGTACCCAGTGGGGTTGACTGAAGATCAGTGGCGCGCAGATGCCGGATGCGCGTCTGAAGGCACGCCTGGGCAGATCATGCGTCATCTCGGCAAGGATGTGAGCCAGCTCGAGTTCCGTCCTCGTTCGAGGATTGGGCTGCGACGAAAGCAGCGTACCGGATGCTGTCCAATGATCAGGGTGGACGTCCAGGCGATCATTTCGGGGCACCTGCAGGCCACACGGCGTCGCGTGCAGCACAAGCGAGGGCAGATTCTGGTGCTGACGATACAACCTCGTTCACGTTTGATCGGCTGTATCCAGAGGATGTGGGTTTTTGGGCAGGCTGGCGGGAGCCAGGGAGACGCGGATCTGCAGGATGCTGATGCACGCGAGTCTGGCCATCACGCAGGATGCGCTGCCCTGGGGCTGTGTGCGCTGCGTTCTGGAACCGGCAGGGAATTCCAGCAAGGATCAGGCAGCAGGCAGGGCCGCGCGCAAGCGTGTCGAGGACAGGGAAAGTCATCGCTGGGTCGAGGGGCTGCAGCAGGGCCACGGCGTTGCTGCAGGCGGAGTCCAGGGCGATGCGTGCACATCGCGGACCGCGAAAAGCGACATCGCGCAGCGCTGTTTTTACGCGGCCAGGGAGCTGGGCACACATTTCCTGGTGCGCTAGCACGGATCGCCGACAGGTAACGGCCAGCAGACAGTGGAAGAGGAGATGGCCGACGCGCCGGTCAGGGCCTGCACCGGGTGTTCTTTCGTGATCGTTGGGGCCAGCGCACGAGGCGACCATGACGCTGCGTCATCGGCGTCTGCGGATACGGCCGCCACCAGGAGCACAGGAGTTGCCCGAGCGACGCTGGCGGTTGCGCACGCCACGGGCGAGCGCGCCGCTCAATCGCAAGCCCCTGAGCTGGAAGCTGATCACGGATCTGCCGGTTCAGTCGCGCGAGCGAGGCCATCGAGAAGCTGGACTGGTATGCGATGCGCTGGAACATCGAGACGTTCTTCAAGGTGAGAAATCAGGCTGCAAGGCTCGAGGACGCAGAACTCGCACCGCAGAACGGTTGAGCAACCTGATGGCGGTGTACTGCATTCTGTCATGGCGGCTGATGTGGATGACGATGCTCAATCGCCTTGAACCCGAGGCCGACCCGAGGTGGTGTTCACGGCAGGAGATCCGGGCTCTGAAGGCGCTGGTGACGGTACGCTGGAAGAACAAGGTGCCTGAGCCAGAGACGCTGCACTGACTGCGTGATCCTGGTAGCGCGCCTTGGCGGCTATCTGGCCAGAAAGAATGACGAGGCCACCGGGGAACGAGGTTATCTGGAGGGATGCGCCGGCTGGTGACATCGTTCTGGGAATGTCCATGTGATCAAAGATGTGGGGAATCACAAGGTCTACAACCCAGTGACCGGACTGGATGTGGGTCTTGGATTCGGTGTCACGTTGAAAATACCAAAACACGCGATTAAAAATCCTGAAATATTTATCGCAACCGTCGATGATGTAGGGCCTGTTTTGATCCTCAAGTAGTCATATATCCGAGGATTGTTCTTGGTGAAACCGGGCGTATTTCAATCAAAAGCAATCAGAAGTGCGGCAAAAAGGAAGTCTCGAAGAAATCCATGGGAAAAATCTGTTCACTCTGGATATGAATCAAGGGGCTCGTCATCAACAGCACAGGCGCATTCGTTGGCGGACATCAGATTGAAGAAAGTGGTTCCGTCTCAAGGAAGAATTTGTCGAACTGACCCATGGCGAAATGTCTGTCCAGTCTGCCAGGTAGTACAACATCTAGATATATATTCGGCAACAGACGGCAGGTTTGATCCACACCAGCACAGGCTCAGATGAATCCAGCGTCTCGCATCTTTCCCATAGCGGCCCTGATGCCCTGGGCATCCCGCCGCATGATTTCTCTACCAACGCCAACGCCTGCGGCCCTGCCCGGCCGGTGCTGCAGGCCCTGCAGCAGGCGCCGGTGCACCTATCCGGATCCGGCCTGCACGGCCGTGCGACAGCGGCTGGGCCGGTGGCATGGGGTGGATGCAGCGCGGATCGTCATTGGTGCCAGCGCCAGCTGACGATCTTCCGGCTCACGGCAGCTGGGCGCGATCCCGGGCAGGGCAGGCAGGCGGATGCGGGTGTGCCGTCCGCGCACTGACCCGTTGCGAGGTCCGAACAGGGCCGCTGCCAGCCGGGGCGCGCGCCGTTGCCACCACCGGTGGTCTGGGTACCCCGGCATGCCCTATGGCGACTATGCGCGAGCTGCCCCAGGCGCACGGACCGCCCGTGCGCGTCTGGGACACTGTCCGGGATATCCGCGGGACGCGACCGGTTCCGGCAGCGGCAGCGCGTCGTGCTCCCCTGCAACTGCTCTGGGCCACCGAGCCATCCCAGTCCGCTGGGCCCATACGCCCGAGGGCTGGCAGATGCCGTGCATGCACGACCGTCGCATGCACGGCAGACAGTCGCGCTGCAGGGCGTTCCGGGGACTCGCCCCGCTCTGGGTGCTGGACCGGGCCTGCTGCGCCCCTGCGCCTGAGCGGTACCGACCTTGCCTCAACGGCCCTGGATGTGGTTTGGCAGCTGTTCTCGCCCAACAAGGCGCTGGGGATGACGAGGGTGCGTGGGGCCTGGCTGGTGGCACCGGCCGCCTGCCTGAACGACGCCGGCAGCCTGCAGGCCGAACTGCTCGGGCACCTGCAGGCGCTGGCCCCATCGTGGCCGCTGGGTGCCCATGGCGAGGTCATGCTGATGGCCTGGCCCGAGCCTGCCGTGCAACAGTGGCTGGCCCGCAGCCTCGACACGCTGCGTGACTGGAAGGCACAGCTGGAAGAGGGCCTGCGCCGTCGTGACTGGACCGTACTGCCCAGTGTCAGCACCTTCTGCTGTGCCCGGCCACCACGATCCGCGCTGGAGGCTGCCCTGAGCATGATGCGCCCATCCGATATGCCCACACCAGCCAATCAGGTGTCGGACACGCGGGGGCCATCGACACCATCCCGGCATACTGTGCGGGATGCGCGCTCGCCGGAGAAAGGACGCAGCTGGCCCTGCTGGCTGCGTGCTCCGGCAGCGAGGGCATCAAGCTGCGCGATGCCACGTCGCTCGGTTTGCCCGGCTGGTTCCGCCTCGGCGTGCGCGGAAAGCCAGCAGGCCCTGTGGCGGGCGCTGGATGGGTAATCCTACCCGCGCACGCCCTGTTCTGGCTCAGAGAATCATCCATCCGTGCCTTTACCATACGGCGCATGAACGCCTCTTCTCCTGTTTCGGGCTGGCGCCGCTGGTGGCTGGGTGTACGTCCGGCCACCCTGGGTCTGTCACTGGTTCCCGTCTTCCTGGGTGCGGCCCTGGGCATCCATCTGGGCGCAGTCTCCAGTCTGCCGTCGCTGCTGCTGGCCTGTGGCTGCGTGCTGGGCATTCAGGCCGGCACCAACCTGTTCAACGATGCAGGCGACGGTGCCCGGGGCGCCGATGGGCCCGAACGGCTGGAGGCACGCAGCGGCTGGTGGGCGATGGTCTGGCCACGGTGGCCGAAAGTGCGCCGTGCGGCCTGTCGGTCTGGTCTGGCCTGCTGGGCGGACTGGTGCTGGCGTGGCTGCACGGGCCGTGATCATTGTCATCGGGCTGGCACTCGCTGCTGGCCGGCTGGCTCTATTCGGCGGGGCCAGGACCGCTGTCACATTCGCCGTGGGGCGAGAGCGTGGTGCTGCTGTTCTTCGGGCTGGTGGCCGTGAGCGGCAGCTGCTTTCTGCAGACGGGCCGGTTTTCGGCGCTGTCACTGCTGTTCGGCCTCGTGCCGGGCGTGCACTCGGCAGCCGTGCTGCTGGTCAACAACACCGCGATCTGGTGCAGGGACCGGGCGGCCGGCCGCATCACGCTGAGCCAGCCTGCTGGGGAACGGCGGGCCCGCTGGCTGTACACGGGGCTGATCCTGCTGCCCTTTGCCCTGCTGCCCCTGCTGGGCATGGCGCTGTCGCAGCCGCTGGTGGGGTGGCCCCCTGGTCTGCTGCTGCCGCTGGCCCTGCTAGCCATCCGGCATTTTGCCGTCCGGCAGGGCAGGGCGCTGAACCTGCAGCTGAAGGAAACCGCCCGGCTGCAGGCCCTGCTATGTGCCGTGCTGGTCTTCTGTCTGCTCTGGGGATGAGCGCAGCAGGAGGCGCCCGGTAGCGCCCCGTTATGAGACCGTTCGTCTCCCCTGGGTCGCAAGCATGCCTACAGTGTCAACGGACCTGTCCGTGCGGAAAGACACGCAAACCGGACAGGCCCGGAACTGCCGCTCTCTCAGTCCGGCTTGCGCGCAAACAGCGTGCAAAGCGCATTTCGATGCGGTTGCCGTTTTTCGTCGGTCTTGTGCAGCTTGCCGGGGTTCTCGCTAGCGCCGAGTGACCTCCCCAGCCGGCGTTCTCGTACTGGGCCTTCAGCTCGCCCGGCTGGAACCGGAACGGGAAAGGGCATGCGGCAGGGTAATCGGTGCTGTCCATGGCGCTGACGATCAGGGTTGTGGCCGCCCGGGGCGGTCTGTTCCTGCATCTGGCTCACCAGCATCTTCGCACTGGCCGGCTGCGGGAACATCAGCACTGACGGTCGAGAACACGAAGTCGTACGGACCATCGAAGTCCAGCGAACCCACATCGTTGAGGTCCACCTCGCTGATGTAGATGTCATCGTCCAGCCCTTCGGCTTCGGCAATGCAGCCCAGGGATTGGCGAGACTGTCCGGGTTCCAGTCCCAGGCGTCCACGGCAAAGCCCTCTTTGCCAGATGGAGCGTGTTGCGTCCGTTGCCGCAGCCCACGTCCAGTGCGCCCCACCTTCACCTGTGGTGCGGCCTCGATCACTTCGGGTGCGTGCGGGTCGAGCTCGTGGCGCTTGGAGAGTAGTCGGCCGGCTCGCAGAGAAAGTCCATCTGGCATTCGATGTCGGGCGACATCGACACGATCTGGTGCCACTGGCTGCGGCTCCAGCCGCGGCGGCTGGTGTTCGGGGTCGAAGGTGAAGCGCTCGGTGATCTGGCCGTCATCGGAGAGCATGACGGAATTCCACCGAGCCTTTCAGGATCTTTCAGCTGTGCCCCAGTGCCCACCTGTGCGTTGTGGGGCTGCTGCAGCCTGCGAGTTCTCGTAGTGCCACACGGGCATGTGCTTGTGACGATCAGTTCTTCGCTCGCCATTTCCTGACGAAAGGGACAGTACCGGAAGCAGACAGGCCATGGACGGGCATGCCTGCAGCAGCTTCTCATTCCGGGGCTTATGTTGCGCGTCCTGTTGCCTTTCTGCAGTGTTCGGAGACGCTGCCGGACTCCGGGGCCTCGCACGCGGTCCCGGAATACCGGTGCCGCCCAGGGCTGCGACCCAGCGGCAGGCGAATCAGGCGGTTTTCACGCCCATCTTCTTCAGCAGCTCGTCGGCCGCCAGAACGCCGGGGCATTGCCGGCCAGCGGGCTGTCGCCGCTCAGCAGCAGAAGAATGTGAAAACGCGCCCGCTTTCGGAAGGGCGCGTCCATGTCAGGATGAATGGTCAGGTGACGGGTCAGCCCTTCAGCGCAGCCGACACCACCTCGCGGGCCTCGGCTCATGCACCGGGCCAGATGCTCCGGTCGCTGAAGAGATTCGGCGTAGATCTTGTACACATCCTCCGTGCCCGGAGGGCGGGCGGCAAACCAGGCGTTTTCGGTCACCACCTTCAGGCCTCGATCTTCGCACCGTTGCCCGGGGCTTCGGTGAGCCGGGCGGTGATCGGCTCACCGAGCCAGCGTACCGGCCTTCACGTCCCTCCGGCGACAGGGCGGCCGGTTTGGCCTTCTGTTCACGGTTGGCGGGGCGTCCACGCGGGCATAGGCCGGACTGCCGAAGCGGGCCGTCAGCTCGGCATAGTGCTGGCTGGGTGTCTTGCCGGTACGGGCCAGAATCTCCGAGGCCAGCAGGGCCAGGATGATGCCGTCCTTGTCGGTGCTCCACACCGTGCCGTCGTGCCGCAGGAAGGAGGCACCGGCCGATTCTTCACCCCGAACGGGCCGCTGCCATCGAGCAGGCCGGGGACTGAACCAGCGAAGCCCACCGGCACTTCCACCAGTCTGCGGCCCAGTGACTGGGCGACGCGGTCGATCATCGAGCTGCTGACCAGCGTTTTGCCGATGAAGCCGTCCTTCGGCCACTGGCTGCGGGCACCGAAAAGGTACTGGATGGCCACGGCCAGATAGTGGTTGAAGTTCATCAGGCCGGCATCCGGCGTGACGATGCCGTGACGGTCGGCGTCGGCGTCATTGCCGGTGGCGTGTCGTACTTGCCCTTTTGCTGCACCAGGCTGGCCATGGCGTTGGGCGAGCTGCGGTCCATGCGGATCTTGCCGTCCCAGTCAGTGTCATGAAGCGCCGAGTGGCATCCACGAGCGGGTTGACCACCGTCAGGTTCAGCTTGTGACGGTCGGCAATGGCGGCCCCGGTAATCGACCGAGGCACCGCCCAGCGGATCGGCGCCGATGTGCACATGGGCGCCGCGGATGGCGTCGAGATCGAGCACATGGGGCAGGGTCGTCCACATAGGTGCCCAGATAGTCGTAGGCAGGCGGCCTTGCGGGCCTTCTCGAGACAGTACCCGCTTCACGCCCTTCGAGCCCATCACGGATGTACTCGTTGGCTCTTGGCGGCGATCCATTTGGTGGCGTCGGTGTCGGCCGGGCCGCCGTGCGAGGGTTGTGCTGAAGCCGCCGTCGGTGGGCGGGTTGTGCGACGGGGTGACGACGATGCCGTCGGCCAGCCCCCGGTTGCGTCGGGTCGTTCACGCCTCCGATCTTGCCGCGGTTGGCCCGCAGGATGGCGTGCGACACGGCGGGGTGGTGTGTGGCGGGTCGGCGGCGTCCGCACGACCTCCGCCGTTGGCTACCAGCACCTCCAGTGCCGACGCCCAGGCAGGCTCGGACAGGCCGTGCGTGTCGACCGATGAACAACGGGCCGTCGAAGCCCTGGGCCTTGCGGTGAGTCTGAGATGGCCTGGGTGGTGGCCAGGATGTGATCTTCGTTGAAGGTGGTCTTGAGCTGCTGCCGCGGTGGCCGGAGGTGCCGAAGGCCACCTGCTGGTCGACCGACGGAGGGATCCGGCTTGCGGGTGTAATAGGGCCGTGACCAGCGTGGCAACGTCGATCAGGTCTTCCGGGCAAGGGCGGTACCGGCACGAGGGTGATTGGACATGGTTTGCGCTCCATGACGGAAGGGTTCGGAAACACCTCTCGTGTTACGCAAATTCGCCCGGTCGAGTACAAAGCCAGTGCAACGCCGCCGGCAGGTCATCGAAGAATGGGGGCGCGGGAAAGAGGCCCCTGTTGCCCCGTTCTGCAAGCCCATGAAGCCTCTGCAAAATCTGCGAGCGCGAGATGAGTCCATGGCACGCGCCAGCGAGCTCTGGATAAAACAGTCCGTCCGCACCACGGATGCAGAAAAGACAAAAAGCCAACCGGTGAGGGCTGGGCTTTTTGAGAAATCTGGCTCCCGACCTGGGCTCGAACCAGGGACCTGCGGATTAACGGTCCGTCCGCTCTACCGACTGAGCCTATCGGGGAAAGAACGCCATTATAGCCTGTGATTTTTGAAACGCAAGCGGCGTTGCAAAAACTTTCAGGCCGGATGCCGAAGCACCCGGTTGATGCGCCAGGCGTGCTGCAGCACCAACAGGCGAGGTTATAGACGGATTCACGGCCCTGTCCAGTCGACAGGGGTGATTTGCCCATCGCCTGTTGTTTTCTGGCGAATGAACGGGCCTGTCAGACCAAAGTGCCGCAGGACTTTTGCAGAGGCTTCCTGGAGCCCGTTCGGCAAAGGTCGTTCTGAGGCCCCTGACTTCGCCAGCACGCTGGCAATGGCCCCTGAGCCACCGTTTCGACGTTTTTGTCGTTCAGGGCCGCCACGCAGATGCGGCCGCTGCTGACGGCGTAAATGCCATGGTCGGTCTTCAGCGCCTCGACCTGATCCGCGGTGAGGCCCGAGTACGAGAACATGCCGCGCCGCCGCTCGATGAACGAGAGTCGCGGTCGATGCCAGCCGCAGCCAGCCCAGCCACGGGAGCCTGCGCATGCGCCTTGATGCGCACGCGCATAGCGCCCAGTTCGGTTCCCCACTGGCGACGCAGCGTCGTCGTCGTTCAGCACGCGCTGCCACCTGCGCACCGTGAGGTGGGCGGGTTGGAGTAGTTGCAGCGGATCACACGCTTGAGCTGGCTCAGCACGCGGGCGGCTTCGTCGGCATCGGACAGCACCAGGTCAGGGGCACCCACGCGCTCACCATACGGCGAGAACGATTTGGAGAACAGCTGGACACGAAGGGCAGGGGAGGTGGCCGCAAAAGGCGCGGATCACGGCACCGTCTTCCCTCGATGCCATCCCGAACCTGATAGGCGATGTCGAGGGAAGGGCGCACATGACCGGCTGCCTGGAGCGCCGCCAGCACCTGGGGCCCACTGTTGGGGCTCAGGTCCACGGTCGGGTTGTGGCGGCAGGCGTGCCGGAACGAAGATCGAGCCCGGTCTGGCCTCGTTTCAGCGCCAGGCAGCCCGTCGACGTCCCACACCGTGGGTGGCGGCGTCGTAGTACAGTAGGTCTGGACCTCGAAGCCCGTGCCCCTTCGAAGATGGGCCCGGTGATTTTTCCCAGCTGGGGTTGCTGATGTGACCGTCGGTGCCTTCCGGCGTGAGCGGCGCAACGGGTCGACGCCGATCTTCGGGCCGCCGGTGCGCCCCGGCCTCGCGGTGATGGCGCATTGCCCGGTGATGACCGGCGACTGGGCACCGAACAGCAGCTTCTGCACGGCCTGGTCGTAGAGGGCGATGCCGTCGATGGGCAGATAGTGCGCGGCATGATGCGGCGCGTTGAGCTGGTCCTCGGCGGTGCGGACGCATTCCAGCAGCGGCAGCTTTCGTCATCTCGCATATATGACGCCCCACGCCAGATTGACCTAGCGGTAGGCGGGTATCGGCGTTAGTAGAGCTCGGTCACGCCAGAATGGGGTCGCGGGGGCGGGGAACGGCGGAAAACAGGAACTGGCCACGGCTGGATGCTGCCAGGAGGCTTCCCGCCTGCCAGGAGGCCCTGCAGAAGTCTGCAGGGCGGAGGCTCGCGGCCGTCAGCAGGGAAGGGTTTGCGGATGAAACGGCGCATCAGCGAGACCGCGAATCCTTCCGGACTGCACGTAGCGCGCGGCAACCCGGCCATGTGGGAACGAGAACCGGACCTGCAGACCGGTTTTGCCGGCAGAAGCCGACAGGAAGCCCTTTGATCGTGGTGATTTTATAGCGTCATCCCGCCCCGACAGTGCCCGCGAAAAATTGCTGCGCTCGGGGCCCGTTCTGGTCTTTCGCCCCGGAGAACAGGTCGCTCACGGTGGGCGGTGGTGACGCTATCGTTCTTCTGCCTCCACGGGATGAATGGATCTTTCAGACCGTGGAGAGAGAACACAACGTGTTCTTCTTCCCCGCCGGTACGAAAGCGTCTTGCAGAACCGTTTGCGTGGCCCCGGGAGGCTGCAGCCACCGCCGCTGGCCGGCAGGAGGATGACGTCCCGTTCCGCCGGCACCAGACGGGAGGCTGGGAGGTGTCGTTTTCAATCCTTTTACAGTGGGAGGCGGGCTTTCGTTGCAGTTACAAAAGTTGTTGCATACGAGCCGCCTTCAGCGGAAAAACCGAGGTGCAGCCGTCGGTCCGGCGTACGTGCCCGTCGCAGAACTTCGCGCAAAGCGACTGTCGGTTACTGTCGAAAAACGGCTAGTTCCCGACAGGCGGTCGCAATAGGCCGATCTGTGCGATGGACGGTCATCGGGCCCCCTTTTTGAGCCGGCAACCGGCGCGGCGCAGAACTTCCCCCGGCCAGCCATTTTGCTGCAAAGGCAGCAAACAGCCACTACAGCGACTCCGGCAGGCCGTCGCGACATGCATTGATTTTGCAAAAGTATCTACATTTTTCTGGTAAATGGATACGTTTTGTCGATTTCAGCGGGTCATCGCCCGCCCGATGCCGCGCGTTGGGGAGGGCGGGTACGAGCGCCCTGGGGAAAGCCTGCCCGGGAGGCATTCGGACGGAAACCATGTTGTCACGCCGGGTCGGACGGTAGAGGAGACCGCGGCCGTGCCGCCAGCGGCTACCGCTGCGCCCGGTCCGCGCGTGGTGACGTATCCCGGCAGTCCGTACCGGCTGCACCAGCCCTTCCGCCGACCCGGTGACCAGCAGATGCCATCGACGCCCTGGTCGAGGGGTGGAGGACGGCCCTGTCGTTCCAGGTACTGCTGGGGTGACGGTTCGGGCAAGACCTACACCATGGCCAACGTCATCGCCCGCCTGGGACGTCCGGCGCTGGTGCGGCGCCCAACAAGACGCTGGCTGCGCAGCTCTACGCCGAGATGCGCGACTTCTTCCCGAAAAACGCCGTCGAGTACTTCGTCTCGTACTACGACTACTACCAGCCGGAAGCCTGCACGTGCCGCAGCGCGATCTCTTCATCGAGAAGGATTCCGCCATCAACGAGCACATCTGAGCAGCTGCGCTGTCGGCCACCAAGTCGCTGCTGGAGCGGCGCGATACCGTCATCGTCGGCAGTGGTGTCGTGCATCTACGGCATCGGCAATCCGGCCGACTACTTCGAGATGCGGATGGCCCCTGCGCAAAGGGCGACCGCCTCTCGCAGCGCGACCTGCTCAAGCAGCTGGCAGGCCATGCAGTACAAGCGCAACGACGTCGATTTTGCCCGTGGCACCTTCCGCGTGCGCGGCGACACCATCGACGTGTTCCCGTCCGAGAACGCCGAGCTGGCGCTGCGCATCGAGATGTTCGACGACGAAATCGAAACGCTGCAGCTCTTCGACCCGCTCACCGGAAGATCCGCCAGCAGATCCCGCGCTTCGTCGTCTACGCGGCCTCGCACTACGTCACGCCGCGGGCCACGATACGTGCGGGCGCTCGACACCATCAGGCCGAGCTGAAGCGCAGGCTGGCGTTCTTCAACCACGAGATGAAGCTCGTGGAGCGCAGCGGCTGGAGCAGCGCACGCTGTTCGATCTGGAAATGCTGCAGGAGCTGGGCTGCTGCAAGGCATCGAGAAACTTCTCGCGGCACCTCTCCGGCGCAGGGACCCGGCGAGCCGCCGCCCACGCTGATCGACTACCTGCCGCCCGATGCGCTGATGTTCATCGACGAGAGCCACGTCACCATCGGCCAGCTGGGCGGCATGTACCGTGGCGACCGCGCGCGCAAGGACACGCTGGTCCAGTACGGCTTCCGGCTGCCCTCGGCGCTGGACAACCGGCCACTGACCTTCGAGGATTCGAGTCAAGGTGCGGCAATGCATCTTCGTCTCGGCCACGCCGTCGGAGTACGAGGCCCATTCACGCCGGCCAGGTGGTCGAGCAGGTGGTGCGTCCCACCGGCCTGGTCGATCGGAGGTCGAGGTGCGGCCGGCCATCACGCAGGTCGACGACGTGCTCTCGAAATCTCGCTGCGGGTGCAGAAAGGGCGGCGCGTGCTGGTCAGCGCTGACCAAGCGGATGGCCGAGGATCTCACCGACTTCCTGTCCGACCACCAGATCGCGTGCGCTACCTGCATTCCGACATCGACACGGTCGAGCGGGTGGAGATCATCCGTGACCTGCGGCTGGGCGTGTTCGACGTGCTGGTGGGCATCAACCTGCTGCGCGAGGGCTGGACATCCCGGAGGTGTCGCTGGTGGCCATCCTGGATGCCGACAAGGAGGGCTTCCTGCGTTCCGAGCGCAGCCCGATCGGGACCATCGGCCGGGCTGCCCGCAACCTCGAGGGCAAGGCCATCCTCTACGCCGACCACCATCACCCGGTCCATGCGTCGCGCCATCGACAAAGACGGCCCGCCGGCGCGAAAGCAGCTCAACTTCAGCGCCGAACACGGCATCGTGCCGCGTGGCGTGGTCAAGCAGGTGCGCGAACTCATCGACGGTGTCTACGACCTGTCGGGTGCCGAGCCCGCGGCCGGCCGCTGGTGAGCATCCGCGCCCGGCATGGCGCGATGCGGCCACGCTCGAACGCACGGCCGAGCGCCTGCAGGGTATCGACACCAGCAACGAGGCCCAGGTCTCGCGCGGATCCGCCGTCTGGAAAAGCGAGATGGCCGCCCATGCAGTGAAGAACCTCGACTTCGAAAAGGCCGCGAAGGGTCGCGACGAGCTGGCCGCGCTGCGCGCAGCTGCTGTTCGGGGGCAGCAGGCATGAGCATCCGTCCCCGTGCGTGGTCTGCGAGCCTGCGTGGCACCGGCCTGCCGCGCGCCGCATGGCACGCCCGCCCGGGCCGTCAGGATTCAGGGGCCGTGGCAGGGGCGGGCTTGCATCTGCGCCCTTCATCCGCAACTTCTCCGGCAGGATTCATCACGGCATCCAGTGGCCAGCGGCAGGGGCGGGCGCTGGATGGCCGTCCAGAACGTCAACTTTCCGAAAAATCAGGTAGCTCCTATGGCAAAAGAGAAACCCTGGCCATGGCCGCGGCAGCACCCGTGTGTATGTTCGTGTGCATGGGCAATATCGTCGCTCGCCCATGGCCCATGGTGTATTCCGTCAGCGGGTCCGTCAGGCAGGCTGGAATCGGTGGTGGGTGTCGGATCGGCCCGGCACGCACGCCTTCCACCAGGGTGAGCCCGCCGATCCGCGTGCCCAGATGGCCACATGTCGCGCCGTGGCTGTGACATCGCCGACCTGCGCGCCCGCCAGGTGACGATGGAAGACTTCGAAAACTATGACGCGAGTCCTGGTCATGGACTGGGGAGAACCTCAGCCTGCTGCAGAACCAGGCGCCCAAGCGCTTTCACCACAGCTGCAGATGCTGATGCGCTTTGCCAGTGAGCACGGGTCGGCCACGGTGCCCGATCCCTACCAGGGCGGCAACCAGGCCTTCCGAGCAGGCGCTCGACTATGTGGAAAGATGCCTGTTCCAGCCTGCTCGAGATCGTCCGCCGGCGTGCCACGCGGGTAGGCAGCCGCCTGAGCGGAGGAACGGGGCATGCCACGGCCCTTTCGGCCCTGGGAGTGATTCTGGCCATTGGCCATATGCTGGCTGGCGCGCTCTCCTGTACGCACGTGCTTCCCGGCAGGGGTGCGTGGTTTCCGCAGCAGGTACCTGTCGGGAAAAGGTGACTCATATGGTGACACGCGAGGTTTATACGTCTGCACCGCGTGAAAGACGTAAAACATTCATGCAGGCATGGGTGTTGCGTCATTTTCTCGACTAATAAAAGTCAAGTAATCGGTTATACTTCGGCAGCAGGATTCCTGACATCAGATGTTGTCGCGAGGTTGACCACCAGGGGCGTTTCGCGGTGACCGCCGCGAGTCGATCTGGCACTGCGCGAGCACAATGGTCCGGTGACGCTGGCCGGCATCAGCCAGCGCCAGAAGATTTCCCTGTCCGCATCTCGAACAGCTCTTCGGCAAAGCTGCGCCGCCACCAGCTGGTCAGCACGCGCGGACCGGTGGTGGCTACTCGCTGGCACGTCCCAGCCAGGACATCAACGTGTCGTCCATCATCTTTGCCGTGGACGAGCCGCCGATGCACCCAGTGCGGCGGCAAGCAGGACTGCTTCGAGGACGGTCCCTGCATGACGCACGAGCTGTGACCCTCGCTGAACAAACGATGATCGACTCATCTGGATTCGGTCAGCCTGCAGGATCTGGTCGAGCAGCAGCGCATGCGCGAGCGGCAGTCAGCCACCCGCCAGATTTCCATCACCCGCAGAGCACAAGGCGGCCCTCAGGCTGCCCACGTCCTCGCAGCAGACCATCGACAGCGACGGAACGCGCGCGCTGAATCTGCGCCATCACGGAGCAGGTGCATCTTGCCGGATCGCAAGAACGGGTCGTCCTGCGCGGTACAAACAATGCGGGCGACAGGGCATCCAGGTGGATGCCGCGTTCAGTCCGGCGCCGTTTCTCGTTCGGGCTGCCTTTCCCGTCGTTGCAGGTTCGGTGCAGCCTTTCCGGTGAGACGCCGGGTGCCGGGGGTGACTATCCCGCTGGGCCAGGTGGTGCCATGGCCGGCAGTGGCTGCGTTCAGTGGCCATGGAACGCCCGTTCTGCCATGCGCGAGCGGGGATGGCCATGGTCGGCGTGCTGGTCTCGTCCGCCGCGTTTTCGTTTCCTATCTTTCCGTGGTGTTGCCTTGCAAATTCCCTCGGCTCCCCACTGATTTCCTCTCCCAGCGTCGCTCCCTTCATCGATGACCCGACCGATCTATCTCGACTACTCAGCCACCACCCCTGTCGATCCCCGTGTGGCCGAAAAGTGATTCCCTACCTCTGCGAAACCTTCGGCACTCGCCTGCAGCCAGTACGTCTGGCTGGGAGCCGAGAGGCCGTGGAGAACGCACGCGGCGAAGTGGCGGCCCTGGTCAGCTGTGATCCGCGCGGGATCGTCTGGACCTCCGCGCCACCGGGTCCATCAACCTCGCGCTCAAGGGTGCCGCACGCTTCTACAAACAGCGCGCAGACACCTCATCTCCGTCAAGACCGAGCACAAGGCCACGCTCGACACCATGCGCGAGCTGAGCGTCAGGGGGCTTCGAGATCACGCTCGACGTGAAGGAAGAGGCAGCCTGATCGACATGGACGTGCTCCGCCCGCCCTGCGGCCCGACACCATCCTGGTCTCGGTCGCGTTCGTCAACAACGAGATCAGGGTCATCGAGGACATCCCCGCCATCGACGAGCTCGCGAGCGCAAAGATCCTCTTCCACGTCGATTCCGCCCAGGCCACCGGCAAAGTGCACATCGACCTGCGGAAGCTCAAGGTCGACCTGATGGCTTTCTCGCCCACAAGACCTACGGGCCGAAGGGGTGCAGGGCCGCTGTTCGTGCGCCGCAAGCCGCGCGTAGCGCATCGAGGCCCAGATCCACGGCGGTGGCCACGGGCGCGGCATGCGCTCCGGCACGCTGCCCACGCACCAGATCCGTCGGCATGGGCGGGCCTTCCGCATCGCCCGCCACGAAATGGACCAGGGACTAACGCCGCGCTGGCGCTGCGCACCCGTCTGCTCGACGGCCTGTCGGTGATCGACGGGGATCTACATCAACGGCAGCATGGAGCACCGCGTGGCGCAGAACCTCAACGTCGAGCTTCAACTACGTCGAGGGCGAGTCGCTGATCATGGCGGTGAAGGAAATCGCCGTGTCCTCCGGTTCGGCCTGCGCCTCAGCCCGGCCTGGGCGCGTCCCTACGTGCTGCGCGCGCTGCCGCAACGACGGGCTGGGCGCTCGATCCGCTTCACCATGGGGCGCTTCACCACCGGGCAGGAAATCGACTTCACCGTCGAGCTGCTGAAGTCCCAGATCGGCAAGCTGCGCGACATGTCGCCGCTGTGGGAGATGGTGCAGGGAGGCATCGACCTCAACTCCAGTCAAGTGGGCGGCCCACTGCGAGGCGGACACTGCGCCAGGCGGCTTCCGTCTCCCGGTCCGTCGAGCCGCTTGCGGCAGGCGAGTGCCTGCTGCAGGCCGTGGCAGACGTGACGCTTTCCGTCCGCCCGGGTGGCGTCCGCCGCCCAGTGCGACGATGACGCCTCCTTCGCCTTTTGCGCCAGCATTCACGTATTTTCAACCGGTTTTTGCATTCGCGGCCCGTCACGTTCCGGGCCTTCAGGAGAAACTGACAAATGGCTTACAGTGACAAGGTGCTCGATCACTACGAGAACCCCGCGCAACGTGGGACCGATGGACGAGTCCGACACCTCGGTCGGCACCGCATGGTCGGCGCACCGGCCTGCAGGCGACGTGATAAAGCTGCAGATCAAGGTGGGCGCCGATGGCGTGATCGAAGATGCAAGTTCAAGACCTATGGCTGCGCTCGGCCATTGCGTCGTCCTCGCTGGTCACCGAATGGGTCAAGGGCGAGTCGCTGGACGGGGCCCTGGCCATCCACAACACCGCCATTGCCGAGGAACTGGCCCTGCCGCCGGTGAAGATCCACTGCTCCATTCTGGCCGAGGACGCCAGTCAAGGCGGCCGTCGAGGACTACCGCAGCAAGCATCCCGAGCTGTCGGTGCGCCGCTGCTGAGCAGCCACCAGCACGCACGGCTGATCGCCCCAACCGTTCAGGAGCTTCGACATGGCCGTGACGTTGACCGAGGCGGCGGCCCGCCACATCGACCGCTCACATTGCCCGGCGGGGCAGGGCATTGAGCCTGCGGCTGGGGTGAAGACCTCCGGCTGCTCGGGACCCTGGCCCCACTGAGCTGGAATTCGCCGACTACCCAGGACGAAGCCGACGCGGGTCTTCGAGAGCCACGGCGTGCGGATCTTCATCGATCCCAAGAGCCTGGCCTACATCGAGTGGCACCGAGCTGGATTTCGTGCGCGAAGAGGGGCTGAGCAAGGGCTTCAAGTTCAACAACCCCAATGTGCGCAACGAATGCGGTTGCGGTGAATCGTTCCGCATCTGAGCCCGTCCGATGTCCTTCCCGCCCACCGACGCTGGCGTCCGTCCGTCCACCGACCGTTCCCTGTTCGCGCTGCTGGGCCTGCCGAGCGCTTTGCGCTCGACGAGGCCGCGAGCTGGAGGCACGCCACCACCGCTTTCAGGCCGTGGTCATCCCGGCCGCCACGTGGCGGGTTCGACCGACCGGCACTGCGCAACCTGCAGCTGAGCGCAGAACGGCGAGGCGTTCGGGTGCTGTCCGATCAGCCAGCGCGCGGGCTATCTGTGCGAACGCCACGGGGCACCGGTCGATGCCGAGCGCAACACGGCCATGCCGGCGGCCTTTCTGGTCGAGCAGATGTCGTGGCGCGAGGACATCGACGAGTGCACGACATGGGCGACCCGGCCGCCGGCCACCGGCTGCAGGCGCGGCTGGAGGCCGAGCGGGGCGCATCATCGGCCAGATTGCCGACCTGATCGACGGGCAGGGCGTTATCCGGCCGCTCTGCCCCTGCAGGTACGCCAGCTGATGTTCTTCGACCGTCTGCGCAGCAACCTGGCCGACGTGATCCAGCAGATGGGCGATCCGAACCCTGATCATGATATTTTTCCGTTTTCTCATCATGGCGCTCGTTGCAGATCTTCGAACCCGAGAAACCCCGACCCCCACCAGCGCCGGCTTTGCCGTTGGTATCGATCTGGGAACCTCCAACTCGCTGGTGGCGGTCAGCCGCTCCGGCGTACCCGAGGCGTTACCTGATGCGCAGGGCCGGCGTTTGCTGCCTTCCGTGGTGCGGTACCGGGCCGGCGTTTGCACGCTCTGTAGTGAGTCGCCAGGGTACCAGCAGCCATGCTGGCCGACAGCCGCAATGTCATCAGCTCGGTCAAGCGGCTGATGGGCCGTGGCCTGGCGGACGCCATCGCACAGGGAGCTGCCGCTGTCGCTGGTGGCCGCAGGCGCGGATGCCGCCAGCCGGCCATCCGCCATGCCGACGGCACGGTCGAACAGCACGCTGCAGCGCGAGCGCCAGCCCGCAGCCGGCGCAGGACGCCCCGGCCAGCCAGACTGCCGGGACACCCCGGTCACCCGCGCCCTGCCGATGGGCGCGGCACGCAGCGACCGCGCCGTGGCCGTGGCTACCGTGGCCGGGGCCGTGTCACCCGTCGAGTCTCAGCCGAGATCCTGAAGTGCTGCGCGACCGGGCGCTCGACAGCATGGGAGCCGGCCCGGAGGAACTGGCCGGTGCCGTCATCACGGTGCCCGCCTACTTCGACGATGCCCAGCGCCAGGCCACGAAGGACGCGGCCCGGCTGGCCGGCCTGAACGTGCTGCGCCTGATCAACGAGCCCACGCGCCGCCGCCGTCTCCTGTAGCTGGACGAGGGCGAGGAGGGCGTCTATGCCATCTACGATCTGCTGGCACCTTCGACTGTCGGTACTCAAGCTCACCCGCAGCGTGTTCGAGTCCAGTCCACCGCCGGTGGCGTGGCGCTGGGTGACGATTTCGACGCCTGATCGCTCGCCGGCTTCACCGCGATCACCAGCTGGGTGAGCCGGCGCAGCTGGCCAGCAAACAGCCGCAGCAGTGGCGCGCACTGCTGCTGATGGCCATCCAGCCCGCGAGCGCTCGACCGACGATGAGGTCGTCCGGCTGATGTTCGCGCCCGCGTACCGCCACCGCAGGTCGTACGCGTGGGACACACCGTTGCCGGAAGCCGCGGCGCGAGACGCCTGCACATATGTTTCAGAGCCTGTCACGCGCCCAGTTCAGGGCGCTGGTCCAGCGCCTGGTGGCTCGCACGCTGCGCATCGCCGCACGGCCCTGCAGGACGCGGTTTTTCCCCCGCTACCATCGATGGCGTCGTGCTGGTGGGCGGCGCCACCCGCATGCCGGTCATCCGCCAGGCGGTGGAAAGGCGCTTCGGCAAGGCGCCTACACCGGGCTGGATCCGGACCAGGTGGTGGCGCTGGGGCTGCCATGCAGGCGGCCCAGCTCATCGGCCAGCGCCGCGAGGGCAGGACGACTGGCTGCTGCGGACGTGACCCGCTGTCGCTGGGGCCTGGAAACCATGGGGGCATGGTGGAGAAGATCATCCCCGCAACTCGCCCTATTCCGCTGGCGCGGGCACAGGATTTCACCACCTACAAGGGATGGACGGTCGGCCATGGCCATCCATGTGGTGCAGGGCGAGCGCGAACGCGTGCAGGATTGCCGTTCGCTGGCCCGCTTCGAGCTGCGCGGCATTCCACCGATGGTCGCGGGTGCGGCCCGCATCCGCGTGAGCTTCCAGGTGGATGCCGATGGCCTGCTGTCGGTTTCGGCCGTCGAGCAAAGTACCGGCGTGGCGGCCTCCGTCACCGTCAAGCCCAGCTACGGGCTGGAAGATGCCGACATCGAACGCCTGCTGGAAGGAATCGATCACCAGTGCCCGCGAAGACGTACGGTGGCGGGCACTGCGTGAGCAGCGAGATCGAGGTGGTGCAGCTGCTCGACATCACCCGCAACGCGCTGGCCGAAGACGGCAGCCTGCTGTCCCCCGAGGCAGCAGGCCATCGACACTGCCATGGCGGCCGCCGATGCAGTGCTGGCCCGGGTGAAGGCGCTGGATGAGGGCGCATCGTCCGGCGGGACTGCCATGACAGCCAGACCGCCTCCGCCCGTGGATGGCTCTGCGGCTGCGGGAACCCGGTGACACGCAGGCGCCGTGACGGATCCCCCAGCATGCGCGCCCCGACGAGGCCACGCTGCTGGCGCTGCGCGATGCGCTTTCCAGCGCCAGCTCGACCTGCAGAAGGCCACCGAACACTTTGCGGCCTGCGCATGGACCAGGCCATCCAGCGGGCGCTGGCCCGGCAAATCCATCGACGGCTGACTGAACACACTGGGAGAAAGACTTGGCAACCATCAAGGTTCTCCGCACGAGACTCTGCGAAGAACCCATTCGAGGCGCCTGCGGCATCTCGCTCTGTCAGGCACTGCTCGATCGGGACATCGAGATCAGGCACGCCTGCGCCATGTCTGTACCGCCACCTGTCACGTCGTGATCCGCGAGGGTTTCGACGAGACCGGCGAAACCCTCCGACATCGAGGAAGACCTGCTCGACATGGCCTGGGGCCTGGAGCCCGAATCGCGCCTGTCCTGTCAGGTCAAGCTGGAAGACGACACCAACCTCGTCATCCAGATTCCCAGTACGATCAGCCCGCCAAGAAGATCACTGATCCCAAGCGTTACACTACTGCGCTGATGCGCATCGCACGACCGCCGGGTCCCGATGCGCAACCCCTCCTGCTGCCCGACCGTGCTGCTGTTTTTCTGCAGAGGCCAGGCGGTTGTCGTTGCGTGGTGTAGCAGGAAGGCCCTGCGTGGCTGATCTGCTTTTCCTGGGTTCTGTCATCGACGGGGCACGGAAACCAGAGCCCACGCCTGTGCCTTCCGGCCCGCCTTGCCGGCGTGCCAGTTTTCTCCTCAACCCTCCGCGCATTCGTGGACATCGGCCGCACGGCCTGCCGTCCCTGCGCCTGCAGATATCAATGAACAAAGAGAAGTTGCCCTTCAAGACCTGGCTGTATTTTCTGGGTCAGTCCATCACCATGATCAGTACGGTCATGGCCGTTTCCATGTCGGCCCTGGCCGGCACCTCCCTGGCCCCGCAGGCGTGGATGGCCACCATCCCGTTCGGCTTTCAGTACCTCACGCTGATGGTGGTGGCCTATCCGGCCGCCCGCCTGATGGCCCGGCTGGGGCGCAAGAAGGTTTTCCTGATGGCTGCCGTGCCACTGATGCTGGCCGGGGTGGCCGGCTTCATTGCCATGCAGGAGCGCTCCTTCGTGCTGCTCATCTTCGCGCATATGATGCTGGGCGCCTTCATCTCGTGCGCTTAATTTCACCGTTTTGCCGCTACCGACGGCGTTTTCGCCGGCCCTCAAGCCGCGAGGGCCATCTCGCTGAGTGGTGGCCGGTGCGTGATTGCCGCCGTAGCTGGCCCGTATCTGAGCAGCACACTGCGTGAGGTCGAAAGGGCTGCAGATGTTCGCTGACCAGCTACGCTGCCTTCCTGCCCATGGGCGTGCTGTCGTTCATCGTCACCTGCTGGCACCGGCCGATGCCCGCCACGGGTCAGCACATGCCGGGGCTTCTTCGGCAGCGCCTGCAGCTGGTGGTCAGCAACCCGATGGTGCTGCTGGCCGTGCTGTCCGCCGCGGCTGGGGCACGCCATCGCCAGGCCTGCTGATGGTGCAGTCGTCGCTGCCGCATGTCGTGCCTGGAACATTCCGTTTGCCAGCGCCAGTACCGCGCTGCAGTGGCACGTGCTGGCCATGTTCATGCCGTCGTTCTTCACCGGACGGATCATCCAGGCCATCGGCATGCAGCATCATCTACGGCGGCATCGGCTGCTGATCGCCAGCTGCATCATCAACGTCTGGCCATTCCTGCTGGCGTGCTGACCTTCGGCTGATCATCCCTCGGGCTGGGCTGAGAACTTCTGCTACGTGGGCGGCGCGCACTGCTCACCCGTGACCGAGACACATGCACGGCAGCGTGGAAATCCAGGGCATCAATGACCGAGATCATCGCCGTGATGGCCACGCTGACCGCCTTCACCGCCTCGATGCTGATGGCCTGGCCGGGCTGGTCCGGCACCAACCTGATCTCCATCGCCGTCTGCGTGGGAGCTGGGTGTGCTGGCCGTCGTGCCTTCCGCGGGAAGAGCGGAAGGAACGCCTGCCTGAGGGCAGGGCGGGCGCTTCTGCGCCTGGGGGCCGGGTCGGGTGTGGGACGTTGCCCTGTCTGGCAGGGTGGCCCTCCGACCGCCTTCCTGTCCGGACAGTAGTGCGCCGGACCGTAGCTGGCCGGAAAAATGCCCGCGCGGGCTGAGCATTTTTCGAACGAGTCGATGCGGGCCGGCGGCTTACCCCGACAAACCATTGTGGCTACTGCTCGCTTGAGCGCCGGAAGAGGATCACGTCACGGATCGTCGGGCTGTCGGTGACAGCAGCATCATCAGGCGGTCGATGCCGATGCCGCACGCCGCCGGTCGGAGGCATGCCGTATTCAGCGCCGGATGTAGTCGGCGTCGTGGTACATCGCCTCGTCGTCGCCAGCTTCGCTAGCCTCGACCTGCTTTCGGAAGCGCTCGGACTGGTCTTCCGGATCGTTCAGCTCGGAAAAGCCGTTGGCGAAACTCGGCCAGTCATGAACAGCTCGAAACGGTCGGTGATGGTTGCATCACGGTCAGACGCGGGCCAGCGGCGCACTTCGGCCGGGTAGTCGATGATGAAGGTTGGCTCCAGAGCTTCGCTTTCGGCCACTTCCTCGAGAGAGCGCCAGCTGCAGGGCGCTCGACACCGGCATCGGCGGCGGCTCGACGCCGTGCTTGTTTCAGCTCGGCCCGCAGCCAGGTGGCGTCGATCGAGACGCTCGGCCGGCAGCTCCGGCGCGTGTCTGCGGATGGCCTCGACGATGGTCAGCCGGGCAAACGGGCTTCGACAGATCCACCTCACGGCCTGATAAGAGATGACCGTGCTGCCGCGGGCCTGCTGTGCGGCGTGGCGGATCACCTGCTCGGTGAGAGTCCATCATCCAGCGGTAATCGGTGTGGGCCGCGTAGAGACTCCATCATCGTGAACTCGGGGTTGTGCCGCGGCTCAGCCCCTCGTTGCGGAAGTTGCGGTTGATCTCGAGACACGCGTTCAAAGCCGCCGACGATCAGCCCGCTTCAGGTACAGCTCCGGGCGCGATGCGCAGGAACATGGCCTGGTCGAGCGCATTGTGGTGCGTCTCGAAGGGCCGGGCCGTGGCGCCGCCGGAATGGGCTGCAGCATCGGCGTTTCCGCTTCCAGGAAAGCCGGCATCCACCATGAACTGGCGGATGGCGGCCATGGCCTTGCTGCGGATGATGAAGGTCTGGCGGGTGGCCTCGTTGCTCATCAGGTCCACATAGCGCTGGCGATAGCGCATTTCCTGATCGGCCAGGCCCGTGGGAACTTGTCCGGCAGCGGTCGCAGCGACTTGGTCAGCGAGCGCGCACGTGGCGGCAGCGAACGGACAGCTCGCCCTTCTTTCGTCTTGAAGAGCGTGCCCTCGGCGGCCACGATGTCGCCCAGATCCCAGCGCTTGAAGGCCTCGTGCGCTCTCGGCGCCCGACGCCGTCGTCGTTCATCCACAGCTGGATGCGGCCCGGTGGCGTCCTGCAGGGTGGCAAAGCTCGCCTTGCCCTGCACCCGCTCGAGGCACCATCCGCCCGGCTACCGACACCTGCGAGGTTCAGGGCCTCGAGTTCCTCGCGGGTCTGCTGGTCGTGTCGCGGCCAGCAGGGCGCCTGCGCGGTGGGCCCGGCACGAAGTCGTTGGGGAAGGGGACGGCCGTACTCTCGCGCAGGGCGGCCAGCTTGGCGCGCCGCTCGGCGATGATCTGGTTCTCGTCACCGCCGGCTCGCCAGCCGTGTCATGCGAGCGCCGCAGTGCCGTAGCCGCCGCAGCGTGCCAGTCCTGTCATCGTCCATCGTCGTATTCGTGCTCATGGATCACACCCCTGTTTGAGGCTTTCGGCGATGAAGTCGTCCAGATCGCCATCGAGCACGGCGCGGGTGTTGCTGGTCTCGAAGGTGAGTGCGCAGATCCTTGATGCGGGACTGGTCCAGCACATAGGAACGGATCTGGTGCCCCAGCCGATGTCGGTCTTGGCGGCTTCCACCTTGTCCTGCTCGGCGCGGCGCTTGCGCATCTCCAGCTCGAAGAGGCGGGCGCGCAGCATCTTCATGGCCTCGTCGCGGTTGCGGTGCTGCGAACGGTCGTTCTGGCACTGCACCACGGTATTGGTGGGCAGGTGGGTGATACGCACGGCGGATTCCGTCTTGTTCACGTGCTGACCACCCGCACCGGAGGCACGGTACACGTCGATGCGCAGGTCGGCCGGGTTGATGTCGATCTCGATCGAGTCGTCCACTTCCGGATGAGACATACACCGACGCAAACAGGAGGTGTGGCGCCCGCCGCTGGAGTCGAAGGGGGACTTGCGCACCAGCCGGTGAATGCCGGTTTCGGTACGCAGGTAGCCATAGGCGTACTCGCCTTCCACCTTCAGCGTGGCCCCCTTGATGCCGGCCACATCACCCTCGCTCTCTTCGAGCAGCGTGGTGGGTGAAGCCGCGGCGCTCACAGATAGCGCAGGTACCTGGCGCAGCAGCATGGCGGCTGATCGCAGGCCTCGGTACCGCCAGCGCCCGGCCTGGATTTCCAGGAAGCATGGGGCTCGGGGTCGGCCGGGTTGGAGAACATCCGCCGGAACTCCAGCGCTCCACGCCTTCTCGACTGCAAGCGAATCGCGCTCCAGCTGCTTCAGGGTGTCGATCGTCGTTCTCGTCACGGGCCATGGCGTAGAGGTCGCTGGTGTCGCCAGCGTGGCGGTCAGGCCCTCGATGGCGCCGACCACGTTGTCGAGCGCCCGTTTTTCCTGCCCAGCTCCAGTGCAGCAGCTGCATCGTTCAGATGTCCGGCCTCGAGGTGCCGAGTTGACCTCGGTCAGGCGGTTTTCTTTCTTCGAAGTCAAAGATACCCCCTGAGGATCCTCAGCCGCTGGCCGAGGTTCTCAGGCGACCTCAAGCTGATTCAAGCGCTCGGCATCCATCTGATGTGTGTTTTATGGTGGTCAGGGTAACGATTATATCAGGTGAGTGGGTGTTACAGCGCCTGCTGCTCTGTGATGGTGGCCGATGTGGTGAGCGCGCCGATACCGGCCTGCTGTATCTGTCCGACACGGCGAGGTCGATGGGAGTCGAGGTCGGCCCCAGTACACCACCCGCCGGCCAGCCGCGCCAAAGGACATGGGATCGGCCACGGTGCTGGTCAGCCTGCTGCTGGCGGCATTGGGGTGGTTGGCCACGGTCGCGCACAATTTTCTTATGAAAACTCTGTTCTCGGGCGGTATCCGTGCAGCAAGCGCTACGGCTACCGTGAAAGTCTGCCAGTGCCTTCCCCGTCGGACCTCTTGTGTCAGGCGCGCCATGAACGCGTGCGTTGTTACCGTGGATGAAAAGAGGCGATGCTCAAAGAAGCCATTTTTCTGCAGCGTGTTGGCGTTGCGGGTGGTCAGCGTCGGTCAAGCTTCTTTTCAAAGCATTGCCCAGCCGGCTGCGTGCAGCACTTCCGAGGATGTACATGTAGCTGAGTGTGGCCGGATGCACGGGACACTCGCTGCCAAGGTCGGCTGCTGCAGGCCAGCGGTGTCTGACAGTGGCTGATTACTGGGGCAAAAGAATACCCGCCGGATATCGAATGCTGCCCCGGTGAACGGATTTGCCCTCGAGTGCCTCCCGAAGCTGTGTCTGCGTCTTGATGATCGCAGGCAGATCGACACCGGGGCCGTCTTTCAGCAGGTGGTGAATGTGTTCCGCTGCTGCTTCGGCCGTCGGCGACGTGTTCAGAATGATGTTGCCGCTCTGGATCCAGGTGCGCACGTCCGTTGAGCCATGGTCGCTCGGCACTGCGCGGACATCAGCCATTTTCACAGCGTTTTTCTGCCACTGGGCATCACCGCCTGCAGGAATGCAACGAAGGTGTTCTGATTCACGCTGGTCAAGGGAAACCATTCAATATGCTGCACCAAAGCGCCCCGGCCCGGCAAGCCGCTGCGGCTGACGAACGCGCGCGTGCCGCGTCGAACGTCATCTTCATGACGGTCGGGCTGCATCACGGCAGGACAGGGATCGCGCAACAGTGATCCGTCCCGGCACTTCCATGCTCACCCTTCAGTGCGCCACCACCGTCTCCCACCGACTACCTCAGCTGCCTTTCTGCAGCCTCCCGGTTGGTCTTCTCCACCGACAGCGCGAAGTCCTGCCACGGCATCGGTCATGCCCACCAGCCCCAGATGGCCATTTTTCGCCATCCCGGCCAGCGGGCCCGTCACCGGCTGGTCCAGATACTGGAACCAGTGCGCCCCCACGAACTGCCGGTTGCTGGCACCGATTCGAGCGCATCTTCGGTAGGCCGAGCCCCCGCTCCGCCTCGGTGTTGACCACCGTCACCCCAGCCAGAAGGGACCGCGGTCGCTCGAACCGAAATGGAACTCCGTCACTTGCGCGGCTTGTCCATGTACAGGCAAAATCCTCGGCCTCGAAGCCTTCGCAGCGACGGAATGTACAGATTGAGCTGATCGTCGTAGCTTTTGGCGCACAAGATACCGCATTCCGCATGCGTCCGCAAAGCGGCTACGATACAGATGGTGCGGCGCGTGCTTCAGCAGCCTTCTTCACCTGGCCATAGTAGCTGTCGGCATGCAGACGCAGGAAGGCCGACAGGTCGGCCGCCACCTGCGGTTCTTTTCCGTCGGGCGGCTGTTCGCCCTGCGGGCACCCCTCCACCCTGATTTCCAGTCGATTCACCGGCCGCTGCCAGGGCTGGCCAGCTCCTGCATTGCCGTCGCGCGTTTTTCAGCGGACGACGAGGCGCGTCGGCGTGCGCCTGCGGTTTAGCGGCGCATCCATGGTCAGGGCAGAATAGGCACCGCATGGCGCACCTGCGGATCCTGTGCCGAACCATCGCCCCAGCCAGTTCGTTGTCGACGAACCAGCCGATCGGTAGGGTCGTTCTCGCCGCAGTGGCTTCGCTTGCAGCAGCGTCTGCTCAGCGCCATGCCGGGAGGCTGGGATCGAAGGGTCCGGAATGCCCGACGCGGTTGCTGCCATCGCTCAGGCGGGGCAAAGGGCCGGAGACGATGGGCAGTGCGGGTGTAGGGCATCCTGCTGTGCATGATGTCAAATCGCTCAAGCACCCACGTGGCGAAACCCCAGGCCTTGAGGCGCTTGCCGGTACGGGTCACCCAGCGCTGCGTAGGTCCTTGCCGTCACAGCGAAAAGCAGGTTGGCTGGTAGAGTTGAAGGTCGCTCGCAGCGGGAAGCGGCAGTTCTGCTGGGCGCCGCTGTCGGCGAGCAGGGCTTCGGTACTGTCCTTCCTGCGCAGGAAACGGTACTCCTGCATGCCCTTGACGGGCAGCCCGGTGAACTGGAATTCACGCCCGCCCACGAAGGTCTCGCTGTTGTCGCGCTGCACGGCAGTGACACCGAAGGAAAGGAAGGGTTGCCCTCGGCGTGATCAGGATGTGGCGCTGGCTGCCGATCCTTCAGGACGAGCTTGCCGGTGCGGAACCAGCCGGTACCGTGACCACCGCCTTCAGATCGCGCAGCCGCCGAAAGCAGTCCAGCGCTGTAGCGTTCGCGCCTGATTCACTGTCCTGCTGGGCCGCCAGCGCCTTCGCAAGCTGCTGGTCGGCCTGCCGGGCGTAGAGCGCGAAGTCGGCCCGGGCATCCTTAACGGCTGCATCCCAGGCCTTTTCCCGACGGGCCTTCCGGGCCCGGTCAGCTTCCTGCCGTGGGCGCGCTGCTTCGCAGCAGTTTTCCTGCGTGCCGGCGGCTGCGTTCAGAGCCCCGCCATGCCGCTTTTTGGTGGTGGCCTCATGCCCGTTGCTGCCGGCGGCAGCCAGTACGCTGCGGGCGGGCGGCCTCGGCGCGCGTGCTTCCTCGGGGCGGTGGCGGCGAGTGCACGGGCGATCTTCGCTGGGCAGATGGTATTTCTGCCGGGCCCAGTCGCTCCGGGTGTACTGACCCCAGGCATCGACGATGTCGGTGTGGAGCGTCACGCGGTCATCGGTCGATGAGTTGCAAGGAACAACGCAGCCGGATCTTTCGCTCGGCGCCCGGGGCGGCATGCCGGTGCGGACAGCCTTGATGTATGCCGTGTCGATCGTGCCGGTGGTGGCTCGACCAGACCGTTGCCGCGTCTTTTGCCACCACGGGATGAGCGGGACCGGCGCATGCCCATCTGCGGTGGCAGTGTGGCCTGCAGGGGCAGGCCGAGTGCAGAAAGGGGCCGCTGGGCGGCAGGGCCAGCGTGGCCTGCAGCTGCTGGCCCTTCTCGTCTTCGAGCTGCAGCAGCAGCGTCGAGCGCCCATGGCATGGCGTTCTGGATGTGCATGCGCAGGCTCTGCGCGGCCTGCCGGTTCAGACGCCTTCGCGGTCGCAGCACCAGCCAGCCGGGTTCCTGCTGCGCCATTGGCTTAGCCGGTGCGAAGGCCAGTCGCAGAAGCCATCGCTTCGTCGACCCGGGCTGGCGGTAGGGGGCGCGGGCCCCCGCCTTTTTCAACCACGTCGGGCAGGAGGTGTGTCGGCTTCTGGGCCGCTGCGTCGGGCGACGCAACCGGATCCGGCGCACCAGCTGGGCCAGGAGGCCATGGGGAGCCAGGAGGCCAGGGGCCAGGGCCAGGAGTCAGCCGTGCAAGGCGCCGCCAGTGGACGACGGGGTGGCAGAAACGGGGAAATCGTATGGCGAATCAATGAAACGCCTCCGAAAGCCCGGCCGAGCCTTGCCCGCGCAGTACACCCTGTCGGCACACGGGGTTGGCGCCAGCGCGAGGACGAGATGAGGTCCGTGACGCGCTCTATCACCCGCGAACGCGGCGAGCAACGAGAAATGGCACGCAGGGCGCGGCGAACTGGCGGTGCCGCGAAGCCGGTCGAGGATCCCGCGCCCTGACGCCCTGGGAGCCTCTGCAAAGAAAGTCTGCGAGCTGCTGGACCCAGGATCGGGGATGGGTCAGAAGGCGCCCTGTCGGCAATAGCGCTATTGGCGGCAAATAGCTGCACTGCTCAGTCATCCAGCAGCAACTGGTCGATCTGCAACGAGACGGCACCGTCGGCCCGCGAAATCGTCCGCTGGATCCGGTACGACAGCAGGGCCTCGGGGGCAGAGACCTCGGTACGGCCGAAGAAGATGGCCGACAGGCGCTGGCCGAGCTCATCCGCAGGGCTGAGTTCGAGCTTCAGGTGCCAGTTGTTGATCGAGCGCTGGTTCCGGACATTGAAACGGCCGGAAAACAGCGGTGAGGAAAACCCTGTCCCCAGACCTGGGTATCGAACAGGTCCAGGGTACCGATGTTCAGATTCGGGCGGCAGCGGGCCGTCGGTGGTGACATCGCGAAATCCTCGTCGCGTGACAGGGTGCGCTGGCGTCTTCGAACGCCCTCGCGAAGGCATCAGAGCTGGCCGGCCGGCGGGGTCAGGCCCGCGCGGCCATGAACGTAACCGCAACTTCACCAGCATGCCGGGTGGCGCTTGTCGACCAGGTCCAGCACGTCCCGCAGGTGCACGCCGGCAATGGAACGGCCGGAGCCACGCAGCATGCCCTCCTGATCGGGCGCCAGTGCGATGGTCGGCCGGTGATAGCGGTCCTTGATGCGGGAGGCCGCCAGGCCGATCACGCCATGGTGCCAGTCATCGTCGTGCACCACCGCAGCGAACGGGCGTCCAGGGGCCGGATCACCCGATCAGTGACAGCGCCTCTTCGCGCATGCTGCTCTCGAGTCGCGCCGCTGCCGGTTGATCTCGTCCAGCGCGGTGGCCAGCTCCGTGGCACGCGCCATGTCGGGCGCCAGCAGGCATTCCACGCCGATGCCCATGTCGGCCAGACGCCCGGCCGCATTGATGCGCGGACCGATGGCAGCCGGTCCATGGCGTTGAGGTTGGCCGCGGCGCGCCACCTGCAGCAGCGCGGCGATGCGAGCCGTGCCCGAGCCGGCGCGGATGTCGCGACAGCCCGGCGTTGACGATGACCCGATTGTTGCGGGTCGGTGGCACCGTCAGCCACGGTACCCAGCGCAACCAGATCGAGCAGCGGTGACAGCGACGGCGGTGCCCCTCGAAGCGCCCCAGCTGGCGCCGGTGGCTGCGCGCAGTGCGATCAGTACGTAGGCATCACGCCGCACACTGGCCAGGTTCTTGTCCGGGAACGGACAGCCCGGCTGGTTGGGATTGACGATGGCCAGGGCTGCCGGCGGTGTTTCGGCCGGCAGGTGGTGGTGTCGATGACGATCACCGGCAGGCCCAGGCTGTTGGCATGCTCGACACCGGCCACGGAGGCAATGCCATTGTCCACCGTAGCAGCAGGGGCTGGCCGCCCCAGCCGGGGATGGACGAGCGCGGCATCGACCACCTCGGGGGTCAGCCCAGCCCGTTCTCGAAGCGGTTGGGCACGAGGGTAATCGACCGTGGCGCCGAGCATCCGCAGCCCCTCCACGGCGAGCGCAATGGCGGTGGCACCATCTGAGTCGTATATCGCCCACGATCAGGATCGGCTCGTGATCATCGATGGCGGTGCTGATGCGTGCCACGGCAGCCGGCAGGCCAGCAGTGCATCCGGGGCAGCAGGGGCGCCCAGATCCAGTTTCAGCTCGTCGGGGTGACGGATGCCGCGTGCTGCCAGCGGCCGCGCCATCAGCGGGTCGACCCCCGCCTGCAACAGGGTCTGGCGTGCGCGCAGATCCACCGGCGGGTATGGAGCCGGACGGCCGGTGCGGCGCGGGGACGGGTGAAGCGGAAACGGTCGAAGGGTCTGCAGCGTCATGGGGCCTCATCGCGAAAAGAGCAGGGACAGGGCGTCGTGATCCCTGCCGGGGTGGCGGGATTCTCAGCCCCCTTTCGGCCAGCCGTCGCGCCACCGGCTGGCCTTCCTGTGGCGGATGGTGTCCCCGGTGATCCCTCGGCGGTCCATAGCCAGCGCACGCAGCCGGGACAGCAGCACCACCTGCCGTGGCCTGCCGGGAGACTGCACCAGTGTCTGCTGGCGTGATCGCGCGGGCCGGGAACGGCACCATGGATGTCATGGCGGCCGGCAGGCGGTGATGGCATGCAGCCAGTGCACCTCCTGGGCGCCGGCCAGCGGGCACGAAAAGTGGGCCGGATCGGCGGCCAGCCGGTCGTCGAGCACCGGCGGGGCGTCAGCCGGCACCGAGTCCTGTTGCACGCGCGGTGCCGAGAAAGCGGGTATCGGGCTGCAGTCCCTGTGCAAAAGCCCCTACAGTGCACGGGCGGCCTCTGGGCAGGCCGGGCCATTGAGCCGAGACCCCGTTGACGGGCAGGTCATGGGGCTCGTGCAGGTTCAGCTGGTGCCGGTCATCTGGTTTCGTTGAGCAGCTGGCGAAAGCGCCGGTCATCGGGCCCTCGGGCATCAGCGCATCGACGTGCTGTTCGCCGGCCGTCTCCAGCGGCGTGCACTGCAGTTGCCAGCTCCGGCACCCGCAGCGGCGTCACCAGCCAGCGCGTGGCGTCCAGCGGCGTGACGGCGTGTCCCCCGCTCGGCCAGCAGCGGGGACGCCAAGCTTCGACCAGCCGGCGGGCCAGCGGCTCGTCCACCAGCGCCTGCGGGCGAGTGTCGGCCAGCATGGCGTCGGTGGTGACCGGAAGGTGACCGGCTGTATCAGCCAGCAGGGCGCCTCGTGGCTGGCAGAGCGCTTCGGCTGCGGCCGGGGATTGCCGGCATGTCCGTGTTCGGGGCGGTGTCATGCATCTGCTCGCCCGGCTGCCACGCCAGCCGACTGCGCGCCGGCCAGCGCCTGGACAGCCGCCGCTACCCGTCGGGCAGCTGCAGCGGTGGCGCAGGGCCGGATCGCTGGCGCAGCCAGCGGTCATGAGCCCTGTCGGTGCCGGGCGACAGGGTCAGCGTCTGCATCTGCAGCGTCCCCGGGCCAGCGCAGCCGGATGCCAGGCAGGGCGTCCTGCAGCGGCCGCCAGCCAGCCAGGGGGCCGGCAGCAGGGCGCCCGGCAGCAGCCAGGTAGGGGGTTCAGACGATTCCGATGAAGTGGTGTTCACGGCAGCTATTCTGAAGATATGGGGCATGTCGGAATGTTTGCGTCATGCGGCCAATATTTCAGGCGCCGGCTGTGGCAAGCTGCCGTTCCCTGCCGCTGTCCTTGCCAGGCCCCCTGCGACAGTTCCGCGGCACCCTGCGTTCCCAGGCCCGGGGTCAGTACGCTGTCATTTGCCGCCAATGGCTCTGCCGTTGACGACAGGGCGCCTGCTGCTCATCGGTTCCGGACCCAGGGCGCTCGCAGACTTTTCTGAGGCTCTCCGGCATGGGATGGTTCAGCCACCGTGCCAACGGATAGCCGGCATCACCCGGATGGGGCGACATCCATCGCATCCATCCCCGCCCGGCGCGAGTTCGCCGGTATGGTGGAGTCTGGTTTTGCTGTCCCCCTTCGAATGGTTCATCGGTCTGCGCTATACCCGCAGCGGCAAGCGCGCCGGCAAGAAAAACGGTTTCATTTCCTTCATCTCCACTCTGTCGGTGGCCGGCATTGCCTGGGCGTGGCGGCCCTGATCATCGTCATGTCGGTGATGAACGGCTTCCAGAAGGAGGTCCGTGACCGCATGCTGTCGGTGCTCTCCACGTGGGTCTGCACGCCGACGGCCCGCTGCAGGACTGGCGGCCCAGCCGACAGCCTGCGGGGCGAGACCACATCACCGGGTTGCCGCGCCCTTCGTGGCCGGGCGAGGTGGTGCTCAGCCGCGGCGAGACGGTGCGTGAGTGCGCCCTGGTGCGGGAGCATCGAGACCCCGCGCTGGAATCGCAGGTGTCCGACATGGCGGAACAGGTCGTCACGGGCAGCATGGATGCACTGCAGCGGGCGGCTTCGGCATCATCATCGGCCGGGTGATGGCCGAGCAGCTAGCTCTTCGAGGGTGACCGGCTGGCTGATCGCGCCGCAGGTACGGTGAGTCCCGCCGGCGTGGTGCCGCGGATGAAGCAGTTCGTCATCAGGGGGATCTTCGAGTCCGGACACTACGAGTACGACAGCACGCTGATCCTGATGAACACGCCGATGCCGCCACCTTCTTCCGCTACCGGGGGCGATGGGGGGCTGCGGCTGCGGCTCGACGACATGCAGCGGGCTGCCTGGGCGGAAGGCAGCTCAAGAAGCAGCTGGGCCCGCCTACCTCGTGCGCGACTGGTCGCAGGAGAACCGGGTCTGGTTTGCGGCCGTGCGGGTCGAGAAGCGCATGATGTTCTCATCCTCGCGCTGATCATCGCCGTGGCTGCCTTCAACCTGGTCTCGATGCTGGTGATGACGGTCACCGACAAGCGGGCCGACATCGCCATTCTGCCACTGGGTGCCTCACCCGGGAAGTCGATTCTCTCGATCTTCGATGGTGCAGGGTTCGCTGGTCGGGCTGCTGGGCACGGCGGCTGGCGTGGCACTGGGCGTGCTGGTGCGCACTGAACATCGGGCCGGTGGTGGGCTTTTTCGAGGCAGCTGCTGGGTGTGCGTCTGCTGCCGCCCGGCATCTACGTGATTTCCGACCTGCCAGTGACCTGCGTCTGGCCGATGTCAGCTGGGTGGCCTGATCTCCTGCGTGCTGTCGCTGCTGGCCACCATCTATCCCAGCCTGCGGGCGCTGCCGTGCGCCCGGCCGGGCCCTGCGCTACGAGTGAGGCATCGCCCGCATTTCCAGCATTCAGGCATTCAGGCATCCAGGCATTCCAGGCATTCAGGCATCCAGGCATCAGGCATTTTCGCCCATCGTCGATCTTCCCTTGCAGATTCATTCCGCCCGTGACCGCATCCTCCCACCGACACCTCCGCCCCGCATCCAGCGGCTCTCCGGACAGCCGGCATCCCGTCCTGCTGCGAGGGCCTGAAGGACTACGACCAGGGCGGGCGCCAGCGCCATCCTGAAGCACATCGATTTCAGCGTGGCGCCGGGTGAAGTGGTGGCCATCGTCGGCGCCTCCGGCTCCGGCAGAGCACCGCTGCTGCACCTGCTGGGCGGGCTGGACCAGCCCTCGAGGGGCTGGGTGGCGGTCGATGGCGAGCGGCTCGATCCCCCTCACGGAAAAGAGCCCGCGGAGACTGCGCAGCCGCTGGCTGGGCTTCGTCTACCAGTTCCATCACCTGCTGGGCGGTTTTTCTGCCCCTCGAGAAACGTGGCCATGCCGATCTACTGATCCGTGGCGAGCCACGTTCCCGGGCGCTCGAGGCCGCGGCCGCCATGCTCGCCCGTGTCGGGCTGGCAGAGCGGGGTGAACACCGGCCGGGTGAGCTGTCAGGGGGCGAGCGCCAGCGGGTGGCCCTGGCCCGTGCGCTGGTCACGCGCCCCTGCTGCGTGCTGGCCGATGAGCCGACCGGCAACCTGGATGCCCGTACGGCCGCCGGCGTGTTCGGCCTGCATGCAGGAATCTGGCCCGTCAGCTGGGTACCGCCGTGGTGATCGTCACCCACGATCTGGAGCTGGCCGCCCGTGCCGACCGTCGCGTCACCGCTGCGTGACGGACGGCTGGATTGCCGCTATGATGGCCCGTACCTTTGCTTAGCCCCTTCGACACCTCCCGGAGCGTGTCATGGACTCATTCGCCATCACGCTGGCCCAGTCGTGTGCTGGCCTGGGCGCAGCACAGGCAAGGCCGGCAGCCTGATCTGGCAGGGCAACGCCGATAGCGCGCGGCTGGGACCAGCCCGCAAGGGAAAACCTTTTGGGCGCGCATGACTGTGCTGGCGGTACCGAAACCATCCGGGATCTGCGACCCTGCCTCCTTTTCCTGCACGCCCAGAAAGGACGTGCGGGGATGAATGAGTCCATGACACGCTCCACGCTCCAGTCATGCTGATCGATGCCCACTGCCATCTCGACGCCCCCGAATTCGATGCCGACCGTGACGCCGTGCTCGCCACGGCCCGTGCGAACGGTGTGGGGGCCATCGTCATCCCGGCCGTCTTCCGCCGCGAGTGGGACGATGCCCAGGCGCTGGCCGATACCCATCCGACGTGTACTTCGCCTGGGCATCCACCCGCTCTACGTGGATGATGCGGCCGATGACGACCTCGACGCCCTGCGCCGGCGCATCGAGGCGGTACGCACCATCCGCCTGCGGGTATTGGCGAGATCAGGACTGGACCATTTCGTGCCGGGGCTGGACCTGGTGCGCCAGCAACGCTTCTTCGAGCCCAGCTGGCCATGGCGCGCGACTTCGACCTGCCCGTGATCCTGCATACCCGCCGCTCGGTCGATGCCGTCACCAAACAGCTGCGCCGCTACCGCCCATCTTCGGTATTGCCCATGCCTTCAATGGCAGCCCGCAGCAGGCCGGCATCCTGATCGGTCTGGGCATGGCCATCGGCTTCGGGGGCGCCATGACCTTCGAACGTGCCCGCAACATCCGGCGCCTCGCCAGCAGCCTGCCCGACGACTGTCTGGTGCTCGAAACGGATGCCCCGACATTCCACCCGCGTGGGTGCATCCGGGCCGCAACGCCCCGGGCGAGCTGGCACGGATCGCCGATGTACTGGCAGGGCTGCGCAACCACAGCACCGCCGGCATCGCCGCGCTGACCACCCGCAACGCCCGCCGGGTTCTGCCCGTGCTGCGGGCGGCTGGCTGACCCGTTGCCGCTTCCGGGTTCCGGCCGGCGGATGCATGCCACCCGATGCCCCGGTCCGGATCCGTCGCACAAGGCATCCATTCGTCGGATGAGTGGCCGCCATCTGTCGTCCCATCTGGCGTTTTGCAAATTCTTCCACGCCCTCTGTAGCGGGGCGCAGCCGACGTGTACTTTCGTCCATCGGCGCGGGCCTGCCGCTCATGCAAGATCGCGCTTGATAACGCGGCTGGTCTGTACCCGGCGTCATGCCGGTCAGTGCCGGTGCCGTCCTGCGGCCCCGCCACCAGCCATTTCCTGATGGCTGTTTCCGTTCCCAAGCAGAGTTCGTGTCCTCCGCATCGATCCTTCCCTGCCCCCGCCTGCGCAGGGCAGCTGGCGGACCGCTTTCAGTACCGTGGTGTTCAAGCTCCTGCCCGATATTGCCGACGCCCTGCTGGCGCACGCGAGCGAAAAGGGCTCGACGCCAATGTGGCCGCCAAGCTCACCGATACCGCCCGCCTGCTGCGCGAAGAGGCCGCCGTGCTGCCGAGATCGCCCTGGAAAATTTCGTGGGCATCGACCTGGGCGGCATGTCGGAAGAATCGTCGCTGCCCGTGACCGTGACCGATCTCGGCCAGCCGGTGGCCGGCGCCGACATCGGCCTGCTCGAACAGATTCTCGCGCGTGAGCTGGCCAGCACCGTGCGCAGCAGCTTCGGCGCTCGTACCTGAACTACATGCGCCGGCTCCGAGGCCTGGCGAAACCCCGCTGCGCGACGACCAGCACCCGCTGGGCGCCGAGCGCTGGCGCTGGCGCTGATCATGGCGCTCAAGCCGTTCACGCACCTGCAGCCCATCTCGCTGCACCTGCGGCCCATCGTGCTGGCCCAGGCCGTCTTCCCGCTGGCCCGCCTGCTGGCCGACTGCGATGCCGCGCTGCGTCGCGAGGGCGTTCTGCCCTCCCAGCCGGGGCCAGCCTGCGAGATCGCCACGCACGCACAGCAGCGTCCGGACGCTTTCGAATGTCCCAGCTGCAACTTTTGCAGAACACGGAGAATCCTATGCAGTATCTTTCCAGCGAAGACCTTCGAAACAGCTTTGTACAGCACGCCTCGCACCAGGTGCTGAACGATATTCGCGCCTCCGCCGTCATGGCCGCCAATCCCCTGTCGACCCGACATCCCCGTCTGTCTGCCCACCGCAATGCCACGCGCCTCCCGCATGTGGAGGATATCGAGCGTGATGCCGTTGCGTTCGCACAACACCTGAAAATTGGCCCCGTTCAGCCAGCAGGCACGCACCCGGTTCTTCGACCAGATCCGCCAGCAGATCATCGCTGCCGGTGGCGATACCGCCGTGCTGGCCGTGGTCGATCTGGTGTCCACGCTGTTCGACTATGCCGGCAGCGACACCCGTCTGCCCGAGGGCGCACGCATCCTGCTGTGGCGCCTGCAGATGCCCGCCATCACCCTGGCCAGCCTCGATGCCGGCTACCTGAGCGACGACTCGCGTTCGGTGCGCCGCCTGGTCGAGCAGCTGGCGGCCATCGCCATCAGCTATCCGGGAGACGCATCGACCAGCCGCTCTGGCAGCGTGCAGACCATCGTGCGCGCGGTGAAATCGTCGCCCCGCCTTCCGCATCCGCAGCAGGTGCTGACCGACCAGGTCGATCACGAATATCACCGGGCCACCGAGGGCATGCGGCGCCTGCTGTCCAGCCTGTCGCGCAGCCGCCGGCACACGCATCGCCAGCGCCGCCAGCGCCCGAACCGGCGCGATTTCAGTCGCCGTCCGTCGCCGGCCCGCGAAAGAACGGTGTCGGAGGACATCCGCCGCCTGCTCGATCACCGGCTGGGCGCAACAGCATTCCCGCCTCGGTCCGGATGTTCCTGTACGACGTGTGGCGGCCGCCACCTGCGTACAACCGTGCTGCGTGACGGCACCGACAGCCAGGCCTACCAGCTGGCCCTGAAGGTGGTGGACGACCTGCTCTGGACGCTGGGCCGCGAGGGCGCCGATCCGCGGGCCCGCACCGAGCTGGTGCAGAGCATTCCCGCCCATGCTGCAGATGATCAGCAGTGGCATCCGCGATGTCGGTGGCGAACCGGACAACTTCCGCACCTTCTTCGACGAGATCTTCGTCATCCACCGCGCCATATCCAGGGCGAGGAAGGCTCGGCAGCCACGCTGATCGCCCGCAGGGCGGCCGAGGTCACGTCGCTGCCCACCGGCACGGCACCGCAGGCCAGCACGCAGGCTATCTGCACGAAGGCAAGTGCGGGATGCCCAGCAGATCCATGCCCAGCTGCAGCAGCCGCGCCGCGCGCCAGCCCGTGCGCGACACGATGCCACGCAGCCACCGGTCGCGGCTGCGCCGGAGCAGGATGCCATGCACCCGCGGCCGCACCAGCCCGGAACGCCTCATGACGCGCGGCCCCGGCTCCGGCAACGCAGACGGCTGGCACGCACGCGGCCAGCCGTCATGCGCCCCCACCTGCAGGCGGCCCCGGGGCACACGCCCGCAGACCTGGCCTTCGACGCTGGCGGCGGGTGGCAGCCAGAGCCATATCGGCTGCGGCCAGCGGCCAGGCGACCGCTCACCCCGGAAGGCAGGGGCTGGCAACACAGGATGTCCGGACGCACGCGTGTGGCGGTAACAGACGGCAGCGCCACCATGCCTGCCACGCTGACCGGTCTCGATCCGGCCGGTGGCGCACGCCCGCGAGACGTCTGCTGGATCTCATCCGCCGCACACGCACGGATGACCTCGCCAATGCAGCCGCCGCTTCAACCTGCCGCCCAGGCGCTGCCTCGGCCTGGCGCCCGGACGCTGGCTGGAACTGATCAGCCGCACCACGGGCGCGTCGAGCACGCCAAGGTGGTGTGGATCAGCAGACGGCGCTCGATGGTCCTGCTGCTGCTGGCCCCGGGCAGCGGATCATGACGCGTGAAATCAGTTCGCTGGTCAAGCGTGCCCGCCAGGGACAGGTCTTCTTCGTCTGGTAAAAGGGGAGCAGGCCCCAGGCAAAAGGTGGCCAGAGGCGGCGAAAAGCCCGCAAAGGCCGCCCCGGAAAAATTTTCCCGAAGGGTTGCATTTTCTGCAAACCCTTCTATAATCTCGACTTCACTGCAGAACAGCAGGCGCGTAGCTCAGTTGGTTAGAGCACCACCTTGACATGGTGGGGTCGTTGGTTCGAATCAATCGCGCCTACCACATTTCTCAAAACAGGGTTGCGACTTCGGTCTCAGCCCGTTTTTGTTTTAAGCCCAGCTGTGCCTTCTGCCAAACCGCGCTGCAAACGTGTTATCATCGCAAACTTACTTCTGAACGTCAGGGCGGGTCTTAGAAGTGCCGCTGGGGTTCTGGTACGGGTGGCCGGAAAAAGGCTGTTTCAAGGCTGTCTCTGCGGGTTTTCGGTGCACCTTTGCCCGGGCGCCGGTATCGCCAGCCGCCACCTCGATCGGACGCAGAAGCTATCTTGAGGGAGACAGACCCATGTCCAAGATGAAAACCAGAAGAGCGCGTCGAAAGCGGTTTCGCGTTCGTCCGGGCGGTACCGTCAAGCGCGGTCAGGCCTACAAGCGTCACATCCTGAGCCAAGAAAACCACCAGAACAAACGCCACCTGCGTGCGGCGCGGTGGACGTCCACGAGGCGGATGCCGGAGCATCCGGGCCGCGATGCCACGCCTGAACCTGACCGAACCGGAGTTTTCATACCATGCCACGCGTCAAGAGAGGGGTTACCGCACGGGCCCGTCACAAGAAAGTCCTCGACCAGGCCAAAGGCTATCGCGGCCGCCGCAAGAACGTATACCGCATCGCCAAAGAGGCGGTCATGCGTGCCGGGCAGTATGCCTACGCGACCGTCGCAACCTGCAAGCGCGTCTTCCGCGCCCTGTGGATCACCCGCATCAACGCCGCTGTGCGTGAACACGGGCTGACCTACAGCGTCTTCATGAACGGCCTGCTGAAAGCCAACATCGGTCTGGACCGCAAGGTGCTGGCCGAGCTGGCCGTCAACGACAAAGCCGGCGTTCAGCGCCATCGTCGAACAGGTGAAATCGACGCTGGGCGCCGCTGCGCCTGATCGGCTGAAGGCGTACCGGAGGCTGAGCCTCCACCGAGGTTCGCTGTCCTGGCCGTTGCCCGACAGAATTTCGGCCGGCACAGATGAATCACACGGATGGAGGTGGCCACGCCGGCGCCCGAAGGACGAATGGGGATCGATAGCCGCACCGCTCTGGTGTCGGGTATCGGTCCCATTTTGTTACGCGCCATGCCGTTTTGTTCGTCGATGCCGCAGCGTTTTTGTTTGGCACTTCATTGCGCGCGTTCGTTTGTCGTGCTGCAGCAGTCTGTTGTGGCGTCACACGCTCCGGTTATCAGCGCGGCCCGTTTTGGTGCGGCGCTTCGGCGCATTCCGTTCGTCCGTGGCTTGCCCGCAGCGTATGGCGCCATGGCGTTTCGTTCGCCCGCATCCGACTCGCGGTACGATGGCGCGCATCGGGTCAGAACATGGCGGCCAAATTCGAAGCATAGCGATTGATTTCGACGCGTGCGGTACGGGCACCTGCACGCCGGTGGTGCTGACGATACATCGTTGCACGGCATCGCCCGGACAGGCGCCGGTAGTGCCGCAGGCATTTTGCAGAGGTTCTCAGGACTGCGGAAACGCATGAAGCATGATCTGGATCACGGCTGATCGAAGGACGCGCAGCCGCTTCGCGGCGGTCGAGACAAACGGCCCTGGCCGAGTGCGAGGCCGCCTTTCTGGGCAAGACCGGCGCGCTGACCTCGCTGCTCAGGGAGCTGGGCAAGCTGGTGGGGGCGCGAAAGGCCGAACAGGCAAGGCGCTCAGCCCAGGTCAAGCAGCGCTCGAGGCGCTGCTGGCCGAGACGCGCCGGGCCATTCCGCCAGGGGCGGCTGGAGCCCGTCTGGCCAGTGAGCGTCTGGACGTTTCGCTGCCGGGGCGCGGCGCCCGGCCGCCAGGCTCGTCGATCACGCTGGTCATCGAGACGCATCGAGCGAGATCTTCCGTTCCGATCGGGTTTCGATGTGGCCGACGGCCCTGAAATCGAGGAAGATCATTTCAACTTCACCGCGCTGAACATTCCCCCAACCATCCGGCACGCTCGATCGCGATACGTTTCCTCAGTCGAACGTCAGCGGCGTACCGGCGGATGCCTCAGCGGAACTCGGTGCTGCGTACCCACCAGCCCGATGCGGGTGCGCTATGCGGATGAACAAACCGCCGCTGAAGGTGGTTCTGAAAGGCAAGACCTGCGGTCGATTCGACGCCATCCATTCGCCGATGTTCACCGGTCGAAGGGCTGCCGGATCGGCGAGACGTCAGCTTTGCCGTACCGAAAGCGTCTACACCGACTTTCCTGCGCAGTTCTTCGGGCACGCTGACGACATCGGGTGCTTCCGAGGCCTCATGTTCCCGTTCACGAGACCCTCGGCCGAGGTCGACATGCGCTTTGCCGACGGGCCGCTGGGCGGGCGCTGGCTGCACCGTCTCGAGGGGCCGGGCAGGTGCATCCGCAGGTGGTGCGCAATCTGGAGCTGGACCCGGGCGCTACATCGGCTTTGCCTTCTGGTTCGGGCATCGAGGCGGCTGGCCATGCTGCGCTAGCGTGGATGACCTGCGCCTGAACTACGACAACGACCTGCGCTTCCTGCGGCGGTTGCCTGATGCGCCGGACGGGGTACGCGTCCTGCGCTACGCTGTCCCGCCGCCTTTTCTTCATTGCTGCATTCGAGACACGAGGCGTCCCGCAGCGCCCTGATCGACGGCGCCACACCCTGCCGGTGGCGGTCTCCACTCTGCCCGCCGGAACTTCGCCTGCCGGAATCTGCCCTATCGACTGACGGTCCGGGGCTCCGGAATGACGGTCCGGGCGCTTCGTTCAAAACCTGGTTGATCGATCGCGAGAATTCCCGAGAAAATGGTTGCGCCGATTACTGCAATCCGCCGCTCGATGCGGCGGGGCTGAACCATGTCCTGACGATGGGCGGGCTGGAAGTCGAGGCCCCGTGAGCCGGTGGCCGCGCCGTTTTCCGGTGTGGTGGTGGCGCGCATACTCACGGCCAGAAGCATCCGGACGCCGACCGCCTGCAGGTCTGCCACGTGGAAGTGGGGCAGGGTGAACCGGTGCAGATCGTCTGCGGTGCGCCCAACGCCCGAGGCCGGCCTGGTCACGGCCTGCGCGCGCTGCCGGGGGCCGTGCTGCCCGGAGACTTCCGCATCAAGAAACGAAGATGCGGGGGTGGAAAAGCGGCGGCACGCCTGCTCGGGCCGCGAACTCGGCATGGGCGACGACCATGCGCGGCATTCTGAGCTGCCCGCTGATCTGACGCCGGGTGAGGATCTGCGCCAGGCGCTGGATCTGGACGAGTCCTCGAACTCAAGCTCACGCCCAACCTGGCCCACTGCATGTCGGTGCTCAGGGTGGCGCGCGATCTAGCCGCCCTGGCCAATGCACCGGTGCAGCTGCCCACCTTGCGGCAGCTCCCGTATCCATCGACGACAGGCTGCCGGTCGATATTCAGGAAAGCTCGCTGTGCGGCCGCTTTGCCGGCAGGATCATTCAGGGTGTGGATGCGGCAGCGCCACGCCCGACTGGATGAAGCAGCGGCTGGAACGTGCCGGCCGGCGCGCGCTATCGGTGCTGGTCGACATTTCCAACTACGTGCTGCTGGAACTGGGCCGGCCCACCCACATCTTCGACCTGAGATGCGCTGAAGGGCGGCATCCAGGTTCGCTGGGGCGGCAGGGACGAACAGCTCGAACTGCTCAATGGCCAGACGGTCGGGGTCGGGCCGGATGCGCGACGCTGCCGGTGGGCGTCGTCTGTGACGACACCGGTCGGTGAGTCTGGCCGGCATCATGGGCGGTCAGGGCACGGCGGTCGATCCGGAACGCACGACGGATGTGTATCTGGAGGCGGCGCTTCTGGTGGCCCGGCAGCCATCATGGGCCGGCCGCGCCGCTTCAATTTCACCACCGACGCGGCCCAGCGCTTCGAGCGCGGGGTCGATGCGGAGACAGTAGTCGATCACCTCGAATACCTGGGCCAGCTGGTGCTGCAGATCTGCGGTGGCCAGGCCGGTCCGGTGCCGACCAGATCACCGGGCTGCCGAGCGCAGGCCCGCTGCAGATGCGCCTGTCGCGCCTGCGCCGGATCAGCGGCCTGTCGCTGGAGGCCGCCGACTGCGTCGATGCTGCACGCGGCTGGGCTTCGTGTTCGAGCAGAAGACGGTCCCGCGCGGCAGACGGTCAGGATGCCGATGCCGTGCTCGTCACGCCGCCGTCGCGCCGTTTCGACTGTATTGCCATCGAGGAGGATCTGATCGAGGAGTCATCCGCCTCTACGGTTACGACCGCGTGCCGACCCGGCCGCCCTGGCCCTGCATCCAGATGCGTCCCTGCACCGGAAAGCCAGCTCAGGTGCCACTGCGCCTGGAGGCGCCGCTGGAGCCGACCGCGGCTATCAGGGAGGTGATCAACTACAGCTTCGTGGCCGAGGAGGACGACCGGCGCGCACCGAAAGGCGAGGCCAGTTCGCGTCAGAGTCCATCGCCTCCCGCCATGAATGTGATGCGGACCTCGCTCTGGGCGGGCTGCTGAGCCAACCTGCGGCTGAACCTGAACCGCAAGGCGGGCAGGGTGCGCCTGTTCGAGACGGGCCGTGTGTTTCTGCCTCGCACCGGGACAGCCGGCGTTACGCTGGCGCTGGCCGGCATTGCCCAGCCCATCCACCTGGGGCTGCTGGCCTGGCCCCGGTGCTCGAACCGCAATGGGGCGCCCTCGCCCGTGCGGTGGACTTCTTCGACCTGAAAGGCGACATTCAGGCCGTTCATCCGGAGGCGAGCTGCAGTTCGTGGCCGACACCCATCCCGGTCTGCACCCGGGCAGTCGGCCGTATCCAGCTGCCCGATGGCACTTTCGTGCGGCTGGATCAGGGCGCATCCGGCTGGTCGGTAACGCATGGACTGCCGCGGTAGCCGGTCTGCTGCTCGACTGGATGCTGATGACCGCGCGCTGGCGTCGGCGCTGGACGCCGCTTCTCGCCAGCCATCACGCGGCGTGGTAGTCGGCGGACAAGCCATTGCCGTGCCGCGGACGTGGAAAGACGAGATCTGGGCTGCGGTAGGACTGGATCCATCGGTACTGGCGCGTAAACGACGTCCTCCCTGTGATCAGCTATCGCGGTACGTTTGGAAAATAGGGAGAAAGCACGCGTTCCGCCTCTACGGTGCAACATACGGCCGTGCGATGACACGATGGTGATAGAAGTCAGGGCCGTGGTGGCCATGGTCCTCAGGCGGCTGCAGCACGCTTTGGTGCGGCTGCGGGCCTGAGGCAACCTCTGGTGACGCACATGGGACCGAGAGCCACCGAACTGGTTGCCAGGCTTGAGGCCTGGCCGATGCGCTGCGGGCGCCTTCCACGCTGACCAGGGCCGCCCTGGCCGACATGCCAGTTCGATGCCAGGTCGGGCTGAGCAAGCGTGAGGCCAAGGACGCGGTGGAGGCCTTCTTCGAGGAGATCAGCGCCGCGCTGATTCGCGGAGAGGCGTCAAGCTGTCTGGGCTTTGGCAATTTCCAGCTGCGCGACGAGCAGCTTGGCGTCACGCCTGGCCGGGCGGCGAGGAATTCCCGACGTCGCGGCAGGGTCGATCACCTTCCATGCCTGCGCAGAAGCTCAAGGCGTCCAAGGCGCGCCGTCCGGGTAGCGCGCTGTATCCTTGGCGCCATTTCCGGCCAGACTGAATCGCGAGTGCATCCGCCGCCATGACGGCCGAGGCCCGCAACGCACCGCCTCATTTCTTAAGCGTTACTTCACCGTTGGCAGGGTGCAGGCGAGGCTGGCCTGTGGTGTCCAAAGCCCTGTACTGCTGCGCTGCACTGGGAGCGGGAGTTCGCAGCTGCGCGCGCGGAGCGTCGGCGGCAACTAGCGTCGCTACTACCAGCACCCACGAGGTGCTGCTCATCCTCACGCATCCGCAGGCCTGCACTGCACGGCTGCACCATCAGCGGTGCCGCAACCGCCCTGGCGGAAACGCGCCCAGCACGCGAAGGAAGCCGAGGCTGACCCAGCCCGTGGACATCACGCCAGACCTGCGCCGGTGAGTGCCGAGCCATCCGCCAGGATCAGTGGTGGCGCTCGACCTGCTGCGCGACCCGCCAGGAAGGCCTGATCCTGCGCTGTCGTCCCCCTGTCACCTGCGCCCGAGCTTCCCGGGCAGAAGGAACTTCTTCTTGTGGCGACGATGGGTCCGCGGCACGCGTACGCATCCATCCGCCGGTGGCGCGCGCTGCTGCTGCCATCAGCCCACCACCGCCACGCACGCTCGGTGGATTTTGCACATCTGCCCCGATCCACGCTAGGGTGCGCATCCATCTGGAACCAGCATGCGGAAGTTTCCGCCGCGCCACCACAGGCGGCGAGCCTGGGCCTGATTCCTGGCCATCGGCGCCCAGAAATGCCCTTCGTGCCGCAGCAGCAGGGGCATCCGCAACGAACACGTGCCGCCCGTCCGTACTGGCCTGTGCACTGCTCCGGCGCCATCCTGATTTCCTTCACAGGGTGGGCGGCTTTCAGGAGAATTCTGCCAGCACCCTGGATCGATCCCATCCTGCGTTACGGTGGCACTGACACCAGCCTGAAGTATGGCGCCTGCAACCTGCGGTCGGCCTGCGCTGCCACCAGCGGTCTGGCTGTGGATGGCGGGCAGGCGGCCAGTGCTCTGGCAGACGCTGGGCGTGTGCCTGGCATCCTGCTGGCTCCAGCGCACGTCTATCTGGACACGGTGGGTGCTGATCAGCGCATTTCCACCAGTTTCCGGGTCGGAAGGGGCGTTTTGCCGCTGAGGTACGCCTCGGCCTCGTTGGTGTTCTTCTTCGTGCTGGGCTTCAGGGCGCGCTATCACGCACTTCTTTCTTCCCTGCCACGCAACTGTGGCGGAGTGCTGGAAGGGCGCACCGGGTTTCGCTGATGTGGGCCGTGCCTTGGCCGCCTCGTGGCCTCGGGGGCCGACGACGACTGTCCATATCCCGGACTGGGTTGAACCGCCGCCCTTATCGTAGATCTCATCCGTGTGCCGGCTCCAGGGCTTGCAGGTGGAATTCACCGCCGAAGCTCACCCGGCACCTGGTCGGCGGTGGTCAGCGGGCCCATCACGTGATCAGTTTGTTTCGCAACTTCGCTGGACCCAGTTCACTGCGTGTTCCACGGGATGACCGGATTGACCGTCTGCGCGTCGATGATATCGGCGTGCGCAGTGAACGCTCAGGAATTATGGCGTCGATGTCGGCCTTGCTGCCCGTGCAGATCCAGTTTCAGCTGTTCCAGCGTCGGACGCTGGCCCACGTATTTATCGATGGTCGCCATATCATTTGCACCGATGATGGTGGCGGTACCAGACTTGCCGGTCTCGGTTCTGATCACGCAGGCGTTCATCGCGCCGCAGGTCGACGCTGGTTTTTGGCCTCTTCGGGTCCACATTCGGCGTAGAGTACCGTCGGCCCTCCGGCTGGGCAGTCGAGGGCGGTGAAATTCGATTCCTCAGTGACGCTGCATTTTCTGGTTGTGCCAGTGCTCAGAAAATCGATATCGGCATTATCAGCCCTGCCAACCGGCGGCACGCCGGCCTGCGAAACAAAAGGCAATCAGGGCAGCCCAGAACAGTCCAGCGATTTTTTCATCTATATATCTCCTTGGGGGCGCACGGCATGATCTGCCTTCAGGCGCCATGAAAATGAAAGAGCAGGGCAGAGGAACAGGCGCGTGCCGAGGGCGCTGGAAGGACCAGGAAGCTGCGGGGAGGAACCCCGGAAGCTGCCGAGGTCTGTAACGCCTTGACGCATGCGGACGGGGCATGCGGATACCCGGCGCGGGTGCATGCCGACAGGGCACGCCATGATGATCGTTGGACCCGGCGGATGCTTACAGCGGGTAGAGATGGGAGGTATCAGGGCACATCGGTCAGGCCTACGCAGCCAGACAGCCCTGCCAACCAGACTGGGTTCAGGCTTGCAGAATAGGGCGCCGCGAGTCCTGCAAAGGGAAGTCCTGCAGCATCCCGATGGACCGAATTCCGCAGCCTGCCGACGCCGCAGTCGCGCGGCATTGCCATGCTGGTGATCCCGATGGACCGAATTCCCGCCAGCCTGGCGACGCCTCGCGGTACAGGAGCAGGCCAGCACGCCGGCATGCCATGACCGCGTAGACGCTCCGCTTCTGATGCACCGATCAAAATGGGGGCGCAGCGGACAAAAACGAAAGGACAAAACGGAAAGCCGGCTGGCCATCCGAAGATGAACCAGCGGCTCTTGAGACACAGGTCAGGACAAGGTAGTTCGAACCTCGGCCCCTTACCCCCATTAATTACGCTGCCAGACTGCGCTTCGCCCAAACAGATCCTGCAGTATAACCGAAATTTCCGGGCACCAAAGTCACATGGGGCCAGATTGTGGATTCAGACATCCTGCTTCCCCTGCATGGCAACAGTACAGCTGCCAGGCGGCCACACGCCAGCGGGGTATCCCGGACCCCAGCACGCCGGAATTATGCCTCTCTGTACTGGAGCGTGTCATGGACCATCTGTCCCATGCCCCCAGTCCTGTTCTGGCCGAGCCCCGCCCCAGACAGTACAGAAGAAGCCCCGCATTCAGTGCAGCACCGGCGCCCCTCACCGTGTTGCTCACCGGCCTTGGCGCCACGCCGTGGCAATACCGCCACCGGTGGTGCGGCCGCAGGGTACCGACAGGTTGCGGGCCGTGGGCTGCGCAGGTGGGCCGTGAGTGGGCGCCTGGCTCAGACATCTCCGGCGGCAGCAGCCTTGCCGAAGAAGTCGCCCTGCAGGTACGACACGCCTGCCCAGATCCGTCAGGCGCTCGTAGATGGCGGCATTTGTACGTGTTCGGCCACGTGCGCAACTGGGCGTTTGGCCACCCGTACGGTGGAAGGGACCAATCTCCTCGTCCAGTCGGGTTGGACGTCAGGTTGCCGCACGAAGGAACCCATCGATTTTCAGGTAATCCGGCGGGCGGCGGTACTCCAGAAGGTGGCCAGACCGGTGCAAGAGTCGTCCAGTGCAGTGCCGAAGCCTGGTCATGGGTCGTCCACCGATCGCGAGGCGGCAGCCGGAGTTGCGGATCGCCTCGCTCTCAGTAATTTCAGACACCACCTTGGCGAGCGGGCTGCGGCGCAGTTGGCGCGCTGTTCACAGATGACCGGCAATGGTGTCATCCGCTCATCGTGGCCCCGGCCGGTGATTTTAGGCACTTCCAGGTCAGCGCCAGTGCCTCGGGTTGGCGGCCAGCCATTCAGAGGTCAGGCGGATGACGGCTGATCCAGTACGTACCGACGCCTTGTGATACGTAACTGA
>BNJV01000801.1_pt1 | contig 153881 bp, 232 predicted proteins | sample 8540591 | NCBI WGS metagenome assembly BNJV01 (sample SAMD00202457, study PRJDB9452) | human saliva metagenome | host: Homo sapiens
CGTCAATATCTAAAAGATATGGAGCTTACAGTAGAGATGAGATAGTGATAATTTGCACCGGGAAAATTCGCCGTACGATCCCAGAGAGCGAGACGAAGTAGTGAAAGAGATAAATCAGCTATATTCAAGAGACAAAAATAATATTTACTATGATAATAAACAGAAATAGAAGGGTGAGATTTACCTATACATCAAAGAAGCTAGATGAGTACATATATCCAAAAGATAAGACTAATATTTATTTTAGAGGAAAGAAAAATATCGAGGTTGACAAAGAAACTTTGCGATCAGGATAAAATATAACTACTCAAAGGATAAAATAGAATATTTATTATGATGATACAGAGGGAGTAGATTATATACATCTGAATTAACGTATGATTTTGATCTGTGGTACATGAGTATTATTCAAAAAGATACAAACATGTTTATTATGATATGCACTGAAAGGTATGATAAAACATTTAGGAAAATAAACAACAGATTAGTTGACAATTTTCTGCATAGAAGATAAAATGGATTTTATATTGTTGAAAAGGATGGAAATGTAACCCGATAGATAGTAAGGAAGTTGATATTGAAAATCTTTCGGCTACAGTTAGCCATCATCAAACTAACTTGTATCACGATGATACACAGCACGTATTGTAAGAAATCATAAACTGTAAAAACTAAAAGACGCTCAAGGTTGATCCGTATAATTTATGGACATATAATGAAAAATACATAAATAAAAGATGATAGTTTATTACTTGGATACGGATGAAGAAAACATCAGAAACTCGAAAAAGCAGAAAAGCCATGAGTTTCGTGTATATGGAAATACAGAGTATGCAAAAGGTAAAGAAAAATGTCTATTTTAGAGGTGAAAATTTTATCAGGAGCTGACTATACAAGTTTTGATAGGAAATGCAATCAAGAAAAAGATGTCTACGAAATGAAGAGATATAAAGTTTATGAAATATTGATATAAAATTAGATTAGTAAATATTTTAAGTATGTTATGACAATAGTTAAATTATAAAATTTAAAAATTCTCATTTCTTATTAATAAAACTGTGATATATTGGAACAAGATTTAAAAATAATAAATGGAGGAAACCAAAATGATTATTATGTTGTTATTGTTACTACTGGGAGTTATCAGCTCTTTTCAGAAGAGGAAGAATTTAGTTATAAAGGTTAAGTGATTTACCTCTTTACAAGTGATGGAAAACTTCATGAAGAAATACTATTGAAAAGAAACTGATACAGCCTGATGATGTCTTCATAGAAATAAAAAGCTGAAAAATGGGAAAATATCAGTTCCTGGATTACGCTGAGAGGAAAATGAACAGCTAGGTTACAAAAATGCCATTTAGATGTACTGTGTGATGAGTATATATGTAGAGTTATGATATAAAATTAAAAGCTCCTGTAATTTTAAATACTGACACTAAAAGAATAATTACTATAGTACGTCCAGATAATTATAATAAAATTGATGATCCTAAACATCTGGAAGAATTCTGACGATAATCCTGAAATGTACAAATTATATCGTGATTATTACAAAAATTTATAGTAAATAGAAAACATTTAAATTGCTAGAACAATTGTTTTACTAGGTTATACATATAAGAGCTACTGAATTTACATTTGTAGGATTAAAAACTCTCATTTTTCTTAATGTAAATGTGTTAGAATACATATAATGATAAATGAGAGATAGAGATTGCTTTTATATTACAGCTATTGTAATTGCCATCTATATTAAGCAGATATGAGTTATTAGAAAGAAAACTGAGATCGGACGAAAATTTTAAATAAAGTTTTTCGTCTCTGCAATGAAAAAGTGAAAAATCGGCAAATATAGAATAGTTTTAATACTGACTTTATGATATAATAATTTGAAAATTAGAAAATAAAAGCAAAGGAGAAAACTGCTGTAGTAAATCAGCATTATTTTCAGCAGTTAACAATTAGGATAGGAAAAAGATGTAGCGCAGCCAATAGTGGCATTAGTAAAGTGTTTGGAGCAAATGCGGGAAAGGTGATAGGGAATATTTTTAGTTTCCTGCTTCCGGTTATGAGAGCTTTAGAGGAAGTATTCCTGAGGATATTATCAGGGGGCTTCCATGGTGTACAAACATGATAACTTCAATAATAGAAATCTTCTGCCTGTACCATTTATACTTTTATTTGTTGTAAAAGTGTTTGAGTTTATGAGAAATATAATGGTAGGTTTTATTGAAAAATAGAAAAGGGCAATGAGCAGAAGTGACAGTATTGCAAATAAGAATTTATCGGACTTATGCTATTGTGGCTAATTCCTCTTAGACAGGAGCATGGACAGGAGCACTGATTGCCGCATTCTTCAATTTAACAGATCTTTTATGTATATTTGTATCGGAGTGCTGATTGTCGCATCACTGGTTACTTTGGGAGTATCACGGAGTTATAGGGTCTTTTATATAATACTTAAATAAGTTTGCAAAAACACCTGAAATTAATACTTTTCAAAAAGAAGGAAATGTGTTATAATCAAGAGCACAATAGAATAAGGGAATGTTTTAGTTTCGACAGGATAGGAAGCTTTAGTTATCAGCAAGTAAGCGGAGCTTTAAAATCCAACTTAAATATAATCGGAAACGATAATTACGCATTAGTGCGCCTAAGTCGCACTCGTCACTAAGAAATCGCCATTTTTCTTTAAGATGACGTCACTTTAATGGCTTACTTGGATGTATGATGCATGTCATCTGAGGACATCTTATAATCTCGCCGTTAGACTTTGTCTGTTTAATATCTTTTCGGTTAAAAGCGATAAACAGACTAAACTTGTAGATGATAGTGAGAACTTTTATTTTGGACACGGGTTCGATTCCCGTCATTTCCACCCAAAAACAAGAAAACAAAAATAATAGATAAAATTTAAAACTGCCTTTGAGGGGCAGTTTTTGTTACAATCAGCTGATGGGAGTATATCAGAGCTTGTAAAACATAAGATACTCGCTATGTGGATACGAAAACGTAAGTTTAAAAACAGAAATATCTTTCTTTAGATTTTTCATATTTATATACTATATATGGTGCTACACTATAAAATATTTTATCAGGTCAAATTTTTATGTCTTTTAAACAAATTCAAAATATAAGTTCATCAAATACGTTATTCTAGCATTACATAAGATATGCTGTTTTCTTCTATTTTGTATGGTATATATAACATCACAAATAAAGTGAATTTTCAGGTAAAGATATGTATGCTCATAATTATTATCATAGAAAAGAAATATATACGGTAGAATTATTTGGATTAGTGAGAGAATATTAACCAGAAATTTTATATAAAATAATATAATAATATATCTATGAAAGGAATGATAAATATGATATTAGCCATAATGGTTTTAGGATTAAATACAAATGTATTTAGCCTGGTATGATATGCTTGAGGGCTAGTGAAGCTTCAAGAGTGCTCATTCACCGAGGAAATGACAGATAAGAAACTTTAAAAATATGGATATGATCTTAACTATGATTACTCTGCTATTTTAGAAGATAAAAAGATGACAATATAGAAAAACAAAGGATGAAAATAGCTGACTGTTCGAAGGGAAGTTAAAAATGAATGAAAGATGAAATAATCTAAATTTATGAAAGGAATGATAAATATGAAAAATATTAATATTAGCCATAATGGTTTTAGGATTAAATACAAAAGTATTTGCTGGATATAATATGATAGAGGCTATAAAGTTCATGAAATCGCTTGTTTGAAAAATCCAAAAGAAATAACAGAAATGAAAACTTATTAAGAAAATATGGATTAGAGTATTGTTATGAGATAAATATAGAAAATAATAAAACATCTAAAATGAGATGATAGCTTAGAAAAATAATAAGGATTTAGATAAGAAAAAGATGGCTTGGGAAAGTGACAAACATTTGGATGAACAGGAGAAAAACTAAAAATTCTAAGTAAAATTTATGAAAGGAATGATAAATATGATGCTAATATTAGCTATAATGGTTTTAGGATTAAATACAAATGATTTGCCTGGTATAATATGCTTGAGGTCGCTTCAGCTGGTGAACTGTTTATTCAAAAACCGAATGAAATGACAGAGAAAAACTTCTTATATTGGATATGACCTTGATTTTTGATTACTCTGCTATTCGAATAGAGGATAATGTAGACAAAACAAAGGATGAAAATAAAAGCTGACTGTTCAGAAGGGAAGTTAAAAATAAATAAAAAGGACAGCAATTTTGATGGATTTTCGGAAATACTGGCAAAGAAGAGAATTGAAAAGACAGCTATAAACGTAAATATGAAGAAAAGCCAAAATAGGGAAAATTTAAAATTAAAAAGTAGATGAGCCAAAATCTGCCAGACTGATAAATGTAGGCTTTGCTCTTGGAAAAGACAGGAGACGAGTATAACAGATCATGCTACCAGTTAAAAAGAGGTTTTGCTTTTGGATGATAAAAAGTTGATGCAGAAATTTATTAGGATTTTGGTACCTATTTTCTAAAATTGATAATACTTTAAAAAATTTTCAGAAGAAGAAAAATTTAGCTAAGACGGAAGTTATATACGATTTACAAATCAAAATAGAACTTATAGTTTTATAGAATTTATAAAAAGATACTGGAAGGAAACTAAATCAAGTCTTGAAATTTCAAAAAGGCTTTAGAAAAATTAAATTTAAGTACTAAAATATTATAATGAAAATATACAAAGAATTGAAAAATTCAAAAAGATGATATATGAAGAAAGTAGTAAAAGTTTTTATGAAATGTATTAAAATTTTTCAGAAAAATATGAAATACTTGAACCGGATGAAAATAGATAAGAAAACAAAAATGTCCTATACAGTTATTGGAAACAAGGAAAATGGAACTGTAGAAATTATTTTTGAGGAAGTAATTCAAATTTTAAAAACAACTATAAATATAGTTGCTGTTCCAGCTCAAAATGTGATAAGAAATAAGCATACAACTTTTGATGCAGACCATTATGCTAGTGGAAAATCTGCTGTTGAAAATTTCAAAATTGCTAAAGAAAGCATTAAAGAGTTTTCACAGAAAAGACTCAAATTTTTCTGAAAATATGTAATGAATTTAGCTGAAAGTAGCGCGAGCATCTAAAGATTTAATAAAAAAGAAAAATGAGAAAAATACTAAAAATGAACAGAAAAATGATTAACAGAGATAACAATACTGTAATGTTTAGAATATTAAAGTTTAATAAGGCTATTTTTAGCCTTATTTTTCTTTATATTTAATGGTTAAATTGATTGAGTACACAAAACCTATGTTCTTAAAAGGAGTTATTCTATTTCTCACTCTGTCTTATAAGGACAGCTTATCAGATGATCATCAATAATTCCTATAGCCTGTAAGAAAGAATAGATAATCAGTGGAACCGATAAACTTGAATCCTCTTTTTAAGGTCTTTGCTTATCTTATCTGATAGTTCGCTTGTGGCAGGTACTTCAGAAAGTTTCCTTCCATTTGTATTTTATAATTCTTTTGTTATCAGTAAAAACTCCATATGTATTCTGCAAAGGAGCCAAATTCTTCTCTGTACTTTCATGAATGCTTTGGCATTTGTAACAGTAGAGTTTATTTTAGTCTGTTTCATACGTCAATTCACCTTCATTTTTAAAAAGTTCAGACAGTTTTGTTGCATCATATTCTGCAATTTTTGTAGTCAAAATTATGAAAATGCTTCCTGAAATTTTCCCTTTTCTGTAGAATGATATTCCAGCTCAGTCCAGCCGGAAGCCTTCCAGTATGAGCATTTCAAAAGATGTATCCATCATCGTGGGAAGGAACTCCCCATTCAGTGTCGTGATATAAGATATCCTTTTCCCCTTTGCCCATCCGCAACAGTTTACTATTATTCATATTTTATGACTCCTGCTTTTCAAGTATATGATATCAGAATGTATTGGCCAGTGATCAAATTTTCTTTGTGGGAATACCTCAGAATACATCTATAAAATTAATGTGAGAAACTATATTTTGAAATTATTTAAAAATAAGAGAAAAACAGTAATGAAAAAGTATAGAAAAATAGAAAGATTGATGATAACAGTGTCGATAATAAAGAAAAAGAAAGAATAGAAATTTAAAAATAAAGAGAGAGATGGAAATGATATTCTGAAAATAGTTTTTGATTATATTGCTCTCATTGGTGTTACTAAGCTGTGGAAAAAGGAAGATAAAAATAAAAATAGTATTTCTGCCAAATGAATCAAATGATTCCTTGAAAAATTCAAGGGAAGAATTTAGCAAAGGTTATAGAAAAGGCAACTGGAGGTTGAAATAATAACAACGACAGATTACAACATTGGGGTGGAGAATATAATTTCAGCCGGGCTCAGATTGCATATATCGGTGCGGAAGCTCTACTTAGTGCAAGGAAAAAGTAAGGATGATGGAAGCGGTATTGACAAAATTCAGGAGCAAGCGGAACATTGGATGATGCATTTATTGCTAGTTTTATAGCTGTGCGTGAGGGGAAAGATGCTCCACAATATAAGTCTGGAGACGGATATGACCTTAAGATGCAGGGGAAATCAATAACATTTGTTACAAACAGTTCGACATCAGGTTTAAAAATACTGCACATGAAATTGTAAGATATTTAACCTGAAGGATAACGATGAAGTAATACAGGAAGGAAAAGTTTTTCTCAAAAGTAATATTTGGAGGATCTCATCCGGGAGCATAGGTAAATCTGTTTAAAAAGGATTCTGATATTGCAACATTTGCCATTCCGAAGTCATTTACAATATATGAACTGACTTCAGGACAGGAAAACAAAAAGCAGGAGCCACTTATAAGGTAAAACAGGGGCAGTTGCACTGTTTGGAGATTATGTGGGAAAAAACTTCACTGTAATAAAATCAATACCTGTATTTACGGACCGATAGTATTCAATGTGAAAAAGCTTTCCAAGGAAGATCAGGATAAAATTAAGAAAAGCCCTTATGTCAAAGGAAAGCAACAGACAATCCTGCAATCTTCAGTGATAAGAAAAAGTAAAATAAGAGGACTGTTCCTGAAGGAAAATCCAAATGTCGGATTCCTTGAAACAGATTCAAAAATGGTATGAACAGGCAAAGGAATAAACTGGATATAAAAAGTCATAGAAAATGAAAAACTACTATTATGAGAATAGAATAAATACTAGGAATAAAATCGGAAGGCTGGAGGGAATCCGGCCTTTTTAATTAATATTAGTAAAATAAATAAAGATAAAAGAAAGGGGTTGAAAAATGCTGCTATCGGTAAATAATATTACATATAAAAATGGGACAACAGCCCTGAAAAGATGTTTCACTGACAGCTGAAAAAGGGTGAATTTATTTCAGTTATAGGACCTTCAGGATCAGGAAAGTCAACTTTGCTGAGAACAATAAACAGAATGATTGATATAGATGAGGGAACCATACTTTTCAATGATGTTCAGATAGAGAAACTTAAAGGAAAGGAAATAAATAAATTCAGAAGACAGATAGGAATGATATTTCAGAGCTATAACCTTGTTGAAAGGCTGACAGTTATTGAAAAATGTCCTTCATGGAAGATTGGGGTACAAGTCTGTTCTGGCAGGCTCTCTGGGACTGTATACTGAAGAGGAGAAAACAGGAAGCCTTCAGTATACTTGAAAAAGGTTGATATGATGAAATATGCATATCAGAGATGCAGCCGAGTTAAGTGGTGGTCAGAAACAGAGAGTTGGAATTGCAAGGGCTTTAATGCAGAATCCGGTACTTCTTTCTATGTGATGAGCCAATTGCATCACTTGATCCAAAAAGTTCAGAAAAGAGTAATGGACTATCTGAGAAAGATTACTGATGAAAATGGGAATAACATGTATTGTAAATTTACATCAGGTTGATATTGCAACAAAGTATTCTGATAGAATTATCGGGCTAAATGAAGGGGCATAAAGTGTTTGATGATGCTGTAGAAAACTTGACAAAGGAAAAGGTGGAGGAAATTTACTCAGGTAAGGGAGAAAAGGATTAAGTTTGTCAGAAAAATTATCAGAAAAATAAATTAATAGGATTTGGAAAGGTAATTTAATGAAGTTAACTAATAAAGATATATTTAAGAGGAGAATGCAGTCAAAAATAATATTTCTGCTTTCTGTTATAGTGCTATATACTGTGTCATCTCTAATTTCAGGATTTGAAAATGGACTGGCTTTCTTATCAGTTCCAAAAGGGGTATTATGGCTGTTCCAGAAATTTATTCTAACGGGAAAAACACTACAGTATCTCGCCTAAAAATTATGAAGCCTGCCATTGAAACAATTCTGTTGGCACTGACTTCAACCTTGATTTCATCAATGTTTGCACTTGTAATGGCAGTAATTGGGTTCAGAAACATTAGGGAGTAAGTAAAAATAGCTGAATTTACTGTAAAACTTATAGCCTCATTTTTAGAAATATGCCGGTTGTTGCATGGTCGTCTGCTACTGTTATTTTCCTTTAAACAGAGCCAGTTTACAGGGCTTCTGTCACTGACATTTATAACATTCGGATATTTGACAAGATCCTTTCATGGAGACAATTGACGATGTTGCAGGAGATGTAGTGGAGGCGTTACAGGCTACAGGCGCTTCATGGTGGCAGATTGTATTTCAGGGGGTAATTCCAAGTGTTTCTTCACAGCTTGTTTCATGGGTTCTGTACTATACAGAAAATAATGTGAGGGAGGCTACTCTTGTAGGAATACTTACAGGAACAGGAATAGGATTTATATTTAATCTGTATTACAGAAGTTTCAGGTATGATGCGGCAGGCCTTGTTATTCTCATTGTGGCATTGATAGTTCTAATAATAGAGCTTGTGTCAAATAAAAATAAGAAAGGAACTGCTCTAGTATAGAAAGGGAGGTGAAGGAATGGCAGTAGAAAGCTACATGGAAAAATAGAAATGGAAAAAAATAATAATAAAAAGTTTACAAAGTCAAGGGCTTATTTATCAGTTACATTATCAGTTTTCTGTCTAACAGGATTGTATACAATATTTACAATAGATGCAGGGAGATGTAAAAAAATAGCCGTTGCAGCTTTACAGGAATTTGTTAAAAATTTGCAGGAAATGTTTTTAGAAGCAAGGCTTTCAGACAGATACAGTTTTCCGGAAATATTTCAAAGTCTGGGAGTCAGCCTGTCCCTTGCAATGATGTCAACTCTGATAGGAGGATTTATTGCATTGTTTCTGGCATTTTTTGACTGAAAAATCTTTCAGGCAGAAGGACTTCAAGAATAATAAGGGTTACAGTATCTTTTTATAAGATCAATTCCTACGATACTGTGGGTTATGGTATATTTCAGTTGTGGCAAATATAGGGGTGGAAGCTGCAGTTATTGGAATTTCCTTTCATACAGTAGCCTTTCTTGTAAAGGCATATTCTGAAAGCATTGAGGAACTAGACAGGGAAACAATCGAAGCACTGAAGGCAAGCGGGGCTTCGTGGTGGCAAATTATATTTCAGGCAGTAATTCCTTCATCAATAGCATCAATACTGTCATGGACATTTGTACGTTTTGAAATGAACTTTACAAATGCAGTCGTCGTTGGAGCGGCTTCAGGAGCCGGAGGGATAGGATATGAAATGTTTATGGCAGGAACAATGTATCATGATTTGAGGGAAGTAGGAGTTTTTCGCTATATGATTTTTATTTACTGCTATAATTCTCGAAGCAGTTTCCTATGGGCTTAGAAAGAAATATATTAACAAAAAAATAAATTTATGGATAAAAACAAGTGAGAAAAATTAGATGTTGTTGTCTATAAGTTAAAAATACAATGAAAAATAAAATGTTAAAAATTATAATAAAAAATGACAAAAATAGAAAAAAATAATGTATAATGTATATAGTTTTACACAATAATAAATTAATAAAAATATTCATAGGTCATAAAAAGGAAGGAATTGAAATGAATAAAAAGTTAAAGGAATTTCCTTCATTGTTTCTAGGGAATGTTCCTTACGTATCTTCTGGTCAATAGAAGAGGGATAGAAGCCTCTAATAATTCTGAAGGGAATTTTCTGTTTTTATATTTTGAATTTTTTACTTTACTTACAGGTAAAATGGCATGGATTATAATTGAGTCTGATATTTGTGGCAGGACTTGCTTATCTTATAAAAAGAAGTAAAGATAAGCAGAAAGAAAGAACTGACAGGAGCAATCTGCCTTCTGGCAATTTCATTACTGTTTATAAGGGAAGACATTGTGACACCTTTACCTGATTCATTTACAGATGCCGGAAGAATAATTCTGGAGCTAGGGATTTGGAAGAGAAAGTGGAGGAATGTAGGAAGTTTTAGTTGCAATGCCTTTATATAAAATAATAGCAACAACTGTAATGGGAATTTTTCCTTTGGGCAGTTGTGGGACTGAGTATTATATATTTACTGTCTGCACCACTGGAATATATTTACGAATGGATAAAGGGAGTAAGACAATATTATAGAAGTGATGAATACAAGGAAAAGGCAACGCTTCTTAAAGCTAAGAAAATGTCTGAGAAGCTTAAACGTACTGATTATAAGAAATATCAGAAGGAAGAAATGAAAAAACGTATAATAGAGTCAAGAAATCAGAAATTGAGCTTTTGAGCTGGCTAAAAAGCCGAAGGACAGTTTTTAGATAAGACGGAAGTTTATTCAGATGCAGAACTGGCCAAGAAAGAAAAGGAATGGACAGAATTTTTCTAAAAATGGAAAATGATAAAATTTCTGCTGAAAAAGAGAAAAACTGAAGTAAAATCTGAAAGAAAACCTGAAAATTCCAAAGTTGAAGAGAAAAAGCCAGAAGTAAAGAAACAGGAAGAACAACAGCTAAAAACTGCTGAAAGACCTGAACTGCAAAAACTATGACTGAAAAAGTACAAAGTTTCTCAGGAAAATAATACTCCGGAAGTAAAAAGCTCCTGAAAATAAAGAAACTGTTCAAAACAGTCAGGTTAATGTAAAACCTTCTGCTGAAAAGGAACTTCGAAGGAAGTAAAAACAGCAGTATCAGAAGAAATAAAAACCTGTAGAAGATAAAACAGTTAAAAGAAAATAGAAAAGTGGAAAAATCATCATGAAGAAATGGTTATTCCTAAAAATAGAAGCATTTGAAGATGTGGAGGCCATAAAAAGACAGAAGGAACTGGAAGAAAATCTTAAAAAGGCTGAAGCAGCAAGACTTAATACAGATAAAGGGTATAATGAGCTTCTAAAAAATCCATAGAAGAAATATTTAAGATTAAGCCTATGGATATGGAAAAGAAATTTGAAATTGAAAAAGTATTATTGACAATGTCAATCATCTGGAAAATGTACTTAAAACAGTTTGGAATAGATGCAAAGGTTGTAAATTATGAATACGGACCGACGATTACAAGATATGAGATTACAATTCCTGCCGGGAGTGAAGGTTAGTAAAGTTACTTCCCTTTCAGATGACATTGCAATGAATCTTGCAGCTGAAAGCATAAGAATAGAAGCGCCTATTCCGGGGAAAAATACAATCGGTATAGAAACTCCTAATAAAAATAAAGGAACCTGTACATTTTCTCAATATAATACAGAATAAGGAACTGGAAAAAGGGAGAACTGAATGTAATTTTTAGGTAAGGACATTGTCGGAAGAGACAAAATAATAGATATTACTAAAATGCCGCATCTGCTTATAGCCGGGCAGACCGGTTCAGGTAAATCAGTGGCAGTAAATACTTTGATAGCAACACTGATATCAAAGAAATCTGAAAAAGAAGTAAAGTTTATTATGGTGGATCCGAAGATGGTGGAACTTATGCCTTACAATGACATACCTCACCTGCTTGTCCCTGTCATAATCGACCCTCAGCAAGCTGCAATAGCCTTTGAAATGGGCAGTAAATGAAATGGAAAACAGATACAAGCAGCTTATGGAAAATGGAGTTAGAAACATTAAGAGCTACAATTCCCTTGAAGTATGTTGAAAAATGCCTTATATTGTTATAATAATAGATGAGCTGGCAGACCTTATGATGGTTGCTTCAGGAAGTGTGGAGGAATCCATTGCGAGAATTGCCCAGAAGGCAAGAGCGGTAGGGAATTCACCTTGTGGTGGCTACTCAGCGTCCGTCAACAGATGTTATAACAGGTATGATAAAGGCAAATCTTCCAAGCAGAATTTCATTTGCACTGAGATCCCAGATAGATTCAAGAACTATACTGGATTCTGCAGGAGCGGAAAAACTGCTAGGTCAGGGAGATATGCTTCTGCTTGAAAAATGGTTCTTCAAAAACTTGAAAAGAATACAGGGAGCATTTATTTCAGATGAAGAAGTTACAAACCTTACTTCTACGCTGAAATCAAGCAGAAAGGTAAAATATAGGGATGAAATTCTTGTGGAAACACAGGAAAATGATGTTAATGTAGATCCTTACTTTGAAAAATGCGATAGAGATAATAAAACAGGAGAAAAAGTTTCCATATCCTGCTGCAGCTGTGAATTGAGAATAGGATTCAACAGGGCATCAAGAATTTATGACCAGTTAAAGGAAAAAGGAATTATAAGTTACGATAATCAGATACTGATTGATGATGATTTAGAAAATGAAATAAAAATAGAATAAAAAAAGAAATAAAAATGAAGGAGATATTTATATGAAATTTTTGATGTGTTCAAAATTAGTACAAAACCGACAAAGGACGTGGCAATTGACCTGGGAACAGCAAATACAGTAGTTTATGTAAAAAGGTGAAGGAATACAGATTGATGAGCCTACTTATGTTGCGTTAAACATAAAAACAGAAGAAGTGGAATATATCGGAGAAAAAAAGCTAAGGAAATAATCGGAAGAACAGCAAAAACACACTGAAATAGTAAGACCTCTTAAAAATGGAGTTATTTCAGATTATGAAATTACTGAAAAAAATGTTGACAGAATTTTTTAAAAAGAATAAGAAAAGATAAAGTTCAAAGCGCAAGAGTTATAATATGTGTACCAAGTGGAGTAACTCAAGTTGAAAGAAGAGCAGTGGTGGAAGTTGTAAAAGATGCAGGGGCGAAAAGAAGTATATCTTATGGAAGAACCTGTTGCAGCGGCAATCGGAGCAGGAATAGATTTATTCCAGCCTAAAGGACATTTAATTGTTGATATAGGAGGAGGAACTACTGAAATAGCGTTTATCGTATCAGGAGGGCGGCTGTATCAAAAATCAGTTAAAATTGCCGGAGATCACCTGAATGAGGATATAATGGAATATGTTAAGGAAAAACATAACCTTCTAATCGGAGAAAAACGGCTGAAGATTTAAAAGTAAATACAATCAGCATGCCTGATAAAAATGCAACATTTGAAATAAGAGGTAGGGAATTAGGTGTAGGACTTCCTAAGAGTATCAAAATAGTAGCTCAGGAAATAGATTCAGCTATTGATAAGAATATAGATCTTATAATAGATGAAATTAAACTGACAATGGAAGAAATAGAACCTGAAGTGGCTGCAGATATATATGAAACTGGTATTTATCTGTCAGGTGGAGGAGCTGGAATAAGAATATTAAAGGAAAAATTGAAAAACAGCTGAAACTGAAAGTAACTGTAAGTGATGATGCTATCCACTCAGTTGTAAAAATGGAATAGCAGTAGTGCTGGATGACTTCGACAGATATAAAAAAATATAATAATTTCACCTACTATGGAATATTAATTTATATATTTGAAATAATAGGGAAATATTATGGAAAAATAGAAAATATTGAAAATAAAATGGAAACGCTTATATTTCTTTTCTAAAGATCCATTAACAGTGGAGGAATTGGCAAAATTTTTACGGTTTATCGTTGGATGGAAACGCAGGAAATATTGTCGATGCTTAGGAAAAAGAAAAAGAAAGGTATAAATATAAGGATTGAAAAATGGGGCAGTGTTTCTTGTTTTCCAATCCTTTTATATGGTGAAGATGTAAAAAAATTTTTTAATCCCTGAACTTAAAATAAAGAAATTGACAAAACCTACAATGGAAACCTTGGCAATCATTGCTTATAAAAGGGCCTATTACTAAAGGGAAATTGAACAGATAAAAAGGTGTCAGTGTAGAAAAACAATGGCAAATTTACTGGAAAAATCTTATTTACATCTCAGGAAAAAAGAAGGCGATAGGAACTCCTAATCTTTTATGAAGTTACAGAAGATTTTTACAGTTATCTGAATATTAGTGAAAAATCAGAACTTCCAGGATATAGCCAGTATGAAAAATAGAACTGCTTTATAAGGAAAAATGAAGGAAGAATTCTGAAAAGCCGGGTATAATAGAAGAAATTAAGGAAAAAAACAGATAAAAAGAAAATATAGAGGTAGAAAATGAGATTGAATAAATTTATAGCTGACGCCGGAGTATGTTCGAGAAGAAAAGCTGATGAAATGATTAAGGAAGGAAGAGTTACTGTAAATAAGCAGGAAGCAGTAATAGGAATGGAAGTTTCTTCCGGAGATGTTGTAAGGGTTGACGGAGAAAAGGTAAAAAAATTAATACAAATTATGAGATATTACATGTTAAATAAGCCTAAAAGGGTAATCTGTTCAAGTGAGGATAAGTTCGGAAGAAAACTTGCAATAGACTACATAAAAGTCTAAAAAGCGTCTGTATACGTACGGAAGGCTTGATTATATGACAGAAGGGCTTATAATAATAAGCAATGACGGAGATATTTATAATCATGTGATGCATCCGAGTAAAAAACTTTATAAGAGCTATATTGCAAAACTGGACAAGGATATTACAGAGGACCATCTGGAAGCGTTGAAGCATGGAGTTGTAATAGACGGAAGAAGAACAGCACCTGCAAAGGTGAAAATAGTCAACAAAAGAGAAATAAGAATAGCAATTTTTGAAGGAAGAAACAGACAGATAAGAAAAATGCTGGAAACATTGGGATATGAAATTAAATCTCTGAAAAGAGTAAAAGTAGGGGAACTTACTCTTGGAAGTTTGGAAGTGGGGCATTACAGACCCTCTGACAGAAGATGAAATTAAGTATTTAAAGAATCTTTAGGAACTTTAAAATCTGACAGGAATGTTGGAAATAAATTTTTGGAGAAAATGAATGACAGAAAATAGAAGTATATTTTTAATAGATTTCGATGTTACCATAAGTAGAAAAAGATTCAACAGATACATTGCTCGAAACTCATAATCCCGAGTATAAAAAAATTATAAAGGGAAAAGTACAAAAATGGTGATATAACCATGAGGGAGTTTGTCATATTTGGACTTGAGTCATTAAATATAACTAGGGAAGAATATATAGCAACCCTTGATAAGAATGTTACTATTGATGAGAGTTTCAAGGATTTTGTCGAAAGTGGTACGGAATTTAAAATAGTGAGTGCAGGAACGAGGCTTAATATACAAGGCTCGCTTTTTGAAGTATAATATAAATTTGACAGATGATGACATTATTTCTAATGACATCAGTTTTGAAGGAAATAAAAATAAAGATTACAAATCCATTTCTGGATAAGGAAATGTATTATGGAGTGGATAAGAAGGAAGCTGTGGAAAGCTATCAGAAAAAGGGATACAAAGTAATTTTTGTAGGAGACGACCTATCTGATTACAGGGCGATGGAAACAGCTGATTTTGTTTTTGTAAGAAAGGGAACAAGAGCTGTCAAATTCTGTTTGGAAGAAATATTGATTTTTCTTGAGTTTGATAACTTTAATGAGATATTGGAGTGGAGAGAAAATCAGAAATAAATTGATGAAGAAGGAGAAAAATGCTAAAGCAAAGAAGATGTTTTTAAAAATAGCAAAATTGTCAAAGCTGGAATTTTCAGAAAATGAGATTGAAAAATTTAGAACAGATCTGAATAAAATTTTTGACCACATGGAAGAATTGAACAGCGTTGATACAAGCGATGTTGAGCCATTATTTAATGTGCTGGATTTAAAAAGATGTTGAGAAAAGATGTTGTCAAGGATAGCGGAATTAAAAGGATATCCTGAAAAATGCAAATAGTGATGATGAATTTATAATTGTACCAAAAAGTTGTTGGAGAAAAATGCTGATAATTAGTTTCTTTGAAGGAGAGGAAAATATTGGAAAATATAGATTTACTTGCAGAAAAATAAAATGTGACTATGAAAAATTAGTGAAGACAGCGAAATAACAGAAGTTGCAGAAAGATACTTTGAGTTGTTGGAAGAAGGGAAAAACAAGGTTTTATTCCTGTGTTTGTTGAAGTAAAAGATTATTTTCAATGAAGAGTTTTCCTGATTTTGAGGAATATGAAAGAGCAAGGATGAAATTTTAGAAAATTATATAGATTGTAATCAGTGGTTTAAAGAAAGAAAACAGGAATATGTAGAAAAATGAGTACCTGAATGAGGAATATGAATTTTTCTGATGACAGTGACTACCTAGATTATTTTAAAAATTTCAATGAAGATGAGACTTTCTATTTAAACTCAATATTTGATGGAGAAACTGGAAAAGTAAGGGAAAATGTAGGACTATTTAAGATTCCGGCAAATAAAAGCTTATGAAATTCCAGGATGGTTTTTATTCGGTGGATTTAACGAATGTCCTTTGCCTGAAGAAATTATAGCTATCAGTAAATATTGGTATGAAAAATATGATGCAAGAATTGCTCGCAATAACTGACTCTGAAATAGAATTTTTATTTGGAAAAATTTCCTGAAACACAGGAAGAGGCAGAAAAAAATTGGCAGTAGAGCAGTTTTTAGTCAGTGAGGATTTAGTTTTCCAAATTTATGATGAACTGGAAGAACTTTTCAAAGGGATTGTATAAATCAAGAAATTGGTATTTTTGGTGGGATTAGGAAAAAGAAAAGGTGGAAAAATGAGCTTATACAGAAAAAAACAGCCAGTGAAATAGCTGAAATGATAAAAATAAAGAAGTTACATCTGAAGAAGTAACGAAGGAAATTTTTACAGAGAATTGATTCACTGGAAGATAAAAGTAGGGGCATTCTCAAGTGTTTTTAAAAAGAAAAGTCACTGGAAAGTGCCAAAAATACGATAATGACAATAATGAAAATAATAGAAAAGAATATGACAATACACTTTTATTTGGAGTTCCTGTGGCATTGAAGGATAACATTCTTTCAAAAGGTGATTTAACTCACGGCTTCATCACAGATTCTTAAAAATTATGAAGGAGTATATGATGCGACAGTAGTGGAAAAACTTAAAAAGGCAGGAGTTCCAATAATAGGAAAAAGCGAACATGGATGAATTTTGCAATGGGGTCATCAAATGAAAATTCATCAATAAAGCCTGCTTCAAATCCATGGGCATTGGATAGAGTGCCGGGAGGAAGCAGCGGAGGATCGGCTGCGGCAGTAGCGCACAGATGGTACCGATAGCACTGGGAACTGACACAGGAGGAAGTATAAGACAGCCCTGCGAGCCTTACAGGAACAGTAGGAATAAAAGCCAACATATGGAAGAGTGTCAAGATATGGTCTTATGGCATTTCGGTTCTTCCCTTGACCAGATAGGAGCATTGGCAAAATCAACTGAAGACTTGGCAAGAATTATGCAGATAATATCAGGTCATGATGAAAAAGACCCGACAACAGCAGAAGTTGAAGTGCCTGACTACCTGAAAAGTCTTAATAATGACTTGAAAGGCTTAAAAGTAGGGCTTCCTAAAGAATATTTCACAGAAAATCTGGATAAGGGATATAAAAAGAAGTGGTGGATAAAGCCGTGGCACAGCTGAAGGAGCTTGGAGCAGAGGTAAAGAAAGTATCATTGCCTTACACAAAATATGCAATATCAACTTATTATATAATTTCATCAGCAGAAGTCGCATCAAACCTTTCAAGATATGACGGTGTAAGATACGGTGTGAAAGAAAGAAGTGATGAAAATATAGAAGAAAATGTATGTGAAATCAAGAAGTGAAGGATTTGAATATGAAGTAAAGAGAAGAATAATGATAGGAAACTATGTATTAAGTTCAGGGATTCTATGATGCATACTATAAAAAGCCTCACAGGTGAGAAGACTTATAAAAGAGGACTTTGAAAAGGCGTTAAATGAAGTTGACATTATATTGACTCCTGTTTCGCCTACAACAGCCTTTTAAAAAGGGGAAAAGAATACAGATCCTGTGCAGATGTATCTTGCAGATATTTACACTGTTTCAATAAATATGGCAGGAGTTCCTGCAATTTCAGTTCCTGCAGGATTTGTAAATGGCCTTCCTGTAGGAATACAGCTGATTGGAAATTATTTCAGGAAGATTTACTGTTCAATGTTTCCCATAAATTTGAGGAAGCAAGAGGGAAAATAGAATATCCAGAGTTGTAAAAGTAAAGGGGAAGAGAATGGACAATTAGATTTTTGGAGATATCACAGAAGAGAGTATTTAAAAATACTATAGGGAAAATATTTTTAAATTTTAAAAGTAATGGAAACTTTGTAATAAAATAGATGAATTAATTTGCTTAAATAGTATTTTTAATTATTTTGAGTATATTTAGAAGTGCGGGAAAAAGGAGAAAAATGTATAAATGTTTTTGTGACGAGTTATTAAATGAAAAATACATCGGTTGAACATATAATTCCTAACTCTATTGGTGGAAGATTAAAATCAAAAAGATATTATGTAAAGAGTGTAACTCAAAAATTAGGAGAAAAATTTGATAGTGAAATTTCTAAAATGTTTAATTTGACGATGTTGATTAATAATATAAAAACGAGATGATGGAAAAACTCAAGAAAAGAAAAATCTATATTGTACAAGGAGAAAAATAAAATTCCTATTTCGTTTTGAGAGAGAAAAAAGGATTAAGTATTAATTTTAATCAAATAGAAAAAGAGGAGATAGTATTTTTTAGGTGGTTCTGAAGAATTTGTAAAAAGAAAAAGATAAAATTCTTAAGAGTGGGAGAAATAAGATAGAGAATGAAGAAATATCAAGTTATCTTGAAATTAAGTCAAAAAGAAATTAGAGTTAATAATGAGAAATTATTTAAATCTCTTTTAAAAACGGGAATAGGTTTTTATTTAGAAAAAAAGGAAATAATATAGAAAAAAATAAAGGATGTTATAAAAATTTTATCTCAAGAAAATAATTTTAATGAATTAAAAATATAATTGAAGTTAAAGAAATGGTACGAAAAACAAATATTAATTATCATAGCTTATTATTGTTTGAAAATCCTATAACTTCAAAAATAAATTGTTATATCTTATATTTTAGTAGCTGTTTTTAATGAATATTTTAAAATTGAATTGTCGAAAGATTATCAAGATGAAAAATTTAAATTTATTTTTATTTATACAATTTAATAAATTCTACAGAAAAATGGAAGTTTCAAAAATGTATTCAATCCACTATAGAAGAAATTTTTGAATAAAGAATTAAAAATGTTGAGGAAAAATAATTCAAAAAGAATTAGAGAAAATGGGAAAAATTATTGAGGAAAAATGGTAAATATAATTATTAATATATTATGAAAAGTGAAAATGAAAAATGATTACAAAATCGGAATAAAATTAATATAAAACTATTTTAGAGAAGATTTATTATTTAATATCTTTCATAAATTTTAAAAAAATAATAAAACAATTATCAATAATTGAATTTTCTCCTAAAAGTAAATAAAAAGAAAGAAGAAGATAAAAAGGCATTGAAATTATTTTTAAATTTTAATAGTGTAAAACAAAAATTTTATGAAAGAAAGGAAAAACAGAAAATGAGCATGGAATATGAAACAGTCATTGGACTGGAAGTGCATTGCCAGTTAAAAACAAAAACAAAAGTATGGTGTTCATGTAATGCCGATTATGATAATGAAGTGCCTAATGTTTCCACGTGTCCCATTTGTACAGGACAGCCCGGAGCATTGCCAAAGCTGAATGAAGAAGTGCTGAATTATGCCATAAAGGCAGCACTTGCACTGGATTGCAAAAATCAATGGGGAAAGCCAGTTTGACAGAAAGAATTACTTCTATCCAGATTCACCAAAAACTATCAGATAACACAGTATTTTAAGCCATATGCTGAAAATGGTAAACTGCATATTGTGACAAATAGCGGGAAGGAATCAGAAGTAGGGATAGAAAAGAATTCAGATTGAAGAAGATACTGCAAAAAGTATACATACAACATCAGAAAGCCTTTTAAACTACAACAGGGCTTCAGTACTCTGATTGAGATAATTTCAAAGCCTGAAATAAAAGAATGCCGAGGAAGCGTATGCTTATCTGAATACGTTGAAGGACAGGCTGGAAATATACAAAAGTAAGTGATGTAAGCATGGAACTTGGATCACTTAGATGTGATGCCAATGTATCAGTAAAAAAAGAAAGGGAGATCCCAGTTTTAGAACAAGAACTGAAACTAAGAACCTGAACTCCTTCAAAGGCTGTTGTAAGGGCAATAGAATATGAAACAAGCAGACAGATTGAAGTTATTGAAAAATGGTGGAAGAGTTGTGCAGGAAACAAGGTTATGGGATGAAGAACAGGGTGTTACAAGACCTATGAGAAGTAAAGAGGAAGCAATGGATTACAGATACTTTCCTGAACCTGACTCTGCCAAAAAGTCATCATATCTGATGAAAGGCTTGAAAAAGTAAAAAGGGAAATGCCTGAATTTGCAGATGAAAAAAGCAAAAAAGATTTGTAGGGGAATATAAAGCTGAATGAGAAAAAGAGGCAACTCTTGCAGGAGAACCTGAACTTGCTGAATACTATGAAACTATGGTAAAGGGAATCAGGAGAACCTAAAACTGTCTGCAAACTGGATGCTGACAGAAGTTTTAAGGGTGCTGAAGGATATTGGAATTGAGAAATTTTCAGTTTCTTCTGGAAACATTGCAAAAGCTTATAACCCTGATAAAAACAATGTAATAAGCTCAAAAAATAGCAAAGGAAGTTTTTGAACTGCTGTTATCAGAAGACAAGGATCCTGAAATTATAGTAAAAGAAAAGGGATTAATTCAGATAACTGACAACAGTGAAATTGAGAAAATAGTTGAGCAGGTGCTGGAAGAAAAATCAGCAGTCTGTGGAAGATTATAAGGCGGGTAAAAAGTAATGCCCTTAAATATTTAGTGGGACTAGGCTATGAGACTTTCCAAAGGGAAAGCCAACCCTCAAATGATAAATGAATTGATTTTGAAAAACTGGATTAGTTTAGGAGAAATATGGAAAAGAGATCTGGGATAAAAAGGAAAAAGTAAGAATAAGTGCTTTTAAACTACGTATGGCAATAATATCAGCAGGAGTAGTACTTGCGTTTTTGGTATTTTCTTAAGATTATTCTTTCTTCAGGTTGTAAAAAGGTGAAGAATATAAAAAGACCGGGGAAGAACAATATAGAAGTAATTATACTATACCTGCTAAAAAGAGGAAGAATAATTTCAAATGACGGAGAAATTCTTGCATTTGATGGAGAAGACTATGTGATAACCTTAGATCCTACCTGGTAAAGGATGAAAACATTGACAAGCTGATGGATCTTTTTAAGAAAAATCTTCCTGATCTTGATACAGATAAGGTGAAAAGGGATATTATTTTAAAGAAAACAGTAAATCAAAAATATTTAAAAAGTAAACTATAAACTTGGATACAATGAAAAGAAAAAGCTATAGAAGATGAAATGGTCACGCCAAATATCTTAGTTCAGGAGTATTTTTAAACCATCATTCAGCAGAAACTATATAAAGAATGAAATTTTTTTCAGGAAATGATAGGTTTTTCTGGACAGTGAAGGTAAAGGGAGCTTATGGTATTGAAAAATTCTATGATGAAGCACTTACAGGAACAGACGGGTAGTGGAAGGGATGAGAAATCCCGGAAACTTCTTAACAGTGGACGCAATAAAAATAAAAAGTGTTTCAGTTCAGAATGGAAATAACATCATACTAACAATAGACAGTATACTGCAGGATACAATGGATGCAGAACTGAAAAGAGCTTTTGAAAAATATTCTGCAGCATCTACAATGGGAATACTTATGGAAGTGGAAACAGGAAGAATACTTGCAATGTCTTCCTATCCGAAGGCAAGTAATAATGCTGAAGTAAAGAATAGGCCAATAACAGATATGTTTGAGCCGGGATCGATTTTTAAACCTGTGACAGTTGCAATGGGATTAGACACAGGAGTAATAACTCCTAATTCTACACTATATTCAGCAGGACATATAAAAGTATATGACAGGATAATTAAGGACAGCAGTGAAGCACCGAAAGGAACTAAAACAATAGAAGATTTAGTGGCATATTCAGGAAATGTAGGAATGGTTGTAATAGGTTCAAGAATTGATGCAAAAGTCTTTCATAACTACCTGGATAGAGTAGGAATGGGTAAAAAGACAGGAATAGACACATTTGCTGAGATGTCTCCAAAACTGCTGTCATTGAAGGATCTGACAGCTGTAAGAAAGTCGAATGTCTCTTTTGGTCAGGGAATTGCCATGACACAGATACAGATGATAACATCAATTAATGCAGTAGTAAATAATGGAAAGCTTATGAAACCTTATCTTGTTGACAGGCTGGAAGATGACAGGGAAATATCATTAAACAGAATAGTCCGGTTGTAGTGAGAAAAGTATTTGAAGATGATACTTCAGACGTGTCAGACAATATATGGAAGCAGTTGTTACAAAGGGAACAGGAAAAGGTGCCCAGATTAAAGGATATAGAATTGGTGGAAAAACAGGAACTGCACAGAAATCAGGTTTAAAAGGATACGATAATAGAAAAATACTTCAGTTCATTTATAGCATTTTTTCCTGTGGATAATCCAAAATATATTATCCTAATTTCCATAAATGAACCTAAAGTAGGTGGAAAGCATCATGGATCAGAGGTTGCACTTCCATCTGTAAGAAATGTTTTAGAAAACTGATAAAATACATGGGAATAAGTCCGAAGGTAATATTGAAGAAAGCAGAAAGGAAAAAGCAGTTGAACAGAAGCCAATGAAGGATCTGAAAAAATTGCTGAATGAGGTTTAATAATAATAAATGCCTGACTTGACAGGATTAAGCTAAGGGAAATAATTTCAATATACCCTCAGATTAAATTTCCAAAATATAAGATAACAGGAAATGGAAGTGTTGTAGAACAGTATCCATCTCCAGGAACAAAACTGGATAAAAAAATTCAGAAGTAAGGATAATATTGAATTAAGCAGTAAAATAACATAAAAAAATAGGGGTAACTATGTATTATTATGAAATATATGTCGAAAATAATGTAAATATATATACCTACAAATCAACGGAGAAATATGAGCCCGGAGAATGGTGTATTGTAAACTTTGTAAATAGAAATAAGACAGGACTGATTATTTCTGAAACAAAAGAGGAAGATATATCGATAGATGTTTCAAAAATAAAATTTATCATAGATAGAGCCCTATTTTTATCTATTCCGGGAAAAATATAATGAAGCTGATAAGATGGATAAAGGACTACTATATAAGTGATTATTACAATGTCATAAGGACAGTATATCCAGGGACTTTGAAGCTGAATTATTCGAAAAAAGGCAATATATGTGAAAAATCTGGAAGATAAAGAACCCAAAACAGAAAAACATGTATCTTTTTGAAGAAAATAAAAGAAAAAATAAGTGAAACTGAAAAATTCAACAGGTATATGCAAAAAGAAGGAAGTAACAATAGCAACACTTGATAAAAAAATTTTTTTCTCCTGATATAATAAAAAAGGGCTTTGAAGGAAGAAGCCATAAAGATTGAAAAAGAAGCTGATAGTAAACAGTAAAAAAATGTCAGACGGAAAAATTGAAGGTAAAATAACCGATGATGATGTTGTCCTGAATGAAGAACAGCAGAAGGTTGCAGATACGATAAAAATGGCGGAAAGAGTTTTACCTGTTAAAAGGAGTTACTGGATCAGGTAAAACTGAAATATATATAAATCTTATAAAAAGAAGCAATAAAAATGGTTACGGAAGTCTATTCCTCGTACCTGAAATTTCTCTTACCGCCCAGATGACAGAGAGGTTGCAAAAGCAGTTTTTCAGATTCTGTGCATACTACAGTAAGCTGACAGATGCAGAGAAGAGGAAAAGAATGGATTTACATAAGAACAGGGGAGAAAAAGATAGTTATTGGAGCCAGATCGGCGATATTTGTCCTGTACAGAACCTGAAATATATAATAATAGATGAAGAACATGAAAAATACATATAAACAGGATAACAATCCTAGATATCACACAAAAATGTGGCAATAAAAAGGCCTGATTGAGGGGAATGTTAAGGTGATTTTTGGATCGGCAACACCTTCATTTGAGTCATATTATCAGGCTGAAAAATGACATTGAGCTTGTAGAACTGAAGGAAAGATTTAACAATGCAAAAATGCCTACGTATGAAATAGTTGATTTAAATAATACACCTGAAAATTTCTCGGAAGAACTGTTGAAGGAAATGTCAGGAGCACTGGGAAGAAAAGAGCAGGTAATACTTATCTTAAACAGGAAAGCGTTTGCAAATCTTCTGAAATGCAAAGATTGTGGGCATATTCCTGTATGTCCTAACTGCAGTATATCTTTAAGCTATTATAAATACGAAAATAAGCTGAAATGTAACTACTGCGGCTATGAAAAGTATTTTAACGGGAAGTGCGATGCGTGTGGCAGTGAAAAAGTCATGCAGATTGGTACAGGAACAGAAAAAGATAGAGGAAGAGATTAAGTCATATTTTTCCTGAAAGCAGGACTGTAAGGGTGGACTCTGAAACAGTGAAGACAAAAAGGATTATGAAGATATATACAATGACTTTAAAAATCATAAATATGACATAATGCTTGGAACTCAAATTATTGCAAAGGGATTTCACTTTCCTGATGTTACGCTTGTAGGGATTATCAATTCTGATATAATACTTAATTTTCCGGATTTCCGGGCAGGAGAAAAGACTTTCCAGCTGCTGACCCAGTCATCAGGAAGGGCAGGACGTGGCAGTAAGGATGGAAAAGTGATAATCCAGACATTTAATGAGGAAAATGAAGTCATACAGAATACAGTTACGGGAAATTATGAAGGATATTACAGGAAGGAAATGGAGTTAAGGAAAATATTGAATTATCCGCCTTTCGGAAGACTCCATAATTATAGTGGTGTCTTCAGAAGAAGAGGAAGGACTGGAAAAAGGCAAAAAAATTCTACAATATTCTTATGGCAGGCCTGAACATTGGAACAAATCCCGGTGGAAATGAATTTGTATCAGAGCCATTTAAGGCTCCGATTTATAAAATAAACGGAAGATACAGATACCAGATATTTATAAAATTTAACAGGGAGAATATTACAAAGGTAAAAATGTAATAAGAAAAAGCAATGAATGAATACAAGGAAAAAAAGATAAGAATAAGCGTAGATGTAGATCCTGTTTCCATGTTATAGGATAAAATTGACAATATGCAGAAATAACTATATAATAAAGATTATGGATAAATTAGATGATTTTTTTACGATATTCGACACTTTTTCTGTATTATGGGGAACTATTTTCTAAAAAGCAGAAACAGTATCTTGAACTTTATCTCGAAGAGGACAGGTCTCTGAGTGAGATTTCAGAAGAGTATGGGATTACCAGACAGGCAGTATTTGACAATATAAAAAGAGGATTCAGACAGCTTGATGAATATGAGCGGAAGCTTAAAATATTTGAAAAGGAAAAGGAATTAAAGAAAAACTTGAAAATTTGAAGGAGAATTTTTACAAAGGAAAAATTTGGAAAAATAATAGAAGATTTTGATTATAATGAGGGTGTTTTAATGTTTAATAATTTTGGGAGACAGGTTTAAGGATATATTTAAAAAGGTAAGCGGACAGGGAAAGTTAACGAAGCGAATATGAAGGATGCCTTGAGGGAAGTAAGGCTGGCACTTCTTGAAGCGGATGTAAACTATGGAGTGGCGAAAAATTTTGTTTCAAAAATAAGGGAAAAGGCTTTAGGGGAAGAAGTAATATCAGGAGTAAATCCTACTCAGCAGTTTTGTAAAAATAGTGCATGATGAGCTTGTGGAAGTTCTTGGTGGAACAAATGTACAGATAGCAAAAATCTCCTAAAAACCCTACTATTATAATGCTTTCAGGATTACAGGGGGCAGGAAAGACAACCTTTGCGGGAAAATTGGCTAAACATCTCCGTTCAAAAGGAGAAACTCCACTACTTATTGGAGCTGATGTATACAGACCTCGCGACGAAGAAACAGCTGAAAGTATTGGCAGAGCAGGTAGAAGGTTTCTTCATTTACAATTGATGAAAGTACAGATGTAAATGAAATATGCAGAAAAAGGGCTGGAAGAAGCAGGAAAATACATGCAACATATGTAATAATAGATACTGCAGGACGTCTGCACATAGATGAACAGCTTATGGGTGAACTGCAGGGAATAAAAGATAATTTTAAACCACATGAAATACTGCTTGTAGTAGACGGAATGACAGGACAGGATGCAGTAAATGTGGCTAAGACCTTCAATGAGCAAATTGACATCACAGGAGTAGATTCTGACAAAGCTGGACGGAGATACACGTGGGGAGTCGCCCTTTCAGTAAAGGAAGTGGCAGGAAAGCCTATAAAGTTTATCAGTGAAGGGGAAAAACTGGATGATATAGCACCTTTCCATCCTGACAGGCTTGCATCGAGAATACTGGGAATGGGAGATGTTGTTTCACTTGTTGAAAAGGCTCAGGAAGCAATTGACGAAAAGGAAGCCAAGAAAATGGAAGAAAAATTCAGAAAAAATCAGTTTGATTTTTGAAGATTTTCTGAAACAGTTTAAAATGATAAGAAAAATGGGTTCCATTGCAGGAATTATGAAAATGATACCCGGAGTGGATACAAGTGCAATAGATATGGCAATGGCAGAAAAGGAAATGAAAAGAGTGGAAGCGATAATTTTTCGATGACAGTACAGGAGAGAAGGGATCCGAAACTTCTGAAAAGTGGAAGCTGTAAAGCAAGAATAGCTAAAGGAAGCGGAGTTCAGGTAACGGACGTAAATAAACTTATCAAAACAGTTTGAACAGATGAAACAGATGATGAAAATGTTCAACAGCGGAGCAATTCCTGGACTTGGTGGAGGAATGATGAGAGGAAAGGGAAAACGTAAGAAATAATATTTATTGATATAGCAGGGAAGAATAAAAGCATATGTTAGGTTCTCCCTGTTTTTTAGAATACATGAATTTTCCAAAATATGAAAGTTAAGAGGGAAGTAGTATGAAAAAATTGTTTTACTGATAATAACCTTGTTGATATTATTTTGGATGTGGTTTCAGGAGTAAAGAATTAAATGAAGAAACTAAACAGAAAATACAGCAGGAAATATCAAAAATAAATGACAAAATGAGTCAGGATGAACTTGAAAATATGATGTCAGTAGCTAAGTTGAATTATGATGTTAATCCTGAAATAGGAAAGATGTATTTTTGAGAAATTAGTAAAATATAAGCCTGAAGCTTCGATATATTTATCTGACTATTATTATGAAAAAGATGAAGTGAATTATGAAAAATGGACAAAAAGTATGGTGCAGAAAGAGATGTTTTGGATATGATTTATAATTTAGCTGTATTTTTATAATGAAAAACAGGTTGTCAGAAGCGGAATATTGGTATCAGAAGGCAAATAATAAAGGAGATGGAGATGCAGAATATAATTTGGCAATTGTGTACGGAAAGGAAGAAAAAAATATTCAGAAGCTGAAAAATATGGCATAAACAAGGGCGAGATGGAAGCGGAAGATACAATATGGCAATCTATTATGAAACTCATAATCAGCCTTACAAGGCAGAACAATTGTATAAAGAAATGATAAAAATGGGTGATGTTGATGGATTTATTATGGATTGGGAAACATGTATAGAAAGTTAAAAAATTGACGAGGCAGAAAAAAATATTAAAAATAGGAGTAGAGAATTTAAAAGCAATATACTCGCTGGCTAACTTATATTTAGATAAACTAGATTATCCTAATGCTAGAAAATATTTTTGATAAATGCTTCCAAACAAGCTAATTCTGCATATCATGTAGGAGTGACATATGAATGGAAGAAAAATTATACAGAAGCAAGGAAATGGTATCAAAAAGCACTATCAATGGGAATGAATGAATCAGAAGAAAGATTAAAAGAGATTAGAAATAAAAAGATAAAATTAAATATAAATATACAGAAGGAGATAAAATAAGAGAAGATGAAAGCGGTAAAGCATCCAGGACAGAATCATATTATTAAAATTTAACTGAAGGGAGATTACTGCAGGTAGCATGACAGATACAAAACTGGGAAATTTGCAATAAATACGACAATAAACTTAAAAACAACTCTTTGTTAAGAGAGGGGATGGAAAAAGTTCTGATAACCTCAAGAGATTCTAAGCTGAATAAGCTTTTTAAGGTTGTCTATATCCTATAAGATAGCCTTTTTATTACTTTTTATTTTTGTTATTTTTCCACCTCACATATATTATAAAGCCTAGAATTTACAGGCGTAAAAAGAACAAATCAGATATAATATTACTGACATATAGTGTAAAAATTAAGGAGTGAATATATTATGGACAAAGAAGTTCTGTTAATAATATTCTTTAATACATCCTAGAATTAATTTGATAAATTTATACCAAAATTAAAAATGAATCAAAAATTTGAGGTAATTATGAGCTTTAGAATTGAAATGGAATGAATAATTTATTATCAGATGTTAGCTCAGTCCAAAAATACTTTGGTTACTGGTAATAAAAATAGACCCGATAAAAGCCTGTTGATACCCCTAAGGGTAGAGGTCTGATGATTAAAAACAAATTGTAACTGATTAAAATAAAAATCAGTACAACTATTATTTTTAAGATAGCAGTACCTCCTGAAATATAGTTTAGGTTATTGGGTAACCCAAAAATTATAACAAAAAGACTGAAATAATCCAGCCTTTTATCCCAATTTATTTAACTATATTTCAGTTTACCCTTTTAGGGTCTACCTAAGGTATTTTCATTATATCAAATTATTATAGTTTATGCAAATCTATTTTTATCCCATAAGATAGCCTTTTATGATATATGATTTTTGCCAAAGGAAAACAAATGGCATATATTATTAAAAACAAGGTATAATTAAAATAAAATAAAGAGTAAAATAAAGAAACGGAGTTGGATTAGAGATAAGAAGGCTAATGACAATAGGGATGTCGCTGATATTAACTCTTGCTATTATTTCAACTCAGGTTGTGGATGATATAAAGGAATCGAATACAATGACAAGAGCAAGAAAAAGATGGTGGCAATGCATATCAGAATGATAAATATAAGGAAGGAACATATGAGCTATAAAAGATGTTTCAAAGAGACCTGTAAATAAAAATTCAATTTGAAGGGATGGAACTGATTATATCAGAAAATACATATATAAATGATAAATCTGGGAATATGGTGGATTTAAAAACAGGTTATGGACTTCCGATAACATTTCTAAATAAAAGTGCATGTACCAGGTAAGAGAAAAATGTCTATTATGGAATTCTTTATAATGAAAAATACCAGGAGTTGAAGAACTAGCACATAATAAAAAGCAAATGGTTTTTGTAAATACATGTAAATAAAGAATCAAAATAAAAGCACATCTGATGGAAGATATTCCAAAGTCAAATGTGCTTTTGAATTAATAACTCTTTTTAGAATGACTTTTTCCATGTGAAACTGATAAATCCTAATTCCTATCTATGTCTTTTTAATATTTCTTCATGATTTCGTTATTATACAGTTTCTTAAAATAAATAACTGTCAGTATTCCACCAACAACTTCTGCTATTGGGAAAGATAACCAGACACCGTTTATTCCAATTATTCCTGCGAGAAGATATGACAGCGGAAGTATAACAACCATCTGACGTATAAGGGATATAATAAGGCTGAACATACCTTTTCCTAAAAGCCTGGAAGGTTCCACTTGAAACAATGGAAAAGGGGCAAGAAGGAATGCAAAACTTATTATTCTGAGGGCAGAAGTCTGATTGCAACCATATTATCCGGAAGCATCAAATATTTTTAAGTATTTCAGCAGGTAATGTCTGACAAAAAGTATAAATCCGATGAACATAATGCTGAAGGCATATACATTTGCCAGTTTTACAGTTTGAAGCAGCCTTTTTATCTTTCCTGCACCATAATTATATGAAACAATGGATACAACTGAATTATTTAATCCATAGACAGGCAGGACAACAAAAACTCTGCAGTTTAAAGTATACTCCCAGAACAGCTGTTGCCGTTGTAGAGAATGAAGCCAGAAGGTTGTTCAGCTGGAAATATCAGGAATGAATGCCGACTGCATAATTATTGATGGAAACTCGATTTCATATATATTCATAATAGTTTTAAGATTTACTGCAAAATTCTTTATTGCAAAAACGTACTTCCTGATTTTTCTTAATATTGAAGTATAATGCCATAAACATTGAAACTGTCTGTCCTAAAATAGTTGCAACAGCGGCTACCTGACTATTCCCATTTTTGGAAATCCTAGAAGTCCAAAAATAAAAATTGGATCAAATATAATATTTATAATAGCTCCAGTGCTTTGTAGTAATCATGGTGTAAACGGTTTTTCCTGATGCTATAAGCATTCTTCAAATGTAATTTCCATAATAATTGAAAAAGCGAAGATGGAGCACAGACTTAAATATTGTATTCCATATTCTTCAATAATTCCTGAAGCCTTCTGGAATTGAAAAATAGAATTTTGTAAAAATAGTCCAAAAATAAACAAACAGGATAGAGTTTAAAATTCCAAGAAATATACCATTGTGCACTACCTTGTTACCCCTTTTTCATTTTTGCCCCTAGATATCTTGCAATCAGTGCAAGCAATCCCCACTCCTACACCTGTACCTGCTGAAATCATAAGATTCTGTGCAGTGAAAAGAAGACATTGAAACGAGCTGTAAGCGCTTCTTCATTTATTCTTGATACGAAAAAGACTGTCCACTATATTGTAAAAAGCCTGTACAAACGATTGATGTAATAAGGGCAGTGACATATTGATTATAAGTTTGTTAATGGGCATGAGTTCCCATTTTGTTTTCTTTTTATAACTGTTTCTTTTCTCTTTATTCATTACCAATTTTCCTTTTCTTTTTCTATTTAAAATAAAAATAATACGGCACAAGGCTGTATTATCTCTTCAGTATAAATGATTATAGCAGAATTTATCCTATTTTTAAAGAAAAGAATTTTTAAAAGAAAAATTATTATTGCATTTACAGTTATAATGAAAGTATAATGTAGTTAATTGTAAATAAAACTTGCAGGGAGATGATTTTATGAAAAATAAATGAAAATGAGCTTAGTATGAGAAAAATTCTATGACACAATAGCAGATAAATATGATTATATATTTCCTTTATCTCCCATGCAGATTTCTGGATGAGGAAATAAAAGGAAAAATATACTGATGTGGGAGCTTCTAGGAAAGAAAGTTACTGAATACCTTTCAGGAAAAAGGCTTTCAGGTACATCTCGATTGATATTAATGAAAGGCTTATAGAAATAAAGCCGCCAGAAAGGTATTTCCGTTGTAAATATGAATATGCTGACGATTGATATGCTGGAAAAGTTTGATACATGATAATAAACATTGGGAATACACTTCCCCACTCTAAACAATAATGGAGAAATATATGAGTTTCTGGAGAAGTCCTGTCATCAGCTTAATAATGGAGGAAAAATTATTATTCAGCTTATAAATTTTTTCTAAATTTTTAAAACAGAAGGATGAAAATAATTTTCTGGGGACACTTCCTCTGATAGAAAAATGAAAATGTAAAATTTGAGAGATTTTATTACCTGAATGAAGAAGGAAATATTATTTTTAAAACAATTTTTAGACAATGAAATAGAAAATGAGGAAGTTCTTTTAAATATTAATTATAATGAGTTAAAAAGGTTATTTTGAAAAATAGGATTTAAAAATATAAAGACATATGGTGGGTTTGATAAATCGGTATTTGATATTGATAAACTCAACCCGCTTGTAATGACTGGGGGAGAAATAAAAACTATTAGGAGAAAGAAATGACACTACAGCAGTTAAGATATGTGGTTACAGTCGCAGAAAAAGGAACTTTGAGTGATCAGTACAGGAGCTGTTTATTTCACAGCCGGCATTGACTAAGGCAATAAAGGAACTGGAAGATGAAATGAATATATCAATTTTCAACAGGACAAATAAAGGAGTAATTGTTTCCTCATGAAGGTGACAGGTTTCTCGGGTATGCAAGACAGGTTCTGAGCAGACAGATTTGCTGGAGGAGCAGTACAAAAGGAAACAATATAACAAGAAGATTTTCTGTATCTACCCAGCATTATTCCTTTGCTGTAAATGCCTTTGTAGATGTAATCAAGAAGTTTGGGAAAAACAAATACGATTTTACATTGCAGGAAACCCAGACAAATGAAATTATAGAAGATGTAAGTAAAAAGAAAAAGCGAAATAGGAATCCTGTACACTTCTGGGAGCAAATAAAATTGTAATTGAGAAGATGATAAAGAGAAATGATTTGAAATTTACAGAATTATTTACAGCAAAAACCTCATGTATTCATTAGTTCCAATCATCCTCTTGCAAAGAAAAAGATTATAAATCTGGAAGATTTGAAAGATCTATCCTTATCTGTCTTTTGAGCAGGGAGATTATAATTCCTTCTATTTTTCAGAGGAAATATTAAGTACAATTGACAGGATAAAAACATAAAGGATGCGGGACAGGGCGACATTGTTTAATCTGGCCATTGGACCTGATGGATATACAGTAAGTACTGGAATAATCAATAAGGAGCTGAACGGGGGAAAAATATTATTGCCAGACATCTTAACGTAGATGAGTATATAAAAAGTCGGAATTATAACACAGAAAAATATTGAACTGAGTATATATGCAAAGGTTTATGTGGAAGCTTTGAAGAAGCATTTGAATATACGGAAATACTGTAATTTAATATTTCCAGTATTTTTGATTAATTTTTGAGTTTAATATTATAAAAATAATTTTAGGAATAGAAATATGGGAGCTGACAACAGTGAAAAATGGTTATATTTTTTAATGCTGATATTTGGTATGAATGTAATGGCTCTTTTGTACCTTGTGCAAAAAGGAGATACAAAGTGTGTAATTCGAGGTTTTAAAATAAATGGAGAAGTGATTAATAAAGATGGAAGCCAAGATATAGAATACATTGTATATTTTATTAATAATTTTGCAGAAAGTGGATCAATTGAAATTATTGGACATGCAGATTCTAGTGGAACAAAAAGGCATAATTTGAAATTATCAATAATAAGGGCGCAAAAATACTGCAAAATATTAAGAGAGTTTGGATTAAATGAAAAATTTATAATTAGTAAAAATTACAGGAGAAGGAGAAAATTTTTCCGATAGATACTAATGCGACAGTTAATGGAAGATATAATAATAGGAGAGTTGAAATTTTTATTGAAAACATTAAATTTAAGGAACAGGTAAAATAGTTAACAGGAGTACATTAATCTATATTCAAAATTTTTATGCTTATGGATATAAATAAAAGTTATAGCAAACTAAAAATAAATGTATTTTACAGAAAAGCATATATTTGTATATAATTGCTTCATAAAAATAAATAGAAAATAAGGAGATAAATTATGAAAAACAGCAATTATAGGATATCCAAGGATCGGGGAAAATAGGGAATTAAAATTTGCTATAGAGAAGTATTGGAAAAATGAAATTACAGAAAAATGAACTTCAGAAAATAGCTGAGGAGATTAGAAGAAATCAATGTTAAAAGCAGAAGAAGGAAAAATTTCATTTATTCCGGGAAATACATTTTCATTTTATGACGGAATACTGGATACAATAATCCTGTTAAATGCAATTCCAAAGCATTATAGAGATTTAGGATTAAATGAACTGAATACATATTTTGCAAATTGCTGAGAGGTTATCAGGGGAAAAAGGGATGTAAAAAGCCTTTCAATGAGAAAATGGTATAATACAAACTATCATTATATTGTGCCTGAATTAGATGATTATGCAAAAATTAAATTAAATGCAGATAAGATATTTAGTGAGCTCGAGGAAGCTGGAAAAATTAGAGTAAACACTCATCCGTCAGTGATTTAACCATTTACATTTTATAAATTGGCTAAAACAACGGGAAATAAAGATAAAAGAGAATATTTAGGTAATATTATAAAATGTCTATATAGAATTATTGGAAAATGTAATGAAAAATATAGAATGGGTTCAAATTGAAGAGCAGCAGTTGGTAACAGATCAGACAGAGGAAGATATAAAGCTGTTTGAAGAAGTTTATACAGAAATTTTTAAAAATAAGAAAAGATGTAAAAGTTCTGCTTCAGACATATTTCGGAGATGAGGGATTGCTATGGAACAATAATAGAACCTCGATTTTTGATGGAATAGGGCTTGATTTTACTGAAGGAAGAAAACAGAAAAATTAATAGCTGAAAACGGATTTCCAAAAAGATAAAGTTTTATTTGCAGGAGTTGTAAATGGGAAAAATATTTGAAATGTGATTACAGAAAAGTTTTTAAATATTCTGAATAACTTAAAGGGAAAAAGCTGAAAACATAGTAGTGACAACTTCCTGTTCATTGCTTCATGTACCTCTATACTTTAAGAAATGAAGAGAAATTATCAGAAAATATACTGAAACATTTTTCTTTTGCTGAAGAAAAATTAGAGAATTGAGGGAATTAGGTGAATTAAGTCAAATTTTGTCAGAAAATTCTCTGAAAAGACACAGGAAAAATGAATTTTATAGTAAAAATCAGGAAATCATAACTTCTAAAAAGGGGCATGGAAGACAAGGAAGTCAGAGATAAAGTTGAAAAATTGACAGATAATGATTTTGTAAGAAAAGGTACAAGAAAGGAAAAGACAGAGAATACAAAGAGAAAAGCTGAATATTCCTTTGCTTGCAACAACGACAATAGGTTCTTTCCTCAGACAAAGGAAGTGAAACTGAATAGAAGTAAGTTTAGAAAAATGAAATTAACAAGGAAGAATATGATAAAAATGTATTTAACTTCATAAAAAGAATGTGTTAAGTTACAGGAAAAATTGGACTGGATGTACTTGCACATGGAGAATATGAAAGAAAATGACATGGTTGAATTTTTCGGAGAAAAATTTGGCAGGATATGTATTTACAGAAAAAGCCTGGGTTCAGTCTTATGGAACAAGATGTAAAACCGCCAATAATTTTTGGAGATGTAAAAAGAACAAACCAATTTCAGTCTTGTATTCTGAATATGCCCAGAAATTAACTGAAAAGCCTGTTAAAGGGATGCTATATGCCTGTAACGATACTGAACTGGTCGGTCCCTAAGGAGGATGTGTCATTAGCGAGATGGCATCTCCAGATTGGACTTCATATACGTGAAGAAGTACTTGATCTGGAAAAAGGCAGGAATAAGAATAATACAGATTGATGAAGTCAGACTCAGGGAAAAAGCTTCCTTTAAGAAAGGAAGACTGGCATAAGGAATATCTTGACTGGGGATTAAAGGCATTCAGGCTTTGTCACAGTGGAGTAAAGGTAGATACACAGATTCATACACATATGTGTTATAGCCAGTTTGAGGATATAATAAAAGATATCGATAATATGGATGCTGATGTTATAACATTTGAAGCTTCAAGATCAAAAACTGACAATTCTTTGATTTCTTAAAAAGAAAAATAATTTTTGAAACAGAAGTATATCCTGGAGTTTATGATATTCATTCTCCCTAGAGTACCTTCAGTTGAAGAGATTGTAACAGCTTTAGACAGAATGATTGAAAATTGAAAAGATAAATTGTGGGTAAAATCCAGACTGTGGATTAAAGACAAGAGGAATTGTAGAAACTATAAAAAGTCTGGAAAAATCTTGTGAAAGCTACAGAAATTGTGAAAAGTAGATTATAGAAATATTATTAAAAAGTAAAAATGTATATATAATAAATTTATAAATAAAGGAGTTGATAAATATGTGCACAGTAAATGCACCACATAGACATGATACGGTAGGGAAGCTTTTTGAGGACTGAAAGACTGAAAAAGCAAGAAAAGATTTTGAAGAAGGAAATATAAATGGGGAAGAATTAACAAAAATTGAAGATGAGGAAATAAAGAAAATTGTAGATAAACAGATTGAACTTGGGTATACGAGTGTAACTGATGGGGAATCAGACGTAGTTACTGGCATCTGGATTTTTCTGGGGATTTAATGGAATAGGTCATGTTCATGCTGACAAAGGATATGAATTTAATGGAGTAATTACTCGTGATGATACAGCAATTGTTACAGGGAAAAATCAGTGGTGAAAAATCATCCGTTTGTAAAGCTATTATATATTTTTAAGGGATCTAGTAAAGATAAAGAAAATGTTGAAGCAAGACTTACAATACCTGCTCCGCCCAGTTTTATGCTGAGCTTTGTAAGAGAAGATAAAACATGTGGGAAGCATTGCTGAAGGTTTATCCGGATTTTTCAAAGGACTGGAAGATGATATTGTAAATGCCTATAAGACTGTTATAAATGATTTATATAAAGAAGGTCTTAGAACATTACAGATTGATGACTGTACATGGGGATGTCTTGTAGATGATAACTTTATTGAGTCATTTATTGAAAAGTGACAGGGATAAGGAAGTAATCAGACGTGAATTTGCAGATTTTTAAACATAAACAACAGGGTATTTCAGGATAATCAGGAAGATTTAGTGATAAATACACATGTATGTCGTGGTAATTACGATTCAACATGGTTTGGTCAAGGAGGATACGACAAGATTGCCGATGAGCTTTTTGGTAAAGAAGATGTAAATGCCTATTATTTGGAATTTGATACAGAAAGAGCAGGAACTTTTGAATCGCTGGCAAAGGTATCAGGAGACAAGAAAGTTGTTCTGAGCTTATAACTTCCAAAAATCCAACATTGGAAGAAAAGGAGACAGTAATTTCACGTATAAAGGAAGCTTTCAAAAATATATTCCGCTGGACAGATTATATCTAAGTCCTCAATGTGGATTTGCCTCAACTGAAGAAGGAAACAGACTTACTGAAGAACAACAATGGGCAAAACTTAGATTCATTAAGGAAATCGCAGATGAAGTATGGGGAAGCTAGTAAAAAATAACTGACATATAAAAAGGAAGAGAAAAATTGTTTTCTCGCCCTTCCTTTATTGTAAAAATTTAAGTTAATGTGAGATTACTCAACGTGACATAGAATTACTCAACGCATTAAAGAAAAAGCTAAAAATTTAATGTGTAATGCTGAGTCCGATCATTCATTGATGTACCGTGCCATTTTTTACCTCTTTAATAAACATTGCTTTTTAAAAATATGTAGGGTATACTATTTACGTAGTTTTATTAAAGAAATAAATAATGGAGAAGAGATATGGCTAAAGACACGATACAGGAGCTGAAAAATATACAGCACTGAAAAACAAGAAAAAGAAATATATTTTTAATTTTCTTATGTCTATTAACGGGAATGATAGCAGGAGGGATTGTTGTCCTTTATACAGTGCTCGCTTGAAAAATCTCACATCTGAGAAATTCATTTTTTACAGAAATAACCCCTTTTAAAAATGATAGCAGGACTGGCAATTTTTATACTTCGGGACTGGCAGTGGAATTTATGCTGGCAAAGTATCCGTTAATCGGTGGAAGTGGAATACCCTCAAGTAAGCGGACTCTTTACAGAAAAAGATACAGTTTAACTGGTTTCTGAACTGTTAACTAAATTTTTGGAGGAGTTCTGGCAATAGGAACCGGAATGTCAATGGGAAGGGAAGGCCTTCCATTCATCTTGGAGCCCTAGTAGGAGAAGGATAAGAAAAATTTTTAAAGTATCAGAAGTGGAGGAAAAATACCTTGTTACATGTGGTGCAAGTGCAGGAATATCAGCCGATTTAATGCTCCGCTCTGCAGGAACGGTATTTGCACTGGAGGAGCCGCACAAATTCTTTTCACCGTTACTTGGATTTGTGTACTGGTGGCAAGTGGAGGAGCTAACTATGTTTTAAGGCTTATTCTAGGTTCAGAAACAACCTTTCAGTATAATTTTTATTCTGCCTAAAACAGCCTCTCCGATATTTACATTAATAATAACAGTGGTATTTGCACTGGTTATAACAATTTCAGGAAAAAGCATTTTCATTTTTCTTGTATTTTTCAGAAAAATATAAGAATATAAAGATAAACAGATATTTAAGAGTATCAATTTTTATGGTTATACCATTTCTTATAGCGGTATTTTTTAAAGATGTAACTGGTGGAGGGCATCTGCTCATAGTCCGTATGTTCAAGGAAAGTGCCCCTTTGAAAATACTTTGTCACTGATACTGTTCCTTAAGTTTTTTTACACAATGTTATGCTACGGAACAGGATTTCCGGGAGGAATATTTTTTCCGATGCTTGTTATTGGAGCATTAGTAGGAAAAATATACGGAGAGGTACTACATACATATTTTTCATTACCTGAGGAGTTTATAGTACATTTTATGTCGCTGGAATGGTCATGACACTTTTACTGCAGTAGTAAGGGCGCCAATAACGGAATTATTCTATTCTGGAAATGACAGGGAATTTCTCCTATCTGTTTATGCTGATTATCGTAGTTACAATGACTTATGTTTTAACGGAATTGTTTAAAATGGAACCAATTTATGAAACATTATTTGAAAATATGTTTGCGGAGAAAAAAGCCAAGACAGAAAATTCCGGAGAAGAAAGCAGAATTGTGACACTGCTTATCCATGTAGGAATGAATTGGAATTTGAAAACAAGAAAATAAAGGAATTGAAACTGCCAAAAACATTGCTTATTGTAAGTGTGAGGGCTAATGGAAAGGAAACCATTCCTGATGGGGAAACAGTTCTTAAGAGTGGAAATCAGCTCGTAATAATAACAACATACAAGACGGCAGAGTGAGCGCATCAAAAGCTGAAGGATGATGCTAAGGATAGTTTAAAAATTTTGGAGAGAAAATATGATTTGGGAAAAATAACTAAAAATTATGTCAGGAGAAAAATGATAAAGAAACGGAAAAACTTTTTTAGTGAAGGGTTATCCTCATATTTTGATAATATTGTGGCAGATTATTGCCGGTAATAAATCAGGAGCCGCTTCTGGCATCTCCTCTGGCTGTACCGAAGCAGACTGTGGTATCTGCTTTTGAACGGAACTTCTGGAAAGGGTATCCCTATTTTCACATAATGGCAGGTTTTTCATTGCAATATTTACAGGAATTGTACTTGCAGTACTGTCATATAATTTTAAAGCAGTGAAGATACTTCTTCATCCGCTTATTGCTTCCATAAGGTCAGTACCACTGCAGCCTGTGATAATACTGTTTCTCATATGGACAGATGTTAAAAATCTTTCCATCCTGGTTTCGGTATTTATGACTACCTGATAATTTATGTGAGCATTCTCAAGGGATTGAAGAAGTGGATAAAAATCTTCTTGAAATGGCAAAGGTTTTCAGGATAACGGCATTAAAAAGATAATTTACATTTATATATCCCAGATATTACCCTATTTTTGAATCAGGAGGACTCAATGCCCTCGGAATAGCATGGAAATCAGGGATTGCATGGAAGTAATAGGAATTCTGACAGGTTCAATAGGAGAAGTACTATACGAGTCAAAAGTCTATCTGAATACAGTAAACCCTTTTTTCATGGGCGATTGTGATTATTATACTGGGATTTATAAGCGAAAAGGTTTTTGTTTATCTTATAAAACTTTGCGTAAGAAAAGATAGAGGGAAGATAGTATGATTAGAATAAGAAATCTTTCAAAGAAATATGGAGAAAATGTAATTTTTTAAAGACAGGTCATTTGACCTTGAGGAAAGAAAAACAACGGCAATTATGGGAAAATCAGGACTTGGAAAAACAACCTTCTGAGAATACTGATGAGTCTTGAAAAGTATGATGCAGGCAGTATTGAAGGACTGGAAAACAAGAAAATAAGTGCAGTCTTTCAGGAAGACAGGCTCTGCGAAAATCTGCCGGCAGTGACAAATGTTGCTATCGTATGTGAAAAGAATGTTACTTTGCAGGAAATACGAAAGGAACTGGAAAATATAGGACTTTCAGGGAGTACAGAAAAGCCTGTTAAGGAACTGAGCGGTGGAATGAAAAAGACGGGTGGCAATAATAAGGAGCATTATGGCTGATTCGGATATTGTAATATTTTGATGAGCCTTTTAAGGGACTGGATGTGGAAACCAGAAAAACTGTCATTGAGTATCTGAAGGAAAAATTAAAGGACAGAACAGTAATAATGGTTACACATGATATAGATGAAGCGTTGGCATTAAACTGCAAAATAATAAACTTAAAATAAGGAAGGTGTGATGTAGATGAAAAAGAGATTTTTCAATGTTTTTGCACTTATAATGGTGCTTATATTCACAGTTATCAGCTGTGGGGAAAAGAAAGAGGAGAAAAACAGGATACACAGGTAACACAGGAAGTGAAAAAGAAGACGGTGTTATTAGAGTTGCTGCAATAAAGGGACCTCCTGCAATGGGATTTGTGAAACTTTTTGCTGACAATGAAGAAGGAAAGACTTTAAACAAGTATGACACTAAAATAGTGAGTACACCTGATGAAATGGTTGCAATGATAGGAAAAGGTGAAGTTGATATTGCTTCAATACCGTCAAATCTGGCTTCAGTTCTTTACAATAAGACAGAAGGGAAAATTCAGGTGGCATCAATTATAGCTTTTGGAATACTTTATGTTGTTGAAAATGGTGGAGAAACAGTTAAAAGTGTGAAGGATTTGAAAGGAAAAACATTATATCTAAATGGGAAGGGAGCAACTCCTGAAATAGTGCTTAATTACGTGCTTAAAGGAAATGGTCTTGAGCCTGGAAAAGATGTCAAGCTTGAATTCAAATCAGAAGCTATGGAAGTAGTAGTGCACTGGCAAACGATCCTAAAGGTATAGCACTTTAATCAGCCTTTTTGTAACAGTTGCACAGGCTAAAAAATCCTAATTTGAAGGTGGCATTTGCATTGGCTGACGAATGGGATAAAAAGTTCCAGGAACTAAAAAGGTTCGCAAGTATCAGGAGTAATAGTATTTAATAAGGAATTTGCAGAAAAGAATCCTGAAAAAGTGGCAAATTTCCTGAAAGAATATGAACAATCAGTAAAATATCTTAATGAAAATATAGATGAAGGAGCAAAAACTTATTGGAAAAATACAATATAATTCCTGAACTCTATAGCTAAAAAGCAATACCTAATACTAATATTACTTTTTGTTGCCGGAGAAGAAAATGAAGGAAAAATTTCTGAATACTTAAGAATATTACACGAAGGAAACCAAAAATAATTGGTGGAAAAGTTCCTGGCGATGACTTCTATTATATTCAGAAAAAAATAACATTTAAAAATAGCAGAATATTCATTGAATGAATTAAAAATATTTAGGAACAGAAGAAAAACGATATTTATAAAACTTATGTTAAATAAATATCGTTTTTCTATATTTTAGGCGAGGTAATTAACTAGTATATCAATAAATTTGTATTTTATAGGATATCAGTACTAAATCTTATTCTTTTCAAAAATAATGTGTATGAAGCAGTTCATGAGCATTATGGCTCATAGGTTTATCAAAAATATGCTTCGTATAAACGCTTGATGTAAGGGGTTTTCATGAGATTTTCTCAATGTTTTAGAAGTATCTTCCGAATTGATTACAGATATTCTCTTTTTAAGAATTTCAGTATCTCCATGATGATAAGGCTGTCCACTCTCCACCGATACATCCACCTTTACATGCCATAATCTCTATTGCATGATACTGGGATTTTCCTGCCCTTATTTCATTAAGAAGCTTTTTGCTTCACCAAGACCATAGGGCACTCCTTTATTTTAAATCAAGGTCTCCCACTTTTAACATCTGCACTTCTTACACCTTCAAGTCCCTCTTACTTTTTATAATCAATCTTTTTCAAGGCTTTCTCCAGTGTACCAGTCAGCAGCAGAGTTCTCAAGGCGCTTCTATAACTCCTCCAGTTCTTCCAACATTACTCCTGCTCCTGTAGATTCACCAAGAGGCTTATCGAAGTCTTCATCTTCAAGTGCATGGAAGTTTATATTTGCATATTTTATAAGTCTTGCCAATTTCTCTTGTAGTTATAACAATATCTGTGTCGTAATTTCCATCTTTTGAGAATTCTTCCCTGTCAGCTTCATATTTTTGCAAGACATGGCATTACAGAAAACTACAACAAGATCTTTTCTGTCAACTCCTAATTCCTTTTGTATATATTCTTTGCAACAGCAGAGAACATTTGCATTGGTGATTTTGCAGAAGAAGGAATATCTAGAAGATCAGGGAAATTATGTTCAAAGAAATTTACCCATGCTGGACAGCAGGAAGTAAGCAGAGGTAATTTTTACAGTTTTATCTCCGGCTTTATATCTTGTAAGTCTGTCAAGTAATTCTGAAGCTTCTTCCATTATAGTTAAATCTCAGGAAATCTGTATCAAATACTTTGTTGAATCCAAGTTTTTCTAAGTGCAGCGCCAATTTTCCAGTAACCCCTGTACCCTGCAGGATATCCAAATTCTTCTCCTAAAAGCAGTTCTTACTGCAGGGGCAGTCTGAACAATAACTGTTTTCTTAGGGTTTGCAAGTGCAAGAAGGACATCCCATGTTGCATCTCTTTTCAACAAGGGCTCCTGTAGGACATACAGCAACACATTGGCCACAGAAAGTACATACTGAATCTTTAAGATCCATTTCAAAGGGGCTGTAGAAACAACAGCATTGAATCCTCTGTCAATTGCTGAAAGAACACCGACAGTCTGTACTTCATTACACATAGTTTCACAACGTCTGCACATTATACATTTATCCCCTGTCACGTATAATTGATTTTTGTAGCATCTTTTTCTGTAAGTAGATTCTTTACCTTTATATTTTTATTTCTCTTATACCAAAAAGATATTGCAAGATCCTGAAGTTCGCATTTTCCTGATTTCTGACAAGTCAGACAGTCTTTAGGTGATCTGAAAGCATAAGTTCCAGAACTGTTTTTTCTGGAATTCAGTACTCTTTATAGAGTTAGTACAAACTTTCATTCCTTCAAATACAGGAGTTGAACATGCTGGTGCAAGATTTCCTTTTCCTTCTACTTCAACAACGCAGACTCTGCACGAAGCAACCTTGTTTTACACATCCAAAATCCTTTAAATTTAGGTAGCATAGAGTAGGAATATTGATTCCTACCTCTTTATACTGTATGTATCGTAGTTCCTGCCGGAACCTGTATATGCTATCATCTATAATAACATTTACCATTTTTATCATCCATAATATATCTGCTCCTTTTACTAAGCTCTATCTATTGCGCTGAACTTGCATGCGTTATAACAAGCTCCACATTTTTATACAAGCATTCTGATTTATTTCATGTTTAACTTTTACTTGTCCACTTATACAGCTTACAGGACATACTCTTGAACATGCTGTACATCCTATACATTTTTCATTAATCATGTATCTTACTAAAGCAGTACATTTACCTGAAGGACATTTTTTGTCTCTAACGTGAGCGACATATTCATCCCAGAAATTATGCATAGTCGACAATATAGGGTTTGGAGCAGTCTGTCCTAATCCACAGAGTGAAGTATCTTTAATTACATGAGATAATTCCTGAAGTTTATCTAAATCTTCTTCAGTTCCATTTCCGGAAGTTATCAAGAAGTTCAAAGCAATCTTAAGTTACCTACTCTACAAGGAGTACATTTTCCGCATGATTCATCAACTGTAAAGTCAAGATAGAATTTAGATACGGAAACCATACAGTCATCTTCATCCATAACTATCATTCCACCTGATCCCATCATGGATCCTTTTTCCTTTAAAGTGTCAAAATCAATAGGAGTATCAAGATCTTTTGCAGTCAGACAACCTCCTGAAGGTCCTCCTGTCTGAACAGCTTTAAAGGCTTTACCACCTTTAATTCCTCCTCCAATTTCATATATAACTTCCCTAAGTGTAGTTCCCATAGGATTTCTATCAATCCTATGTTATTTATTTTTCCTGCAAGGGCGAAAACTTTTGTTCCTGGTGAACTTTTTGTTCCCATGTTTTTAAATACGCCTTCTTCATCATTTATAATAAATGGAATATTGGCAAATGTTTCAACATTGTTTACGTTTTGTAGGTTTTCCCCAGTAACCACTTTCAGCAGGGAATGGTGGTTTTGTAGTAGGTTCTCCCCTTTTACCTTCCATAGAGTGTATAAGTGCAGTTTCTTCCCCACAGACAAATGCTCCTGCACCATATTTTATTTCTATGTCAAAGTCGAATCCTGAATCAAATATATTTTTCCAAGAAGTCCTCTTTCCTTTGCAGCCTTTTATTGCCATTTGAAGAATTTTACAGCAAGAGGATATTCGGCTCTTATGTATACAAGCCCTTTGTTTGCACCTATGGCGTATCCACAAATTGCCATAGCTTCAACTACTGAATGCGGATCTCCTTCCAGAATTGCCCTGTCCATGAAAGCTCCCGGATCTCCTTCATCTGCGTTACAAACAACATATTTCTGGTCAGATTTGTTGTTTAATGCAAATTGCCATTTCAATCCTGTAGAGAATCCACCTCCACCACGACCTCTAAGTCCTGAATCCTTTATAATATCTACTACTTCCTGGCTTGTCATTCTTACAGCCTTTTCAAGAGCTTTATATCCTTGATGACAGATATAATCGTTTATGTCTTCAGGATTAATTACACCACAGTTACGCAAAAGCTATTTTTCTCTGTTTTTGTAAAAAATTAAGCTGATCTGAATTCTGGATAACTTCTTTTGTATCCGGATCCTTATATAAAAGTTTTTAACTGTCTCATTTGCAATCGTGGTCTTTTTGCCACTATTTCATCCACATCGTCAGGCTTAACTTCTGCGTAAAATGTATTGTCGAGGCATTATCTTAACGATATAGGGTCCTTTTTCACAGAAACCGACACATCCTGTTTTAACGATTCTTATTTCATTTTCTAAACCAAGTTCTTTTTACTTTATTTTTGCAGATTTTCCAATATCTTATCATTTCCAGAAGACATACATCCTGTCCCACCACATACTATAACTTCTTTTCGATAAGTTCTGCTATTCTCCACATCTGTTATGATCTTGTTTAAATCATTTTCAGAAGTAATTGTAACATAAAATTTCCCTCCATCTTTACAGCGATTTAAAGTATAGTTATTAATTCTAATATTCTGCTAAAATCTTTTGCTACATCTCCAGGTTTCACTTTCTGATAAACCTTGTCTCCGACAAGAACAACAGGAGCTATTGCACATGCACTCTACACATCTTTAGTGCATCCATTGAAAATTTTTCCATCATATGTTGTTTCACCAGGTTTTATCTTCAGCTGTTTTTCAAATTCTTCCAGCACTTTATCTGCCCCTTTGACATAACAAGCTGTTCCCTATAGCATACTGAAATAGGATGTTCTCCTTTTGGAATCATGGTAAAGTAAGAATAAAACTGACTACACCGTAAACATGGGCTAAAGACTCATCCAGCTCTTTCAGCGATAAACGCCTGTACGTCTGAAGGCAAGTATCCGAATATACTTTGAGCCTTATGCAAAACAGAAATTAAAGCACCTTCCTTGTGTCCAATGAATCAATAAAATCTTTCAGTTCTTTGAAGCCCTGATCCTTTATTTTTATTAGTACAGTTACACATTTTCGTCCTCCTTGTTTTTTAAAGTGTTTCCTATATTTTAATTATACCTCGCTTTTATCGGTAGTCAATAAATTATAAAAATCACTTGTTTTTGTAAGTGCAATTATTCCAAGTTTTTTGTTGAATATAAAGGATTTGAAGGTGTTATTTTTAAAAAGGAATTATTTTTCAATTGATTATCAAATATTTTTGTTTTTATCTATTTTTAAATAAAAAGGATATGAAAGGTTTATAGAAATAATTATATTACATATGTTATTATATAAACAAAAATAAAATTATATAAAATAATAGAAATAAGAAAAAGCCATTTTTAATAAATTTATAAAAATAATTTTATAAAAATATTTGATAAGATGTCATTATAATTAATATTAATAAAAATACAATTTATAATTTGATTTTTCATTTTTCAGAATATAATTATAGGAGAGAAAAATAATGCTTTGATTAAAATGGAAGGAGGTTATAGCCATTTATTTTGGAGTAAACGAGAAAAATATTAAAGAAAAACAGAATTGACATAGAAAAAGAGAGTTAAGAGTACAGAATTATAGAAGGAGAGCATAAAATGATAGGACTGGAAATATTGGATGAATTTTTAAAAATGGATTTGCAGAAAGCCTTACGGTAAAGGTAGTATCCTTAAGACTGGTACTGGCAGTGATTTTTGGAGGAATGGTAGGATACACAAGGAAAGAAATAATAAACCTGCAGGGTTTAGAACACATATACTGGTATGTTTTGAGTGCCGCTTATAATATCGATGGTACAGGATCAGCTGAGATTGAATATTATGGAACTGGCAAGAGCAAATGTTGAAATAGCGTCAGTTGTAAAGACGGATTTAGGAAGACTTGGAGCACAGGTTGTAAGTGGAATAGGATTTTTAGGGGCAGGAAGTATAATGAAGGAAAAAGGTGAAACTGTCGGTGGAATGACCACTTTCTTGAGGAATATGGGCAACAGGCTGTGCAGGGCTGGGAATAGGATGGGGATTTTTATAATCTTGCTATTCCGGCAATAGTATTCATGCTTCTTATACTGGTTCTTTTTCAAGAAATTTGAATCTAAAATTGATTATAGCATTGAATTTTGAAATAAAAATTTTTAAGTGAAAAGGATTATGAAAAAGGAATCATCGATGTATTTGAAGTACTTAGTAAAAAGCTTATAAGAATAATACAGATAAATAAGCATCGGGTTGACGATACAGTTTTTCTTACAGTAAATATAGAAGAAAGCATAATAAATATATCTGATATAGTTACTGCCCTTACGGCATTGAAAAACTGTGGAACAGGTTAAAAACAGCCAGTAGGGCTTGATATAGGGAAATATTAAAAAGACCTTGGAGAGGATCGAAAAAAACTACTACTTTTTATAATATAAGGATGGTTTTTATGATTTTAATTTTACTGTTTACGATTTTTAGTGCTGTGTCGTTTTCTGAAAATGGATATTGTTATAAAAAATGCCACTGTTCTGACAATGGATGCTAAAAAAACTGTTATTGAAAAATGGAGTTGTCGCTATAAAAATAATGCGATTGTGGAAGTGGGAAACGGGGAGCTTCTGTCAAAAATATAAAGGTAAAAAGACAATAGATGCAGAGAATGACATAGTAATGCCTGGATTTATAAATACACACACTCATGTGTCAATGGTAGCTTTCAGATCTTTGGCTGATGATGTTCCTGACAGATTGAGCAGATATATATTCCCGCTTGAAAATAAACTTGTCAGCAGAGATTTAGTTTATAAAGGTGCAGTATATGGAATACTTGAAATGGTAAGTACAGGAACAACAACATTTGCTGATATGTATTATTTTTGAGGATGAAGTGGCAAAAGGTCGCTGAACTTATAGGAGTACGTGAGTTTTAGGGAAACAGTTATTAAAAATCCTGTTGCTGATGCAAAGGAACCTTATGGTGGAATAGAATATGCAGAAAAATTTATTAAACAGTATAAAAATAGTGAATTAGTAACTCCTGCATTTGCACCACACGCACCATACACAGTGGATGAGGAACACCTAAAAAGTTACTGAACTTTCTCAAAAATATAATGTCCCTGTACTTATGCACGTTGCCGAAACAGAAAATGAAGTTAAGCAGATAAAGGAAAAAATATAATATGACAGTTGTGGAATACTTAAATTCAATAGATTCTTAACAGATAAAGTAGTTGTGACTCATGTTATTTTTGCAGATGACAATGATATAAAAATTTTTAAAGGAAACTAATACAGGAATTGCACATAATATGGTTGCAAATATAAAGTCTGCAAAAGGAGTATCTCCTGCACTGAAAATGTATGATGACGGATTAAGAATAGGGTTAGGTACAGACAGATCTATGAGTGGAAACACACTGGATCTTGTGAGCCAGTTTGGATATGTTGCAAAGTGCACAAGCTTGCAAATAAAAACAGAGCTGACAATGCCTCCTTATAAAGTAGTGGAAATGGCAACAATGGGAGGAGCAAGAGCCCTTCATATGGAAGATAAAATAGGTTCATTGGAAAAAGGAAAAACTGGCAGATATCATAATTATTGATACAAAATCACTGAATATGCGACCAATTTATGACCCTTACTCTGCAATAGTTTACTCCATGCTTCCTACAGATGTAAAAACAACTATTATAAATGGTAAGATTATAATGGAAAACAAGAAAATAAAAACTTATGATGTGAAAAAGGCGAGAGAGGCTTTAAAGGGGCTTGAAGAAACTGTAAAAAGGGAAGCAAGTAAGTTATAAAATATTTTATTATAATTAGATTTATCATAAAAATAAAATAGGAGAAAAATATGGCTTCTAATAAAGAATATCTGGATTTTATACTGGAACAGCTGACTGGAATAGAAGATATAAGTTACAGGGCAATGATGGGTGAATACATACTGTACTATAAAAAAATAAAGTTATTGGAGGGTTATATGATAACCGATTTCTCTTGAAAATAACAGAATCATCGGAAAAATTATGCCAAATGCTAAAAATAGAAATACCGTATGAAGGGGCAAAAGGGATGTTATTAGTCGATGATTCTGAAAAGTAAAGAACTTCTAGCAGATCTGTTTGAAAAAATGTATGAGGAACTGCCGATGCCTAAAAATAAAAAGAAGAAATAAAAAGACAGTAAGTAAAACAGAAACTAAAAAGAATTTAGAAATACAAATAAAACAAATAATTGAATTTGTTGAAAAATAATGAAAATTACAAGGATAGATTTAGAAAATATGTTAAATGTAAAAGAAAGCCAAAAGTGAGAGAATTATTAAGATATTCAGTAGAAAAATAACATATTGGAAAAATTAGGGAAAAACTAGAAATATAAAATATGAAAAAATAGAACTGTCGGAAAAACTAAGCAACGATTTCTTAATGATTTCGTTGCTTAAAAAAATTATTGATAGATTATGTACTGCACCCAAAAATCTTGGACACAAGATTGGAGGTGCAGTTTTTTATGAGTAAATTAACAAGAGAAGATAAAATTGAAATATATGAAAGAAATAAAAACGGTGAAACTATTGCTTCGTTAGCCAAAAGCTTTTAATGTTAACAAGATTGTTCTTCATTATTTAATCAGATTGATTAGAAAAACATGGATATGATATTATAGGAAATGGTGAAAATAAACACTATTCTAAAGAATTTAAGTTACAGATAATTAATAGAATTCTAGTTAATAATGAATCTATTACTTCTGTCGCCATTGATGTCGGTTTAGCTTCTTCCGGTCTTTTACATAATTGGCTTTCAAAAATTTAAAGAAAACGGGTATAATGTTATAGAGAAGAAAAGAGGAAGGAAACCTGAAGCTATGACTAAACCCAAGATGATAAAAGCATCTATCTGAAAAAGATAAGATTAAACAATTAGAAGATGAAAATACTTTATCTTAAAAGCTGAGAACGAATACTTAAAAATTGAGAGCTCTAGTTCAGGAAAGGGAGCTAAAAGAGAAGAAAAAGTAAGAGTAATAGCCGAACTTAGAGTTAAATACCCTTTCAAAAATGTCACTAAAGATTGCCGGAATATCAAGATCAGTATATTACTACTATATCAGCAAGAAAGATATTGATGAGAAGAATAAAGATGTCATTGAAAAAAATCAAAGAAATTTACTATGCAAATAAAGGAAGATATGGTTATCGAAGAATAACATTGGAATTAAAGAATCAAGGGATAAATATTAATCATAAAAAAAGTACAGAGACTTATGAAAAAAATTTAATCTGCAAAAGTATTATCCGTAAAAAGAGAAAATATTCTTCATACAAAGGTCAAATAGGAAAGATAGCTGATAACCATATCAAGAGAGATTTTTGAAGCGCAGCCCAAATCAGAAATGGTTTACAGATGTAACAGAATTTAATCTAAGAGGGAAAAAGTTATACTTATCTCCAATATTGGATGCTTATGGAAGATATATAGTTTCATATGATATTTCGAAAAATGCTAACTTGGATCAGATAAATCATATGTTAAATTTGGCATTTAAAGAAAATGAGAATTATGAGGATTTAATATTTCATAGTGATCAAGGCTGGCAGTATCAGCATAATTTATATCAGGAAAGGCTAAAAAGAAAAGAAGATAACGCAAAGTATGTCAAGAAAAGGAAACAGTTTAGACAATGGATTAATGGAATGTTTCTTTAGTCTGTTAAAATCAGAGATGTTTTATGGACAGGAAGCGACGTACAGGACATTAGATGAATTGAAAGAAGCAATAGAAGATTACATATATTATTACAATAACAAAAGAATAAAGGAAAAATTAAAAGGATTAACTCCTGCTTCTTACAGAAGTCAATCCTTATTGGCAAGTTAATTTAATTTGTCCAACTTTTTGGGGTCAGTACATTTTTTTATGTTTTTTTGATAATTTAATTTGCTATAAGACTGCAAAGTTTCTTGTTATCTGAAATACGATATAAATCCATTTTAGGTCTATTCTTTTTATCAAATGAATAAGACAATCTGTAATTGGAAAAATCTTTAGTTTTTCATTCAAATTTGTAAAATAGATGGATTTTTCATCTTCTTTCACTTCATAATCCAATTAGTGAAAGTTCAAGGGTAACTGTTCCTGTTTTTAATCGTCGCATGGTTATCCAGTATACTAAATGTAATAGAAAGGGTTACCATTCTCATTTAGAAATTTTTACATTACTTTTTGGAAGTAAATGTATTTTGAAAAAATTTTTATGAATAGAATGATAAAAGAAAGAATAAAAATTTGACAAATTATAAAAATATGTAAAATATAGACGCTGAAAAATAGTAAAAAAATATTTACAAAATCGTGATGATAAAATTGAGATTTATGAGAATTTCTTTGAAGATAATAGAAATTAGAAGGAGAAAAAAATGATTGAAAGAAATGAAAATAAATTTATGTCAAAAAGTAAAAAGGCTTTTTAATATTAGTTTTATTTACAGTAATTTACTTTTTCTTTCAGGGAAACAATATATCCAGTATTAGGACTTTTGTTCTGGTTGGTTTTTGCAATGTCATCAGGAGGAATTATTCTTAATGCTCTGGAATTTTTAAATTTTCCACAAGAGGTTATAAGCATTGTTGCTATTGTGATTTCAGGAATTGCTTTGATAATGGTACTTATGCTTGTATTTTTACTTAGGGATATTTGTGCAGTAAATTTCTGATTAATAAAACTGTATTAGGTGGTGTAATGATAGCAATTTTAATCTATTTTCTGTATAAAAATTTTTACAGAAACTGATGAAAATACAACAATGTTTGCACCGACACGGCGTGAAGTCTATATTTTTCTGTATAGCCTCACATATTTTTATACAATTGGAGCATTTTATAGCGACAAAGTTAAAAATACTAGACAGCATAAAATTTAAAAGAAAAAGTAATATTTTTATAAATCCAATTTGTTTATGGCATTTTTTATCTGTTATAATTATTCTAGTGGAAACAGATAAATTGTTTATAAATAGGTTGGAATTTTTTTATAAATTAAAAATAGGGAGTAGGATTTATGAAAAGAAATCATAAAAAAATATAATCTTTGCTTGGAACAGGATCGAATGTGGGAAAAAGTATAATTCATGACGAGGACTTTGCAGAGTATTTTTATCAGGACGGGTACAGTGTTGCTCCTTTTTAAATCACAAAATATGGCACTAAATTCATATATTACAAAAGATGGAAAGGAAATGGGAAGGGCACAGGTGGTACAGGCTGAAGCACTAATATTGAGCCGGAAGCATTTATGAATCCTATCTTGCTGAAACCTACAACAGACAGGAAATCCCAGGTTATTGTAAATGGGAAAGTATAAAAAAATATGGATGCAAGGGAGTATTTTGCCTACAAGCATAATCTGAAAAAGGATATAATGGAAGCATACAATCACATAAGGAAAAACTTTTGATATATGTGTCCTTGAGGGTGCAGGAAGCCCGGCAGAAATTAACCTGAAGGAAGATGATATAGTAAATACAGGAATGGCAGAAATGGCAGATTCACCAGTACTTCTAGTTGCGGATATGACAGGGGCGGAGTATTTGCCGCCATATATGGAACGGTTATGCTCCTTGAGGAAAATGAAAGAAAACGTATAAAAGGTGTAATTATAAACAAATTCAGGGGAGATAAGAGTCTTTTTAACTTCCGGAATTGAAATGATAGAAAAAGCTGACAGATATTCCAGTACTTGAGTTGTACCTTTTGTTCCTCTGGGAATCGAAGAGGAGGACAGTCTCGGAATAGACAAGTACAACGAAAGAAAGAAGGAAAATAAGGATATCGGTTATAAAGCTAAAAACATATATCAAATTTTACTGATATAGATGCACTCAGCCATTATAATGATGTTTCATTGAAGTATGTAACAAAAAGTTCTGAATTGGGAAATGAAGATATTATTATAATTCAGGTTCTAAAAATACGATAGAAGATATGAAAGACCTGATTGAAAAGAATATAGGCAGGGAAATAGTAAGGATTGCCAAAAAAGGAACTCCAGTTTTTGGAATTTGTGGAGGATTTCAGATGATGGGTCAGAAAATAATGGATCCGGAGAAAATAGAGTCAGACTTGAATGAAATTTCAGGATTGGGACTGCTGGATATTGAAACTGTGATGAAGTCAGATAAAAACAACAACCCAGTATAAAAATACAGTAAAGAATGTATCAGGAATACTGGCAGGAACTGAAGGAATGGAAATAAAGGGATATGAAATACACCAGGGATACAGTTATCCTGTAAATGAAAAAAATGAAGAAAACAATAATTCAGAAAATATATTAAAAAATGATACAGGCTGTCTTTTTGGTGATGAAAATCTAAAAGGAACAGTAAAAGACAATGTTGCAGGGACATACATTCATGGAATATTTGATAATTCAGAGTTTACTAATCATTTTCTTAATGAAGTCAGAAAAATTTAAGGGCTTGACAGGATAGATGAAAATTTCAGTTACAGTGACTACAAGAACAGGGAATATGACAAACTGGCAGAGGTTCTGAGGAAAATATTGATATTAAGAAAATATATGAAATAATGGGATGTGAATAAATTGATACTTGTAATGAAAATATGGATTGCCTATGTGCTTGACCTGATATTTGGCGATCCCCAGAATATTATTCATCCTGTTCAGGTTATAGGAAAAATGATAAGTTCAGGAGAAAAGTTTTTATTAGGGGAAAATAGCGACTTAAGTAGAAGATATAAATTTTTGCAGGAATGATACTTAATATTACTGTAATTTCAGTGACTTATGCAGTGACTTACCTGATTTACAAATATTCAGAAAAATTCAATAATATTTACGGTTGCTGAAATTTATCTGATGTATCAATATTTTCAATAAATTCACTTGCCAGGGAAGGAAAACAGGGTTTACAATATACTGAAGGAAGGGAATATAGAGAGGGCGAGAAGAAATTGTCATATCTTGTGTCCAGAGATACGGAAGCAATGGATGAAAAATGATTATAAGAAGTACAATGGAAACAATTTCTGAAAAATACAGTGGACGGAATAGTTGCACCTATGTTTTTACATGTTTCTTGGAGGTTTGCCGTTATCAATGGCATATAAGGCTATAAATACACTGGATTCAATGGTGGGATACAAAAATGAGAAGTATATTGATTTTTGGGAAAATTTTTCTGCAAAAGTTGATGACGTATGAATTTTATCCTGCAAGAATTACAGGAATTTTTATAATTTTAGCAAGTATGATTTTGGGATATAATGGCAAGGAAGCATGGAGAATATTTTTCAGGGACAGGAAAAACCACTAGCAGCTCTAATTCTGCCCATTCTGAAGCGAGTGTGGCAGGGGGCTTTGGGAGTGCAGTTTGGAGGAAGAGTTTCCTATTTTTGGAAAAGAAGTCAATAAACCTCACAATAGGAGATAAGAAAAAGGAATTTGAAATAGAGGATATAAAGAAAAATATAAAAATAATGTATGTCGTAAGTTTTTGAGTTTGGTAGTATTTTTCAGCAATATTTGTGGGGTTTATTTCTTACTTTCAGGAAAAATAAAACTGGGAAAATATACCCACATTGCAGGCAGAGTTTGAGTAAAAATAAATGATTACAAAAAGGAGACAGAAATGGATTTTCATGGTGGAAATATTTACAAAGTGTTCAGGGAAAAGAATCTAAAGGAAATACTGGATTACAGTTCCAATATAAAATCCGTACGATACTGGAAAGTTTAAAGAAAAAGAATAACTGAAAATCTTGAAATTCTTAGAGATATCCGGATCCTGATTATGTTGAGCTGAGGGAAAAGCTGGCTCATCTAAATAAAGTTGATATGTCGGATATTGTACTGGGAAATGGGGCAACTGAAATTATATTTTTATTTATGAAGGTAATAAATCCGATATTAATAGTATCACCTACATTTGGAGAGTATAAGAGGGCAGTAAAGGCAACAGAAATACCTGGAGATATAGTTAGTTTGAGCTATTCTAATGGCGATAATAAAAATATTGAAAATAAAAATTGAAATAGAATATTTTGAACTTAAGGAAAGTGATGATTTTAGCTGAAATATAGGCAATCTGAAAAATGAACTTGAGAAGAGAATATGATTTTATTAATAATATGTAATCCTAATAATCCTACAGGAAAGTTTTTAAAACTTGCTCAAACAGAAGAAATATTGAAGGAATGTAATAAATACGATACGAAAATTGTTTATAGATGAAGCCTTTATTGAATTTTTAGCAGATGGAATGAAGGAAAAGTATTATTAATACTGAGGAAAATAAAAGAATTTATTTGTAACAAGAGTCTTTACAAAGTTTTTGCTATTCCTGGTTTAAGATTGGGATATGGAATGTATTTTGATAAAGGAACTTGAAAAGAAAAATATCTGAGAGCACGTGGAGTGTAAAAATAATATTGCAGAAATGGCAGGTCTTACGAAATAGCTTGATGATACAGAATATATAGAAAAACATTAAAATGGATAGTAGAAGAAAAATATATATGTATGAAAAACTGAATGAAATTTCAGGAATAAAGAGTTATGAAACAGAAGTAAATTTTTATTACCGGAAAAATAGATGAAAAAGCTGTTTTTCAGAAGGACTGAAATGTAAAAGGTACTGAGGAAAAATGCTTGAACAGGGAATACTTATAAGGGATGCTTCAAATTTTTAAATTTCTGGATGAAAGATTTTTTCAGGCTGGCAATAAAGGATAGAGAAAGTAATAAGAGAGTTATTGAGGCAATAAAGGAGATTTTTAGAGGGAAGAGGTAGAAAATGGATAATAGTATAAAGTAAAAATGAGATAGAGAAAGTATTAGAATATTTAAGAATTAGAAATAGTGAATGCACTTGGATAGAAGTGAAAGAAGAACAGATTAACGAAGATAAATTGGGGAAACAATTTCTGCTATAGCTAATAGTTGTTTATTAGAAGGAAAAGAATACGGATATATTTTGATTGGAGTGAAAAGATAGAGTTTGGGAAGTAGTTGGGACAAGCAAAAACTTTCAAATTTTCATGTAAAAGGTGGACAAGATATTGAGTTATATTTAAAAACAATGTTAACTCCAGAAATAAATTTTTATTTTTTGATGAAATAAATATTGAAAATAAAAAATTAGTATTGTAAAAATTGAAAGTGCTAGTCATACTCTGATAGCATATAAAAAGAAACTTATGTCCGAATTGGTTCAAATAATAAAAATTAAAGGAATTTCCTGAAACTGCTAGGGAAATTATGGATTAAAAGTGAGTGGATTCAATTATGAAGACACCATTATTAAAAAGATAATGAGGTAGAAGATATATTAAAACTTTTAGATTATGAGGAATATTATAGGTTATTAAAAAGAATTCCCGAAATAGAAACTATTATAAACGAATTTATTAAAGAGAAATATATTGTATCAGAAGTATGATATAACTGCTTTAGGAGGATTATTACTTGCAAATGATCTGAATGATTTCAGTTTAACAAGAAAAGGAATAAGAGTAATTTTTATAAAGGTGTCACGAAAACTGAAAATTTTAGAACAAAAATGGGGAAATAGAGGATATGCTAATGGTTTCACCAATCTAATGAAATATATAAGAACAAAAATTCTTAAAAGAAGAAAATAAATAATTTAGGGATTTAGAGAGACTTATTATCAATATTCTAATTTAGTAATAAGGGAATTGATTGCAAATGCAATAATACATCAAGATTTAAGTATATTGGGAAAATCAGATAAAAATAGAATTTTATGAGAATAGGATTGAAATATCTAATCCAGGAACACCAATAATAGATGTTTGGAGATTTTATGATACCAATAGAACAAGAAATTTAAAATTAGCTAGTAATATGAATAAATTTGGAATATGTGAAGAATTAGGAAGCGGGAATTGATAAATTGTAGAAATTTCTGAAATTGAAAAAGATTTACACCCAATATATAATTTATGATGGACAATATACAACTGTAAAAATTGTTTAGAAATAGAGAATTTGAAAATATGAGTGAAGATGAAAAATTAAATATTTTGTATTATCATTGCTGTTATAGTTATACTCTAGAAAAATATATGACAAATTTAGTCTTAGAGAAAGATTTATGCTTAATAATACAAATGCTGATAGTATAACAAGATTGATAAACAAAAGCATTAAGTTATAATCTAATTAAACAGGAGTTAATAAAACATATATTCCATTCTGGGGATACTGTTAAAAAGTTCAGTCACGAAAAAGTCATTTTATAGAAAAAACTAGCTAATATTTTACGCTAAAAAATCAGTCACAGAAAGTCGTTTTTCTTATAAAAAGTTCTTAGAGGTGGTATTTTTGAAAAAGAAAATGAATTAAATTTTTGTATCACTAATCTTATAGTAATCTTTTAGGAGAAAAAGGAGTGGAAAAGTTTTAATGAATAATTTATTTAATCAGAAAATACTGGCTAAAAAGTTGAAGAAGAAGTGGATTTGAGCAAACATAATTTATCTGAAAGAAGAAAAAGCATTGGATAAGTGGATAAGTAACCTTGAAAATGGTGTTCTTGATAATTCAAGGAAGAGGAATTTCAAGGAGAATTTTTGTATGATATATTTACAACTGTTTTAAGAGCTGTGAATAAGTCGGATGGTGAAAAAGAGTGGAATCTTGAGAGGAAACAAAAACTAAAATGGATGGGCAGAAGGCTGATGGAGTTTTAGGATTTTGATGTGACGGAAAGGAAGATGTAAGGCTGTAATTGAACTGAAAAGGGGCAAAAATTTCCCTTGATGTAAGGCAGAAAAAGAGCTGGAGATACTAGAAGTCTGTTGAACAGGCATTTGGGTATACACCAAAAATATGGGAAAAACTGCCAATGGGTAATAGTTTCAAATTACAAGGAAATAAGACTTTACAGACAAAATGAAATGAACGAGTATCAGGTATTTTTTTCCTTGAAAAATTTAAAGGATGACCTGGAATTTAAAAATTTATTTATGTGCTTTCATTTTATTCTCTGGTCGGTACTGAAAATAAAAAGGTGAAAACAATGGAACTTTCTGAAGAATATCAGAAAAATCAGGCTGAAATTGAAAAAGTTTTATAACGAATATAAAAATATAAGAATGCATATTTTTGAGAATATGAGAAAAGAATAATTCTCAGATAAAATGAGCATATTCTGATTGAAAAAGTACAGAAATTGCTGGATAGATTTTTATTTATCTGTTTCTGTGAGGATAAAGGTCTTCTTCCACATAACAGTTATGACAAAATTGTTCAACGTGGAGAAGTAATAGATGATATATTTGAAAGTTTTAAAATGCTTTGTAACTGGATAAACATTGGAAATATGAAAAATGGAATCAATAAATTTAATGGGGGACTGTTTAAAAATGATGATATTTTTAGATAGTCTTTATGTTGATAATGAAGTTTTTGAAGAAATGAAAAATTTCTGAATATGATTTTGATTCTGAATTGAATGAGAATATATTGGGACATATTTTTTGAGCAGTCTGTAAGTGATATAGAGGAATTGAAAAATCTGTATCAGGAGAAGAATTTGACAGCAAGAAGAGTAAAAAGGAAAAAGACGGAATTTTTACACACCAAAGTATATAACAAAATATATTGTAGAAAATTCTATAAAAACTGGCTTGATGATAAGAAAAAGAACTTGGGGAAGATGAACTCTGAACTTACTGAAAAAGATTTTGAAATAAGTTATGCAAGTAAAAAGAGTGATAAAAAGGAATTTATAGTGAGAATTTAAAAAAATATAGATTTCTGGACAAAATACAGGGAAACTGTAAAAATATAAAAATTGTCGACCCTGCCTGTGGAAGTGGAACATTTTTAATTACAGCTTTTTGAATATCTGTTAAATTATAATAATTATCTGGATGACAAAATTTTTGATTTAACAGGGGTAAAGGATTTATTTTCAGACACAACAAAAGGAAATTTTGCAGAATAATATGTTGGTGTGGTTTGAATAAGGAAAAGTGTGGAAATTCATTAATAGATGACCCCTGAAATAGCAGGGAGAAATGGCATTTAACTGGGAAAAAGGAGTTCCCGGAAATATTTGCAAATGGAGGATTTGATATTGCTGTGGGAAATGCACATAAGCTGTTGATATAAAGTCATTAAATCCAGTAGAAGTAAAAATATTATTTTTAAAGATTTTTGACAACAGAAAATAGAGTAAATCTTTATTCTATTTTTATAGAAAAGGAATAGAAATATTATCAAAAAATGGTATTTTATCTTTCATAAATCCTAATTCTATGTTAGTGCAAATGATTCCTACGCTCAAATTAAGAGATTTAATATTTTCTAAAATAACTCATATAGTAAAAACTGCCAAATAATATATTTGAAGAAGCAAAAGTAGAAACAATAATTTTTGAAATAATTCTGAAAAATAAAATAAATGTAGTTAATGTAATAAAAATACAATAAAAGTGAAAAATTGTGAGTATAGATGAAAATAAGATAATAAAAAAATTTATAAAAGTGATTGGGATACAGAGAAAAACATTTTAATATATATATTTCAGAGAAATATTAAAATAAAATTGAAAATGAGAATTTAAAATTGGAAGATATAGCGGATTTTACATTAGAGATAACACCCTTATGATAGTATGAGAGGACATGATGAAGAAAACAATAAAAAGAAAAAGATTATTTCATTCTGATACAAAAATAGATTCTACTTGTAAACCTTTAATAACAGGTGAGAATATTCAAAGATATTTTATTGATAATAAAATAAAAAGAATATATAAAATATGGTGAGTGGGTTTGGGTGCTACAAAAGAGAGAGAAACGTTTTTAATGAACCTAGAATATTAATAAGACAAATAATTTCAGGTAAACCACCAAGAATTTATGCAGGTTATACTGAAGAGGTCTTTGATTTTACTCAAATAGGTTTGGAATAATTTCTAAAAATGAAGGTATATAATAAATATATTCTTGTTATATTAAATTCGTTAATAATGAATTTTTATCATAAGTACATGTATTTAGATTTAGAAAAAGATTTATTCCAAAAATTTTAATAGCTAATTGTAGAAAAATTGCCAATAAAAAGAAATCTCGCTTGAAGCACAACAGCCTTTTATCGAAAAAGCTGATAAAATGCTATCTCTAGATAAAGAGTTACAGGAAAAGGTTTCGTCATTCAAAAGATTATTAATTAGAAAATTTAAACTGGAAAAATTATCAACAAAATTACAGGACTGGTAGTTTACTTGACTTTTCAGAATTTACAAAAGATTGAAAAATCGAAAATAAAAATTATCTTTAAAAGAAGAGATAGAATGGGAAGAAATATTTATAGAGAAAAAAGAAGAAGTTGAAAAAGTAAAAATGAAATTGAAATTACAGATAAAGAAATTGATGGGATGGTTTATGAGTTGTATGGATTGAGGTGAGGAGGAGATTAGGATTGTTGAAAGCTAAAAAGAAGAAAAATCGAGTTACAAGAACTACAAATCAATTACATTTTGAAAGATTTAGATCCAATAAGATTTGAAGAATTGATACTAGCAATGGCATATAAAATGGAGAAGATGGGAATCAATAAATCATTTTGGAAAAAGTAGGGAAGTGATGATGGAATTGATATAGAAGCAACTGAAAAATATTGTTTGGGATCAAATCGATTTTTAGAAACAATGTTATACACAGATTATCAAAATCTATTAGCATATTTTTGGAATTAATTTAATCAAAGAATACAATAATAAAATAAAAACAATTGAGACGAAATATAGCTTTGAGGATGCATTTAGATTTTTGAATAATAATAGTATAGGTAATTATATGTAACAGAACAATTAAAAAGCCATTTTTAAAAATTTGATTTACTAAAATGATTATACATTCAATTTATGATAAAAGTATCCTATGAAAATACCTTGTTGAATAATGACTATACGGGATATTTCAGAGTGAATATATGATTTTTATTTTAATGGTTTAATGGTAACAGATGGATTTGTTGGAGTAAAATTAACACAGTTAAAAATGGTAAAAATTAGTCATAATATGAAAGCATTGAGACTTGGATATATACCTTTTGAAAATATCATAGAGTACGATATATGGAAGGAGATGAATTTTATAGTAATCCTCATTTATATTGTGAATTTATAAATGTGTGTGATCCATTTGAAAAAATAGGCTAGCAGTTTTTAATATCAGATGATGAATACCAGATATTTGATGGAAAAGGAAACATTAAAAATAGAGGAAATTAAATTTGAGAAAAAGGAAAAATAGAGATGGAAGAATTATATATTTTAGGAAATGGTTTGATTTATATTTAGGGATTGAAAAACAAAGTATTCGGATTATTTTAAAAATAGAAAAATTAGTGAAGAATTTTTAGAAAAATAAAATTAATTTTTCAAAAAATTCAATAGGAAGTTATAATTATGATGCAAGAGGTAAAGTTTATGCCGTGTTAATTATGATGAAGCTCTATTAAATATGCAAATAATCCAACTGTATAAAAGATATAGATTTATTTTATTTATATTTAATATTCTTAAAAATGTGATTTGAATTGGAATGAGGTTTAGAAAGTAACATACTTCCTTTTTATAAGAGATACATCTAAAATTTTTGAACTTAAAATGGAAAACAATATTAGGAAATATGAGAAAAATGAAATGTATAAATATTTATTAATAGCTAAAGTTATTATTAAAAGATAGAAAAATTTAAATTTTTTTAGATTTTTATGATGGACAATTAAACCTATTTGAAAAAGATTTTGGGAATTATATAGGAAGTTTAGAATTAAAAAGAAAAATGAAAAATAGACTAATAAATATTTTTAGAACAACTTGTCGATTATAAATTTTTAATTATAGTATATTTTTACAAGATTTAATAGATAGATACAAAGATATAGCTTTTTCAGAAATAGAAATTGCTAGGAGAATAAAGTCAATAGAAAGTATAGTAAATATACACGGTGATTTTAAAAATCAATTTTTGGAATAGATAGCCATAATTCAGAAGAACAATTTTCAAAAATTTTACTAAAACATCAAAATTTTAAATAATGATACAGTAGGAAATTTTTGAATTACCAAAAGCCTGAAAAATTAGGAACAATTAATTTTTGGACATTCTTTGTCAGAAGCAGATTATTCATATTTTTCAAAGTTTATTTGATTATTATGATATTTATTCTTCAAATATAAAATTAAACTTTATGTATTCTGAATACGATAAAAATGATTTAACGAGAGCAAAAAGAAAACACATAATAATGTTGTAAAATTAATGAACAATTATGGAGAAAAATTAGAAAATAAAAGATAAAGGAAAAATTTATTACATAAATTATTAATTGAGAATAAATTAAACTGATAAATGTTGATAAAGAAAGTAAAATTACTGATAATGCTAATTATAGTTTTTATATAGATTATGAAGTATAATATTTTGAAGAAAAATATAATAAAAAAATATAATAACTTGAAAATACATTAACAAAAACTTCTGTCACAAAATATGGTATTTTTAAACTTTGTTTCTTTCAGTAGGACAGAATTTTTAAATTTATGATGCCATATTTTTAATTAATAAAAACGTTTTTTTAATTCACAAAAGCAAAATCCATCTATTCTTTTAAAAATAACACTTAATATATGAAAAAAATATTGAATATTTTTGTTATTTAATATTCGAATTAGAGCAAAAATATGATATAATAACAGGGTATAATCTAAAAATTAGTTGCCCATATAGGAATAATTCATCTTACCAGGATATTATTTATTTGAAAATTTTTTTGGTTATTTGAAATTTTTAAGTAGATAATAAATAACAAAAAAATGAAAAATTATGACTGATGGGTATATTTATTTTGATTATATTAATTTGATATAAATTAAGTAAGGAGTTTAACAAACATGTTTACTAGATAAAAACTGAAGTAGTAATCTCAGGGAGCTGATACTATAGAAGTCAGATTTGGGGATGACATGGAATTTGACGATTTTTGAGCAGGAAGAGCCACGTGTACTGTATGAAAAATGAAATATATGAGGGGATTTAGAATTTTCTGAAGAGCTCTACGAAGATTATGATGAGGATGAAACAGAAAAACAGCTTTATAAAGTTCATAATCCCTATTCTGCAAAAGATATAAAAATACAATGACATCTGGATGGATAATGGAATGGTTTCGGTTTTGATGGGAAATGGTAAATTGGAATATAATTCCATGTTTAAATTATTTTCTAAATTTTGGAAGAAGATTTTCCATTATTAACAGAATATCAGACAACATTCTGTCTGTTATGAAATCTGCAGGTCTGGAAGTTTATGAAGATGATATTCAAAACAATGGTAAAAAATATATTTGAAATATTACCAATAGTTGATTATAACAGTAGTTTAAAAATAAGTAATTAAAATTTTTGGAGGAATAAAAATGAGAATGAGAAAAATGTATTTAATGATGATGCTTTTAATGGCAGTATCTTTTCTAAAATTTTGGAAAAGTTATAGGAGACAACGAAGATGAATACCAGTGGGAAAAACTTTCATTGTTCATGATGTAAATTTTGAGATTAGGGATGATGACACACTGAGAATAACAGGAACTCTTGAAAATAAAGAGGATCATAAGTATAAGAAGATTTATATAGAATTTCCATGTTACGGAAGATAGAAGATTATGATGGGAAAAATATAAGAAATAGATACAGAATATCAATACCGGGAAAAATTAAAAGTTGGAGAAAAATGGATTTTGACAGTACAGTTGATATAAGTGACATGAGAAGAAAAATATTCCTAAGGATGGAGAATTTCAAAGATTGACACACTGTCTTCTAGATCTTTCAAGTAATATATATTAATTATTTATAGAGATAGAAATAAAAAAGTTCGATAACCCAAGAAATGCTAAATTAATTAGCTTTCTCAGGATATCGAATTTTTATCCAATAATGTATTTTTATTATTTTTGGCAGAAAAGGGGAAGCCCTTTTTAGCTTCCCTGAATATTTTTTATTAATCCCATCCTTTCATAAATCCAAGTGAGAATCCTAATTCACTGTTTGAGTTCACACTTCCACTTATTTTAAGTACTGCCCTTCCATTTTTAGAGGCTCTTGTATAACCTACTGCAACCGCTGTCTGCTGTTTATAAGCACTTATTGAAGCTCCTATTGCATTTTCACCAGGGTTTATTACCTGAGGTATACCTGCCATTGCCATAGCTGAAGCTGTACCTGCATCAGCACCTCTTTTTAAATCCTCTAAGTTTATTATCAATATCTTTTAGTTCCCGCTACTTCGTTTCTTACAGCCGCAAGCTGTGCTTCAGTAGCTACTCTTCCAACAGTTCCATCTTCATCTAAATTATCAAGAGTAACATTTGATGCTCCTGTAATTGTTCCAGTATTCGCATCATTTATGTTTACTGTACCGAATGAAGGTGTTTCAGACATAGCAACTTGAATATTATTACCGCTTATAGAAGTAGTAATATTTTTATTATCTCCAGTTATGCTAACTCTGCTTCCAAGAGTAGTCGCATGATCAGTTCCTGTATCAGCTCCAAATGTAATGGAGAATTCTTAACCGCATCAAGCTGTGCCACATTTACTGCATCATTCGGATTTACTCCTGCTCCAAGGTTACTTATAGTTTTTCCACCTGCATTGATTCCGTTAGAATTCATGCTAGGTCCGTTGTTAGCAACGCTTACGCTGTCTACAACAATATCTCTCTTAGTAGCTACTGTATATTCATTTCCACCAGTAGCATTTGTAGATACTGTAACATCAATATTGTCTCCTGCTATAACTGTAGTTCTTTGGTTTTCGGCGTTATTTATTGAAGCTATTGCATCGTGGATATTATTTTGTCCTGTTCCACCGATATTATTTGTAGTAATTGTTCCATCCGGATTCAGTATAGTATTTCCACCAATTGAGTTTTTAATACTGTCAGCAACACCATGAAGCTGACTTCCATTTACAACATCTTTACTAGTAGCTGTTATATCTCCGTTTGCAACATTTGTTACTTTTTATTTCCTGCGTCTATTCCTGCTTTAGTTACTGAGTCATCACCATTGATAGTAAGCCCGTTATCATCGATCTTAGTGTCTCCCGTTTTAACGCTTCCGTTAGTTCCTAAATCAATATTTTCAGCAAGTTTTACATTTAGAGTATTCGTAGCACTGTCTGCTTCCACTCCAATATTTCCACTTGTAAGGGTTTCCAGTTGCTCCACCTTTTATATTCAGAGTTTCTCCAAGTTTTCTATCAATGTTGTTACCACTATCTCCTGTAAATGTTATGAGGATTATTAACAGCAGTATTCAGATTGTTAATTGCATTTGTATTGTTTGCAATATTCTGAGCATTATTATTTATAGAAGTTTGAAGGTTAGTCTGAACATCATGAAGTTGGCCACCATTTATAGCATCTTTACTTCCAGCACCAATAGTTCCGTCTGCAACATTTGTTATTTTCTTGTTACCAGCATCTACTCCGGCAGATGTTATACTATATCTAGTTTACAATAGTTAATCCACCATTGTTCAGTAAAGCATCTCCAATTCTTAAGCTTCCTGCAGGGTCAAGATTCAAGTTAGGTGACAAGTTGTAAAAGTAAACTTGTTTCCAGTTGCATCGTAGCTTATTGCTATATTTTCCGTCAGCATTTTTCAAAAGTCAATGTTTTCATCTTTTGCAATTCTATCTTTTTGCTCCTCCGTTTGCACTTACAGTAAATGCTCCGGCGTTTATAGTATTTTTGAACATTGTGAAGCTGGCCACCATTAACTGCCTCTTTGCTTCCTGGTGCAATAGTTCCATCAGCAACATCAGTAATTTTATTGTTACCAGCATTAATTCCTGAGTTATTTATGACTACGTTTCCTGTTGGAACTGTTACGCTGTCAAAAATTAACATTTCTCTTAGTTGCAAAAGTAAAGTCTTTTCCATTTTGTGTAATTTCGATATTATCTCCATCTTTAAATTTAACTGTATTTCCACCTTCAACTTTTTCTGCAGTCCCACTGTTAGCAACAACATTCCAAGTCTGCTGTATCTTTAATCTTCTGTATTCCTGCTGGATCTAAGTTATCCAACTTATTAGTAGTCGCATTGTTTATCTTATTTTTTTGTAGCTTGTGTGAAGTCTAAGGTTACATCATCATTTGTTGCATTTGATGTTAAGTATGTTCCATCACCTTTAACATTGAACTTGATACCGCCAGTTTTATCTAAAGCCTGAGTATTAGTAGTTCCAGTATCTCCACCAAGTGAAACAGTGTTACTTGAAAGAGTGGCTACCTTATTTATCTTAGCCTTAGCATCCGGTGTTAAATCTAATGTAATGTCAGTTCCTGTGGCAGTAGAAGTCAGGTAATGAGTATCTCCACTCTTGACACCGAATTCAATACCCCCATTTTTGTCAAGACGTTCAGCAGTAGTGGAAGTAGAATCCCCTGATAACTTAATAGTGTTGCTTTTTAAGTTGTTCAATGCAGTAGTGTTGTTAGTTACACTAGTCTTAACATCGTGGAGCTGTCCACCGTTAACAGCATCAGTACTTCCCTGCACCGACAGTACCGTCAGCAACGTTAGTAATTTTGTTTCCTCCGGCATTAATTCCTGAGTTATTTATGACTACGTTTCCTGTTGGAATTGTCACGCTGTCAAAAGTAACATCTCTCTTAGTGGCTATAGTGAAGTCTTTTCCAGCCTGAGTGATTTGGATATTATCCCCATTAAGGAATTTAACAGTATCCCCACCTTCAACTTTTTGAGCAGTCCCACTGTTAGCAACAACGTTCCAAGCTGCAGGCATCCTTAGCTATATTCTGCACAGCAGTTTTAGAAACAGTTACTTCGTATGTAGCATTCTTATCTCCCCAGGTTTTGTCCAGTAGAAGGGGCAACAGTGGCAATGTTGTCAGCAGCTGTCGAAGCGACAACTTTTTCAGTTGATGTAGCTGTTGCAGTTGCATTATTTATTGCATTGTTTAACTGACCTAAGTTAACTGCATGGTCATTAGCAGTACCGTCGGCAACGTTAGATATTGTCTTACCACCGGCATTGATACCACCAGTTTTTGTTATAGACGGTCCGCCAGTTATTGTCAGTCCACTATTATTTAATGTAGAATCTCCAATTTTAACACTTCCGTTTGTTCCAAGATTAACATTTTCAGCCAGCTTGATGTTCAATGTATCATTTTCCGTTAGCTTCTACCGCGATATTGTTACTTGTAAGGTTTCCGGTTGCCCCACCTTTAATATTTAACTTTTCTCCCAGTTTTTCTATCTACATCAGTTCCGCTATCTCCACCAAATGTCATAGGACTATTTTTTAACAGCATTTAATTGCCCTAGATTAACCGCATCGTCATTATCAGTACCGTCATCAACATTAGTAATTTTGTTTCCTCCGGCATTAATTCCTGAGTTGTTTATGACTACGTTTCCTGCTCCAGCTGGGACTGTTACGCTGTTAAAATTAACATCTCTCTTAGTAGCTATAGTGAAGTCTTTTTCCGGCCTGAGTGATTTGGATATTATCTCCATCAATAGAATTTAACAGTATCCCCACCTTCAACTTTTTGAGCTGTCCCACTGTTAGCAACAACATTCCAAGCTGCGGCATCCTTAGCTATATTCTGCACAGCAGTTTTAGAAACAGTTACTTCGTATGTAGCATTCTTATCTCCCAGGTTTTTGTCCAGTAGAAGGGGCAACAGTGGCAATGTTGTCAGCGACTGTCGAAGCGACAACTTTTTCAGTTGATGTAGCTGTTGCAGTTGCATTATTTATTGCATTGTTTAACTGACCCTAAGTTAACTGCATGGTCATCTAGCAGTACCGTCGGCAACGTTAGATATTGTCTTACCACCGGCATTGATACCACCAGTTTTTGTTATAGACGATTCGCCAGTTATTGTCAGTCCATTATTATTTAATGTAGAATCTCCAATTTTAACACTTCCGTTTGTTCCAAGATTAACATTTTCAGCCAGCTTGATGTTCAATGTGTCATTTCCGTTAGCTTCTACCGCGATATTGTTACTTGTAGGTTTCCGGTTGCCCCACCTTTAACATTGAACTTGATACCGCCAGTTTTATCTAAAAGCCTGAGTATTAGTAGTTCCAGTATCTCCACCAGAGTGAAACAGTGTTACTTGAAAAGAGTGGCTACCTTATTTATCTTAGCCTTAGCATCCGGTGTTAAATCTAATGTAATGTCAGTTCCTGTGGCAGTGAAGTCAGGGTAATGAGTATCTCCACTCTTGACACCGAATTCAATACCCCCATTTTTGTCAAGACGTTCAGCAGTAGTGGAAGTAGAATCTGATAACTTAATAGTGTTGCTTTTTAAGTTGTTCAATGCAGTAGTGTTGTTAGTTACACTAGTCTTAACATCGTGGAGCTGTCCACCGTTAACAGCATCAGTACTTCCTGCACCGACAGTACCGTCAGCAACGTTAGTAATTTTGTTTCCTCCGGCATTAATTCCTGAGTTATTTATGACTACGTTTCCTGTTGGAATTGTCACGCTGTCAAAAGTAACATCTCTTAGTGGCTATAGTGAAGTCTTTTTCCAGCCTGAGTGATTTGGATATTATCCCCATTAAGGAATTTAACAGTATCCCCACCTTCAACTTTTTGAGCAGTCCCACTGTTAGCAACAACGTTCCAAGCTGCGGCATCCTTAGCTATATTCTGCACAGCAGTTTTAGAAACAGTTACTTCGTATGTAGCATTCTTATCTCCCAGGTTTTTGTCCAGTAGAAGGGGCAACAGTGGCAATGTTGTCAGCGACTGTCGAAGCGACAACTTTTTCAGTTGATGTAGCTGTTGCAGTTGCATTATTTATTGCATTGTTTAACTGACCTAAGTTAACTGCATGGTCATTAGCAGTACCGTCGGCAACGTTAGAATATTGTCTTACCACCGGCATTGATACCACCAGTTTTTGTTATAGACGAGTCTGCCAGTTATTGTCAGTCCATTATTATTTAATGTAGAATCTCCAATTTTAACACTTCCGTTTGTTCCAAGATTAACATTTTCAGCCAGCTTGATGTTCAATGTGTCATTTCCGTTAGCTTCTACCGCGATATTGTTACTTGTAAGGTTTCCGGTTGCCCCACCTTTAACATTGAACTTGATACCGCCAGTTTTATCTAAAAGCCTGAGTATTAGTAGTTCAGTATCTCCACCAAGTGAAACAGTGTTACTTGAAAGAGTGGCTACCTTATTTATCTTAGCCTTAGCATCCGGTGTTAAATCTAATGTAATGTCAGTTCCTGTGGCAGTAGAAGTCAGGTAATGAGTATCTCCACTCTTGACACCGAATTCAATACCCCCATTTTTGTCAAGACGTTCAGCAGTAGTGGAAGTAGAACTCTGATAACTTAATAGTGTTGCTTTTTAAGTTGTTCAATGCAGTAGTGTTGTTAGTTACACTAGTCTTAACATCGTGGAGCTGTCCACCGTTAACAGCATCAGTACTTCCTGCACCGACAGTACCGTCAGCAACGTTAGTAATTTTGTTTCCTCCGGCATTAATTCCCTGAGTTATTTATGACTACGTTTCCTGTTGGAATTGTCACGCTGTCAAAAGTAACATCTCTCTTAGTGGCTATAGTGAAGTCTTTTTCCAGCCTGAGTGATTTGGATATTATCCCCATTAAGGAATTTAACAGTATCCCCACCTTCAACTTTTTGAGCTGTCCCACTGTTAGCAACAACATCTCCAAGTCTGAAGCATCCTTAGCTATATTCTGCACAGCAGTTTTAGAAACAGTTACTTCGTATGTAGCATTCTTATCTCCCAGGTTTTGTCCAGTAGAAGGGGCAACAGTGGCAATGTTGTCAGCGACTGTCGAAGCGACAACTTTTTCAGTTGATGTGAGCTGTTGCAGTTGCATTATTTATTGCATTGTTTAACTGACCTAAGTTAACTGCATGGTCATTAGCAGTACCGTCGGCAACGTTAGATATTGTCTTACCACCGGCATTGATACCACCAGTTTTTGTTATAGACGATCACTCGAGTTATTGTCAGTCCATTATTATTTAATGTAGAATCTCCAATTTTAACACTTCCGTTTGTTCCAAGATTAACATTTTTCAGCCAGCTTGATGTTCAATGTATCATTTCCGTTAGCTTCTACCGCGATATTGTTACTTGTAAGGTTTCCGGTTGCCCCACCTTTAATATTTAACTTTTTCTCCCAGTTTTCTATCTACATCAGTTCCACTATCTCCACCAAATGTCATAGGACTATTTTTAACAGCATTTAATTGCCCTAGATTAACCGCATCGTCATTATCAGTACCGTCATCAACATTAGTAATTTGTTTCCTCCGGCATTAATTCCTGAGTTGTTTATGACTACGTTTCCTGTTGGAATTGTCACGCTGTCAAAAGTAACATCTCTCTTAGTGGCTATAGTGAAGTCTTTTTCCAGCCTGAGTGATTTGGATATTATCCCCATTAAGGAATTTAACAGTATCCCCACTTCAACTTTTTGAGCAGTCCCACTGTTAGCAACAACATTCCAAGTCATGCAGCATCCTTAGCTATATTCTGCACAGCAGTTTTTAGAAACAGTTACTTCGTATGTAGCATTCTTATCTCCCAGGTTTTGTCCAGTAGAAGGGGCAACAGTGGCAATGTTGTCAGCGACTGTCGAAGCGACAACTTTTTCAGTTGATGTAGCTGTTGCAGTTGCATTATTTATTGCATTGTTTAACTGACCTAAGTTAACTGCATGGTCGATTAGCAGTACCGTCGGCAACGTTAGATATTGTCTTACCACCGGCATTGATACCACCAGTTTTTGTTATAGACGATTACGCCAGTTATTGTCAGTCCATTATTATTTAATGTAGAATCTCCAATTTTAACACTTCCGTTTGTTCCAAGATTAACATTTTTCAGCCAGCTTGATGTTCAATGTGTCATTTCCGTTAGCTTCTACCGCGATATTGTTACTTTGTAAGGTTTCCGGTTGCCCCACCTTTAACATTGAACTTGATACCGCCAGTTTTATCTAAAGCCTGAGTATTAGTGGTTCCAGTATCTCCACCAAGTGAAACAGTGTTACTTGAAAGAGTGGCTACCTTATTTATCTTAGCCTTAGCATCCGGTGTTAAATCTAATGTAATGTCAGTTCCTGTGGCAGTAGAAGTCAGGTAATGAGTATCTCCACTCTTGACACCGAATTCAATACCCCCATTTTTTGTCAAGACGTTCAGCAGTAGTGGAAGTAGAATCCCCTGATAACTTAATAGTGTTGCTTTTTAAGTTGTTCAATGCAGTAGTGTTGTTAGTTACACTAGTCTTAACATCGTGGAGCTGTCCACCGTTAACAGCATCAGTACTTCCTGCACCGACAGTACCGTCAGCAACGTTAGTAATTTTGTTTCCTCCGGCATTGATACCACCAGTTTTTGTTATAGACGCGATCCGCCAGTTATTGTCAGTCCATTATTATTTAATGTAGAATCTCCAATTTTAACGCTTCCGTTTGTTCCAAGATTAACATTTTTCAGCCAGCTTGATGTTCAATGTGTCATTTCCGTCAGCTTCTACCGCGATATTGTTGCTTGTGGGTTTTCGGTTGCCCCACCTTTAACATTTAACTTTTTCTCCCAGTTTTTCTATCTACATCAGTTCCGCTATCTCCACCAAATGTCATGGGACTATTTTTAACAGCATTTAACTGACCTAAGTTAACTGCATGGTCATTATCAGTACCGTTGGCAACGTTAGATATTGTCTTACCACCGGCATTAATTCCTGAGTTATTTATGACTACGTTTCCTGTTGGAATTGTCACGCTGTCAAAAGTAACGTCTTTCTTAGTGGCTATAGTGAAATCTTTTCCAGCCTGAGTGATTTGGATATTATCCCCATTAAGGAAATTTAACAGTGTCCCCACCTTCAACTTTTTGAGCTGTCCCACTGTTAGCAACAACGTTCCAAGCGCAGTATCTTTAATCTTCTGTACTCCGGCAGGGATCAGATTATCTAATTTTTGTTGCAAACATTATTTATTTTTATCCTTAACATCTTGCTTAAGTTCCATTGTAATTGTATTTCCTGCAGCAGTTGATGTTAAGTATGTTCCATCACCTTTACAGTAAGTGTCTGGTCATGAAGACGTACGTCTGCTCCTCCAGAAGTAGTATTTCCTGCTATTTTAAGGTTTGTAGACTTTAACTGCGCTACGTTTACTGCGTCAGTATCTTCCTTACCTGCAGCAACTCCTGTAATTTGACGGGTTTTATTTGCACCGTCTCCCACAGATACTGCTCGCCATATTAGCAGTTTTAGCGGTTCCTGCAAGTCCTGAGTAAACATTTGAACGGCCGTCAGCCATATCAAATCCTGTTACACCTGCAGCTGTAGTTGCTTTAGATTCACTTCCAAGAGCAACTCCGTTTGCTATAGTTGCACTTGAATCACTTACCGATAGCTACTGCATTAGTTCCTGCTGAACCTACATTTGCTTTTTGTACCAAATGCGACAGAACTTTCAGCCTGTGCTTTTGCGTTTGCACCTATTGCTGTAGCTCTAGCCGCTGTTGCCTGAGTATTATCTCCTCTTCCTTGTTCCAATGTAGCTGTGTTGGCATTTGTAATACTCCCCCGATTGCGATAGCCTGTTCGTGAGTAGCGTCAGAAGCAGCTCCGACTGCGATACTTCCTCCCTAATCCACCATCAGCTGTAGAACCACCTCTTGCTCGCAACCCCTAAAGCAACTGATCCTGTTGATATTGTGGAAGATTGTCTACCACTACTTATAGAGTTAGCTCCTTTTGCATATGCTCCTACCCCTGTTGCGATAGATGAAGTTCCTTCAGCATTAGAAAAATAACCTAAAAGCAAGACTCAGGGTTTTTAGAACGTGCTCCTACCCCCATACTCATTCCCTGATAATCAGAGTATGAATTTGCCCCTATTGCAATACCTTGTGTTCCGACATAACTTGGATCAGCGTAGATATTGTTTTGTGCAAGGCTGGTACCCATGTATGTACTGTTATCATCATTTTTATAACGCCCGATTGTTGAACCGGAATTACCTGTTGTATTATCAACTTTAGCTTCGTGCCCTATTGCTACTGAACCTTCTGAATTAGTAGTTGCTTTATTACCAATTACAACACTGTTTTTACCAGTTTTTTTGTCCATTGAGTAGGTGCTCCAGGATTCATAACCTGTTCTGTGGTTTTTGCCCCGTTACCTACAACAACGGCATTTTCTGCTGTAACAGTTGCACTGGCGTTTTGATCCATATAGCTATTGAGTTTGTAGCTAAAAGCTCCTTTATTATCTGCGTTTCCTGTTTCTGTAGAATTTATAGATACGTATTTAAATCTGTCCTGTAAAGTTTGGGCTACTGAATATAACTGCGATCCGTTTACCGCATCAGTAGATGTTGCACTGATGTTACCCTGCGCAACATTTTTAATTTGACGGTTAAATGTACCGTTTTTACCTATGAAACAACGTCTCCAACTTTGGTACCGCTTCCACCGGCAAAGTTGCTGTATGTGACACCGTTTATTGTTGCAGAAGTTTCCTGAGTACCTGCGGCAGTAACTGTAGTTGCACCTCCTCCAATAGCTACAGAGTTGTCAAGGTCAGCCACTGCACCTGTTCCTACGGCAGTTGCATTTACTTTATTAGCCTTGGACATAGTACCGATAGCAAGTGATAAATCCCCTGATATTGATTTAACACCAAGGGCTACTGCACCACTTCCTGATTTTGTTGCATTAAAACTTGTAATATCCCCAGGTGCCACTCCAGCCAGATCACTCATTGCTGTTGAAAGGCTGGCGGTTTTCGAACCTGAACCTAATGTATACGTTACTGATTTTAGTAGCGACTTTTTGAAGATCGTCTCCCCCTATTGCTATGGATGAATGTCCTTCAGCTATAGTATCTCCCCCTATTGCTATAGATTGATCCCCCTTTGCCCAAGCTCCTCCGGAATCATTATTTTTAGAGGTTCCTGTTCTTGTTGATCCACTTCCTCCTATTGCTATTCCTTGAGATGTATGAACTAAGGTATTATTATCATCTCCAACCATGGCATTTGCACCTATGATTACATTATAACCTCTTGTTTTTACTAGTAGTGTTAGGTAGTGTTTTTGGCATTTAGTCCTTGATTGTATAAACCTGCCCCTGCTCCGATGGCAACATCAGACTCTCTGAGAGCTGTAGCATTTTCTCCTATTGCTACAGCTTTGTTATAACCTGTAAAAAGAACCTTTACCTGTTGCGATAGCACTCATACCATTTGCAATGGCACCATCACCACAGGCTATTGCGTCACTACCTGGTGCACTTCCTAGAGTTGTAGGATTTCCTGTAGTTACCCCGGTAACTCTAACTGTACAAACATTTCCTCCATACAGTTTCTTATCTTCTATTGTTATTGTCCCTGCGACTACTGCAAATGCTAGGAAACATAATTTATTTTTAAGTTTTCCCTTTTTGCGTTTTTCTTCCTTCTTCCTTCTTTCTACTCATTATATCTCCTTATTCTCAATTATTTTTTTCGTTTTTTATTGTACATTGTATCAAATAAGTTACAAAAATACAAGCAATTTCTTAAGTTATTCTTTGCACAAAATTTTTGATGTTTGAATTTTTATACTTATAAACTTCCTTTAACCTAGTAATCAAGACAATTAAGAAAAAAACAGCGTTTGACATTACGAATGTTTTTTTATTATGGTTGTGTAACTTTAGAAAAATAAAATGCTTTGTTATTTTTCATCTGAACGGAGTATTTTTATTATTGATAAATTGAAGAAAACCATAATATATCGAGATATATTATGGTTGTTTTAAAAAGTATAGTATGAAAGAATAATTTTTATTTTAAAAAATGATGTTATTAGTTAATATATAATTAACGAATGTTAACAAATTGTAGAAAAAAATCTTTGCAAAAGCATTATAATACAAGTGAAAAAAAGTTGTCTCATGAGCAGGAACATATTTACTGACATAAATAACAAATCTTAAAAATTCTTTCTTATCTGTTAAGATATGAAAATGTCTATAAATAGTGAAAATTCCTGCCTTGTGAGACAACTCCCATAATTTATGTTTTATACGGGTAAAAATTTAGTAAATGAAAGGATATATTGTATCCATATTTTTCATTATTTTTTAGATAGTTTTCTGATTTTTAAAAATAATTCAGGTGCAGAAACTATTTCAAGCTTTTCATTAATTTCAAAAATTAAAGGCTTTCCTGTAGGAAGATTTAATTCCAGTATTTTTATTGTCAATTTTCAGTAGATACTGGATTAAAAGCCCTTAAACTGTTTCCATGAGTACTACAATTACATTTTTTCCCTTTTTCTATTTCCTTTGAGATATGTGAATCCCAATATGGCAGTACTCTGTGAATTGTATCTTTCAGGCTTTCCCCTCTAGGACATTCATCAGCTGGGATGTCTTTATATCTTTTCTGAAATAGTGGATAGTTTTTCCTTGTCATCGGTGCTTATCTGTGGAGGAGCCACATCAAAACTTCTTCTCCATATGTGAACCTGTTCATCGCCATATTTTTTAGCAGTTTCAGCCTTGTTCAGCCCCTGCAGTGCCCCGTAATGTCTTTCATTAAGTCTCCAAGTCTTATAAACAGGGATATATAGCTGGTCAATTTCTTCAAGTATGTAGTTCAAGGTTTTGATAGCCTCTTCTGAAAGGATGTAAAGGCAACATCAAAAACATATCCGAGTTCCTTTAAAGATTTTTCCTGCGACTTTTGCTTCATTTATCCCTTTTTTCAGTCAGGTCAACATCAACCCATCCGGTAAATCTGTTCTGAAGATTCCATTCGCTTTCTCCATGTCTTACAAGTACTAATTTCATAAAATTACCTCCTGTGTGTAAAAATTAATTGTAACAGATATTCTCCATACAATTTTATTATATACCTATCAGATAAAAAAATAAAGGAATAAGGTAAAAATCTCAAATAAATATGGTATAATGCTTAAAAGCATCAGTTATTTTCGGAAGGAAAGACTTAGAATGGATAAAAATCTGTAATAACTGTCATATAGAAAAATTACTGAAGGAATTGGAAGAAGGCAGATGAAAACAAATGAAATAGTAATAGGAACAAGAGGGAGCATTCTGGCCTCGTACAGGCAGAAAAAGTACAGAAAATGCTGACTGAAAAATATGAAGAATTAAGAAAAAGATGATTTTAAAGGGATAAAAAGGATTTGACAGGGATTTACCGTTAAATGTAAGTCTTGAAGTTATAACCACAACAGGAGATAAGAATCTGAAAAAAACTTTTCTGAAATGAAAAAGGCGGTACAGAAGGAACTTTTGTAAAAAGAAATAGAAAAGGAAATGATCGAAGGGAAGGTAGATCTGGCGGTGCACTCCTTAAAGGATATGCCACTTCGTACTCCTGAAGGCCTTTTTAAATGCATGTTTTCCTTTGAGGAAGATAACAGGGGATGCTTATTTCAAGAAATGGATTAAAGTTAAGTGAGTTGCCTAAAAATTCCGTAGTTGGAACTGGAAGTGCAAGGAGAGAAAAAGGAAATACTGAATTTAAGAAAGGATGTCCAGGTAAAAACCTATCCGTGGAAATATTCATACAAGACTGAAAAACTTGACGATGGTGAGTATGATGCAATAGTTCTTGCAGTACCTGAGGATGAAAAAGCAAAACTTGAAGACAGAATAACAGAATATTTTGATGTTGATACATTTATGCCTGCACCTGGTCAGGGAATACTGTGCATACAGTGCAGGGAAAATGATGAAAGGATAAGGGCTCTGCTTGAAATAATAAATGATAGCGAAGTTACCCTCATGTGTCAGGCTGAAAGGGAATTTTCAGAATATTCAATGGAGGATGCCACACACCGATAGGATGTTCTTCTGTCATTGAAGGAAGTACATTGAAGCTGAAGGGCATGTACAGTAAAGATGGAAAAAGAATATTTAAGCAGGTGGAAGGTGACAAAAATAAGGCAGGGGAACTTGCAGAAAAATTAGCCAGGGAGATAAGAAATGAATAATAAAGGGAAAGTTTACATTGCCGGAGCAGGATGTGGAAATGAAGGGCTTATAACAGTGAAGCTTAAAAAGTGTAATGGAAAAGGCTGAATGCATAATTTACGACAGGCTTGTAAATGAAAGCATACTGCAATATATGAAACCCTGATGCGGAGCTTATTTACATGGGAAAGGAAAATGTAGAAGGTGGAGAACTTCAGAAAAAGATAAATGAAATGATAGTCAGAAAAAGCAAGGAAGGACTGACTGTATTAAGGCTTAAAGGTGGAGATCCCTTTGTGTTTGGGCGTGGTGGGGAAGAAATAGAAGCCCTTATACCAGAAAATATAGATTTTGAAGTAATTCCCGGAATAAGTTCGGCAATTGCTGTTCCTACCTATGCTGGAATACCTGTAACACACAGGGGGATAAACACTTCCTTTCATGTATTTACAGGGCATATGAAAAAAGATGGAATTGAGCATGATTACGGAACTGTTGCAAAAACTGGAAGGAACTCTGGTTTTTTTCTAATGGGACTTGGCAATCTTGAAAAATCACGGAAAATCTTATAAAACATGGAAAAAAATGCCTGAAACTCCGGTGGCAGTTATAAAAATGGAACAACTGCAAAACAGGAAACATACACGGGAACATTGGGAACAATAGCAGGGATTGTAAGAGAAAATAATGTTAAAGCGCCGGTTATAATAATAATTGGTGAAGTGGTAAATTTAAGGGAAAAATGAAATGGTTTGAAAATATGCCGTTATTTGGTAAAAATATACTGGTTACGAGAAATAGGGATAAACAGGAGGAAATTACAAGTAAAATAATTGAGTTTGGAGGTCAGGCCATAAATATTCCTTTTTATAAATATAGAATATCTTGATTTTTGAAATGCCGGATCTTTCAAAATACAGCACACTTTTGTTTAACAGCCTGAATTCAGTAATTGGATTTATGAGGAAAATAAAGGATATGAGGGTGCTGGGGCACTTAAAAATAGGTGTTGTGAGGGAAAAACAGATGAGGAAATGAAAAATACAGGATAATTCCGGATTTCTATCCAAAAAGAATATACAGTGGAAAAACTTCTTAGCTGAAAGTGTAAACTTTACAGAAGAAGGAGAGAATATATTGTTTATAGTATCTGATCTGTCTCCTGTAAATGAAGAAAAATATACGGAATTATACAATGAAATTATGACAAACTTGTGAGTGTATAATACGCATAAACTGAAAATTGACAGGGAAAAAGCATATGCGAAGGAAAGCGATATACTGATGTTTCTGAGGTTCGTCAACTTTTCGAGTCTTTTGCTGACAGTATTAATTTAAGTGAAAATAGTGAAATGAAGGAAATGCTAAGTGGGAAAAACACTCGCTTCAATAGACTATGTTACAACAAAAACAATAGAAAAGTATGGACTGAAAGTAGGAATAGAAGCAGAAGAATATACTGAAAAGGGACTTCTTAAGGCAATTCTTGATAAAAACTGCTTCGGAAAAAAATAAAATATATGAAAATTTTCAGTTTGTTTTTCATTTTAAAATGGTATATAATGTATACACAAAATAAAGAAGGAAGAAGGAACAACAGATGAGAAAAGTACTTTTTAGTAACAGCAATATTAGCAGTATCAGTTTTAGGAATGTCAGCAACAACATCAGCCGGATATGTAAATAAGGCAGACAGGAAAAAGCATCAGTTGCAACAGGGAAAAATATCAGAAAAAAACAGCTGAGGCAACAGCTTTAAATTTTATTAATATTTATTACAGTAATTTACGAAATCAAATAGATGACAGTAAATGGTTTGAAGCACAACCACTTACCAATAATTTTAAAAAGTATATAAAAAAATCAGGAAAGAGCTATAGAAATATCGAGACAGATTTTATCTGGGAAAAAAAGTAAGTAAAAGCAGACCAGGAATTTTCCAGAAAATATTCAGTAGACTATACTCAATATTTGGTGCAAGAATATTTTATTTAGATGAAAATTCGGTTTTTTTGCAGTAAAATCATATGATAAGAAAAACAGGAATTGTTACTCTGAAGGATGAAAAACAGAAATAGAACTACCTGTAAAAGTAGTGAATGTTAAAGGAAAATGGTTAATAGAAGGAGCAGGGACTGTAAATATTTCCGAATAGAAAAATAGAATAAATATAATGGTATGAGAGCTTGAAATTGCTCTCATATTTGAGTTACAATATAAATTAAATAGAGTATTAGAGGAAGAAGGGATTTCTTTGCGTTATTCAAAAATTCTGGATGAAACAATAAAAAAATATAGTGCCTGCCAGCAGGAAAGAATGGCAGAAAAGGAAAGGAACTGAATTCTCTCCTGAAGACACCGAAAGGCCTTGGAAAGCTTGAAGATCTGGCAATACAGCTTGAAGGAATAAGAAGGATTACAGGCCTGAAAAGAAAAATAGTCGTTGTAATGGTCGCAGATAATGGAGTGGAAAGGGAAAAAGTCAGCAAATCAAAGAGAATCATTACCCAGTATGTGGTGGAAGCCATCTTGCAGGGGAAATCCTCCATAAATGCCCCTTGGAAAGACATTTGGAGCGAGATATTGAGGTAGTTGACCTTGGAATAGATGAAGCTGCTGACCCGGAAGGGAAAATAAGTCTCGAAGGAATTATAAAAAGGAAACTTATGGAGACAGGAACTCATAATATAGCCGAAGGACCAGCAATGGCTTATGATACAGCTGTAAAAGGCTATTGAAACAGGAATAGAAATAGCCGATATTTTTGCTGAAAAGGGATATAACCTTTTTGCCACAGGAGAAATGGGAATAGGAAATACCACTACAAGCAGTGCAGTACTGAGGGTTCTTACTGATTTGCCACTGGATGATATTACAGGATACGGGAGCGGAATAGATGACAGAACTCTTGAGCATAAAAAAAATGTTATAAGGAAAGCGATTGATGTGAATAATGGTAAAGAAAAAATAGATGTTTCTGATGTGGCTGATGTACTGTCAAAGGTTGGAGGACTTGATATTGCAGGAATGGCAGGGGTATACCTTGGATGTGCCAAAAATGGCATTCCAGTTGTAATAGACGGATTTATTTCATCGGTGGCGGCACTATGTGCATACAGGCTGTGTGAGAATGTAAAAGACTATATGATTCCTTCACATATGAGTGAAGAGCCTGGAATGAAGTACATTATAAAGGAACTTGGAATGGAGCTATTTCTTGCTATGAATATGAAACTGGGGGAAGGAACAGGAGCTGTAATGATGTTTCCTGTAATAGAAGCGGCATGTAATATAACCCGTACAGTTAGAAAATATCCTGAAGTATAAAAGGAAAGGGGATTAAAGGAAATGATAGGAACTTGTAATGATAAAAATGATAAAAGTACTGAAATTATACATTGTAAGGCATGGAGAAACAGAATGGAATGTAATTAAAAGGTTTCAGGGGCATTGAATACACCATTAACGGAAAAGGGAATGGAGAAATTAAGGAAAACAGGAAAAAGCTGGAGAATGTTTTATTTGATGAGGTTTATACAAGTGAACTGGGAAGAACTGTAGCATCTGCCGAAATAATTTTTAAATGAAAAACAGAGGATATAAGAATAAAAAAACGGGAACTGAAAAACTTGCCGAATTAAATGAAGTTTATTTTGGAGTATGGCAGGGATTGACTTATGAGGAAGTTTTCCTGAAATATCCTGAAGAAGGAACAATTATTTCTATAATGTGAAAAATTATAAGGCTGAAAATGTGGAGGCTGAAAAGCTGGAGGATGCTCTGAGAGATTTTTAAAAAGGGATAAATAAAATACTTGATAGCCATGAATCAGGAAATATACTTGTAGTAACTCACGGAACAGTATTTGAGATGTTTATGAATTATGTGGCAAATGACAGTATATTTGATATTGATGAAAAGAACTCTTATGGGTAACGGAGATTATAAGGTTTTTCAGTTATAAAGATGGAAAATTTCAGGAGGAAATGGATAAATGATATGGATAGTCGGAGGAACAAAGGATTCAAGGGAAATATTTGAAAAAAACTAGCAGAAGAAACGGGCATAAGCATACTTGTCAGTACAGCAACAGAATATGGCGGAAAAACTTCTTGAAGAATATATTGAAAAAAATAGAAATGACAAAAGGGAACTGAAGGTAATGTCTGAAAAAGACTTAATGAAGGACAGATGAAGGAGCTTATCCTGAAGGAAAAATATAAGTCTTATTGTGGATGCCAGTCATCCTTATGCTGTAAATGTGAGCAATTCTGTAATAAAAAGTGACAGATGAAATGAATGTGGGATATATAAGATTTGAGAGGAAAATGCTTGATTATGGCAGTGAAAATGTGAAAAAGTTTGATTCTGTCGTTGATGTTACTGAATTTGTAAGAAAAATGGAAGGTAAAAATATACTGAGCACCCTCGGTTCAAACAATCTGGAAGAAATAAAAGCCAATGGGAGAAAAATAATCTTTATGTGAGAATACTTCTACGGTGGATTCTGTAAAAAGCAGAAGATTTGAGATATCTCCCCTCAAAAATAATAGCAATACAGGCCTGTGAGTAAAGTGCTTAACAAGGCAATGCTCGAGTCCTATAAAATAGATTACCTTATAACAAAGGAAAAGTGGAGCAACAGGGAGAAATTGAAAAGATAGAAGCCTGCAGGGAATACGGGACAAGAGTTCTTGTAGTAAAAAGACCCTATGTCAATTATGGAAAAGTTTACAATGAAATTAATGAACTAGTAGAAGATGTGAAAAATAAAGTATTGTAACAGAAAATGTAAGTGAATACAGGATAATATAAAATACAGAATGAGGTTACTTATGGACAGATTTTTTTAAATTTCTAAATTCAGACAGGTATCAGTATGCTGAAAGTGAAATATACCTGAAAAACAATATGCATAATCAGACTGCTGTTTTTCGATGTATTTTTACGTACCAAAAAATGAAAATGACTGTGCCGTAGTTTATGGGATATCTGATGTGCTGGAACTCATAGAAATACTGAATGAAACATCTTACAAAAAATAGAAAAATATTTGTCAGAATTATCGGATAATGAAGATTTTATAGAATATATGGCCAATATGAAGTTTACAGGTTCAATCAGGGGAGTGAGGGAAGGGAAATTGTTTTTCAAACGAACCTGTTCTTACAATTACAGCACCTCTGATTCAGGGAAAAATACTGGAAACGCCAATCCTGAATGTGCTGAACTATCAGATTCTTACAGCAACGGTAACATCAAAAATTGTACAGTGCAGCAGGGTGGCAGGGATGTACTGTTTTTCGGAACAAGGAGAGTGCCGGGCTTTGAAGTCGCAATGTCTATGACGAAGGCCTGTTACATGACAGGATGCATATCCCATTCAAATATTATGGGGAATACTTCTATAATTTAAAAAGCACTGGAACTATGACACATGGATTTATTCAAAGTTTTTGGTATGGGTGAAGATTCAGAATACAGGGCATTTGACCAGTTTATAAAAACATATAGAAATAAAAAATATCCTTTAGTAATGCTAGTTGATACATATGATACAATGAAAAAGTGGTATAACAGCCACAATAAGGGCGTTTAAGGATAATGGAATAAATGACGGATATGAAGGAATGTATGGAATCAGGATAGATTCAGGAAATCTGGGGGAATTATCAAAAATGCAGGAAAAATTTTAAATGAAAATGGATTTTTCAAGGCAAAAATAATTCTAACAGGAGGGCTTGATGAAAAAAAGAATAAAAGAACTTATAGAAAAACAGAGCAGAAGTTGATGTATTTGGCGTAGGGAGATGCCATTGCACTGCCTGAAAAAGGAAATAAGCACTGTATATAAAATGTCTAAAATTGGTGAAGCTGATGTAATGAAAAATTTCTGATGAAGAGCAGAAAACTTCATTGCCTGGAAGCAAGGTACTGTACAGAATTTATGAAAAATAATGATTTTACGGATGTTATAATGCTTTGAAAAAAAGAAACACCGGAAGGGAAAAATGTAAAAACTTACAGTTGACTACATAAAAATGGAGAAAAAAATCGAAGAAAACAACCGATTATTAGGATTGGAGGAAGCTAAAAAGTACTATGAAGATAATTTGCTATACCTTCAAAAAAATATATAGTGAAAAAGAAAAAAAGAAAACAGGATAAATCTTTTCAGAAAAATTTAAAGAATCTGAAGGAAAAACCTTATAAAAAGAAAAAGTTGATATTTAACTGATATGTTTTTATAATATAGAAAGAATACGTTAGAAGGAAAAGTAAAAATGATAAAAAGGATTTATAATTTTATTACAGTTTATGACAAGGATTCCCTGTTCCGTGAAAAGTCGAATATGATGAGGAAAAATTGGGAGAAAAGCAATAAAGTTTTTTCCTCTGGTGGGATTGATAATGGTTTTTCTGTTTACAGTAAAATTTTTGCCGGAAAGGTTACAGATAACAGGCAGATTACCGCAGTAATTATAATAATGGCAGAAATACTGGTAACAGGCCTTATACATATTGACGGACTGGCAGATACTGCCGATGGGCTTTTTCAGCTATGTAGACAAGGAAAGAATGCTTGAAATAATGAAGGATTCAAGAATAGGAACAAATGGAACGGTGGCACTTATACTGTATTTTCTGGCAAAGGCCGTGTTTCTTGCGGCAGTGAAGCCGGAATACATTCTCCTTTACCCAATAATTTCAAGAATGGCCACATCGATAAATGCAGGACTGGGGGAATACGCCAGAAAAAAGGGTATGAGTAACGGGATAATTGAGAAAAATGGGAAAAACGGATGCGACTATTTCTATTCTTATAACAGCAGTACTATCTTTTATAATATTGGGATTGAAGGGACTGATTGTTTTAGCATTGGCAATACTGTTCATACTTTTTCATGGAAAATGTAAAAAAAGAAAAATAGGGTGGAATAACAGGGGATACTATGGGAGCATCCTTGAACTTACTGCAATATTAGTTCTGTTTGCAGGAATAATATTGAAATAATATAAAAAATAAAAAAATTAGGAGAAGGAGAGGATTATGTTTTTCCATTATTTGTAAATGTTGAAAATAAAGAAGTATTAATTATTGGTGGAGGAAAAATAGGGTGGAAGGAAAGCACAGACTTTAAGGGAATACGGGGCAAATGTTACTGTGTATTCTGAAAAAGTTACAGAAGAAACAATACTGGCAGATGAAAAATATAAAAGTAGTAACAAAAATGTATCAAATGATGAAGCAGAAATAAGAGAACTTGTAAAAAAATATTTTTCTTGTGGTACGCTACAGATGATATGGAATTAAACGATAAGATATCACATGTGTGCATGAATGAAAATATTCTTGTAAACAATGTTTCTTCAAAGACTGAAATGAATGCCATGTTTACGGCAGTTGTGAAAAATGATGAATTTCAGATAGGGATAGGATCTTATGGTAAAAGCTGTAGAAGGTCGAAGGCATTAAAGGGAAAAAGTGCAGGGGCTTATAGACGAAATTTCAAAAACAGAAAAAGAGGTTAAAAAATGTATAAAAGACACAGAAAATTGAGAAACAGCAGTGCAATAAGAAATTTAGTCAAAAATATTTATCTTGAAAAGGGAGATCTGATATATCCTATTTTTTTATTGAAGAAGGGAAAATGTAAAAAGGAAATTAATTCAATGCCCGGAATTTTTAGATATTCAATCGACAGGCTTGATGAAGAGATGGAAGAACTGAAAAACTTGGAATAAGTTCCATATTGCTGTTTGGGATACCTTTACATAAGGATGAGTGTGCTACGGAAGGGTATAATGAAAAATGGGGTCATTCAGAATGCGATAAGATATATAAAGAAAAATATCCTGAATTTTTAGTCATTGGAGATGTATGTCGCTGTGAATATACAAGTCATGGCCATTGCAGGAATACTTGATGAAAAAGGAAATGAAAAATGATGAAACTCTGAAGTGCTGTCAAAAAATAGCATTGTCCTATGCAAAGGCAGGTGTGGATATAGTTGCACCTTCAGATATGATGGACGGAAGAGTGAGAAAAATATCGGAAGTTCTTTCAGAAAATGGATTTAACAATATTCCGATTATGTGTTATTCCGTAAAATATTCATCTTCATTTTATAGGGCCTTTCAGGGAAGCAGAGGTTCAGCACCAAAAATTTGGAGACAGAAAATCCTATCAGATGGATTTCAGATATTCAGGAGATGCACTGAGTGAAGTGGAAGCTGATCTCATGCAGGGGGCTGACATGGTAATAATAAAGCCTGCAATGGCTTATCTGGATATACTTTATAAAATTAAGGAAAATTTTGGAGTTCCTGTTATAGCCTACAGTGTTTCAGGAGAATATTCCATGATAAAAGGTCGTGACAATTAATGGCTGGATAGATGAAAAAGTGATAGTCATGGAACAGATGTACGCTTTTAAAAAGGGCAGGAGCAAATGCGGTGATAACTTATTTTTGCAAAAGGATGTGGCACGATATATTGATGAGGGATAATTTTTAAAAATCAATATATGGAGATGAAAAAACTATATTTATTTCATTTATTATAATTTTTACTTATATAAAACAGTCATTCATTAAGAAAAATCAAAAACTCGCCAAAGGCTCAGACATTGATTTTTTTCTAAATTCATTTCTGTTTTATATTGTAAAATTCTAAATAATTCATAAATATAGTCTTTTATATAGATTTTTTTAGAATTATAGCAATGTGAAAATTAAAGAAGAGTAGTTTTTAATTGTTATTTTTATTCCTCTATAATCATTTTTATTTATAATTTTTATTAGTTTTTACTTAGTAGATTTCTCCTGTAAGCCCCTTCTATAACTATCAAAAAAATATAATAATATATGGGAAAAATATAAAAATACCCAAGTATATCTTAATAGCTTCTTCATTAAGGTGAAACCCATTATCATTGAAACTTTTTATCTATCACGTTAATGAAACAGAATATAAAAGAAGAAGTTATTGCTTTGTCCAGGAGTAAGATCAAGAATAGAAATTTTCTTGATTTTATTCTCTAAATATTCTTCAAAATTTGTCAAATTTTTCTATTTTTGTTTTTCCTTTAAATATTTTATTTGCCTTTCCTTTTTAAAGCATTTTTAAGTGAGTCTTCATATAGAAGATAGAAAACTACATAGCAAGCAAAAAGATAAGATAATATATATTATAGCGAAAAATATATTTTAACAAAAATAGTAATACTGAAAGAACAAAAATATAATTACAAATAGAGCAATAATTTTATTTTTGCTTATTATTAAGTTTTTAAATTCAGAACGGTACTCTTTTTCCAGTTCAAAAATACTTTTTCGTTATCATTCATGTTAAACACCTCTTTCATATATATAATCATTATAGCATATATTAATATATATCCTAAATTAAGTATTTTTAGAAAATAAATAGTACTTGTATATGCTTCAAAAAAATAAAATATAATAAAATTAAAAAATAATATCTGAAAGGAGGCCGCACGGTAATTTGTGCAGGGAAAAATATGGGAAAAAGCAATTCTTGTAACGAGTTTTGGGACTTCACATAAAAGATACGAGGGAAAAATGCCTTGATGTGATAGAAAAATAAAGTAAAAAGAAAAAAATATGGGCAGGAAAAGGTTGAAAGGAGCCTACACTTCAGGGATTATAAGAAGGATAATAGAAAAAGGGAAGGAATTCATATATATGATCAGAAGGAAGGTCTGGAAGCTTTTGAAAAACAAGGGATATAATGAGATAATAACAATGTCTCTGCATATTCTTGGAGGAATTGAATATTCCAAAACTGGATGACAGCTATGGGAAAGTAACAGAACCTCTTTTTAAAGGCAGAAGAAGATTATCTGAAGATTGTAAATAATGAGGAATTCAACAATTTAGAAGGAAACGACGCAATCGTATTTATGGGACATGGAACAGAAAGTCTGCATGCAGACAGTACATATCAGAAATTGCAGGAGGAATATATAAAAAGCTGGGAAAAATAATATTTTTGTGGCAACAGTTGAAGGTGAAGTAACTATTGAAGACATTATTGAAAAGCTGAAAAAAACAGATTATAAAAATATTATAAAACCTTTTATGATAGTGGCAGGCGATCACGCTAAAAATGACATGGCTTCAGATGAGGAAGATTCATGGAAAACAGTGCTTACAAATGAAGGTTATGAAGTGACAGCACTGTTAAAGGGAATGGGTGAGTATGAGTTTATTCAGGATATGTTCATGGATAAACTGGAAAAAGTATATAAAAATAAAAATAGACAGATTTAAAATAAGTTACAAATTTATTTTTTAATTTATTTTTACTGGTATTTTTCTGGATTGAGTACTTATATATTAAAAATATTACTCTTGACAAATTTAAAAAGTATTATACGATTAATGAAATTATAGGGTGTTTTTTAAAACTTAATAAGGAAATCGGTTAAAATCTGGTACAGCCCCACTACTGTGAAACAGACGAAAAGTACAAAAACCACTGAAACATTGAGTATGTTTTGGGAAGGGTACGAGTAGGATGAAGTTAGTCAGGGAGAATTGCCTAATAATTTTTATATGAAATTTTTCTGGGAAGGAAGATTTAATATACATCAATAAAAATAAATCAGCAGTGATTTATTCCATGGGATAATATTATTATGTAATGCTAAATAATAATATGGATTTTGACGTGTATTGAATTCGGCTTTGGCTGATAAAATTCATCTAAAATTAAATAAACCATGGAAGGAGAAAAATGAAAAAGAAAAACATTACTATTTTTAGTTTTAACAGGAATGCTGTTAATAGGGGTAAATGGTTATTCAATGCACATTATGGAAGGTTTTTGCCTTTAAACTGGGTTCTGATATGGTTTGCTGTGTGTATTCCATTCTGGATTATAGGGATAAAAAGAAACTTCAGTCTGTTTCTAAAGGGAGTGTACAGGATAAAAATGACACTTGCATTGGCAGGAGCATTTATATTTGTACTGTCTGCATTAAAAAAATCCCTGTCAGTTACAGGAAGTTCATCACATCCAACAGGAGTAGGACTTTCAGCTATACTATACAATACCTTTTGTAACATCGATTCTAGGAACAATTGTATTAATATTTCAGGCGGGACTGCTTGCGCATGGAGGGTTTACAACTCTTGAGCAAATGCATTTTTCAATGGCGGTAGCATAATTGTTGTATCATATTTAATTTATAAGGCACTTGCTAAAAAGAATAGGGCAAAGTGCAATATTCCTGTCTTGGCAATAGGAGATCTTGCCACATATGTAGTTACATCTTTTCAGCTGGCATTTGCATATCCTTCACCTGAAGGTGGAGTAATCGCTTCATTTATTAAATTTGGAACAGTGTTTGCAGTAACTCAGATTCCTCTGGCTGTAATCGAAGGGTCGCTTACAAATGTAGTAATGAACATACTTGAAAAATACAATGTAAAAAGGGGTGGAAGCATAATGTCGGAAAAACAAAAATAAAAGTGTATTTAAAAAGAATCTTATTTTAATGCTTGTAATATTTTTAATAGGAGTTGCTCCTTTTACTTTTTATAAAAATCTGAATTCGGTGGATCTGACGGTGAAGGGGAAGAAGTGATAAAAACAATAAAACCTGATTATGAGCCATGGGCCAACAGTTTAATAGAACTGCCTGGAAGTGAAACTGAAAGTCTACTGTTTGCATTGCAGGCGGCAATAGGTGCAGGAGTTATAGGATATGTGTTAGGTTATTTCAAAGGTGAAAGAAAAAAATGCTGATAGATAAAATATCCTACACAAATCCCTTAAAAAGATATAAATCCGGAATAAAATTTATATTATCAATAACAACATTAATATTTTTTTACTCTATACTGGAAGTAAAAACAGTATTTATTTTTAATTTTAGTACTGTTTAATTTACTTCTCTTGTTTGCTGTGAAGGTGAAAATAGGTGATTTGTTAAAAGCTGAATTTTATTCCGGCTTTATTTATTTTAACAACTGTAGTTTCACTACTGCTGATAAAGGCAGACATATGGACGTTTTTACTGCGTTCATTCTCCTCAATAGCAGTAGTGTATTTTTCTAATCTGTTCCACACCTGTCATAGATTTGGACTATATATTTGAAAAACTGAAGTTTCCAAAAATATTCAGGGAAATGTTTTTATTGATTTACAGATATATATTTCTATTATTTGACAATAAGGAAAAACTACAGAATGCACAGGAAGTAAAGGCTTGGATACAGCAATTTTAAAAATGGCATGAAGTCATTTCCAATGCTTGTAGTTGCATATTGAAGAAAACATACTATTACAATATGAATTCTATAAAAGCTGTGGAATCAAGAATGGGAAAGGAATTTATCTTTTTCCCGCCGGAAATATAAAAAAATTGGGTTTGAAGTAATTTTTAGTAATAATAATATTTGCAATAAACTTATATCTGGTGGTAAAATATAATGCTTAGACTTGAAAAATATAACCTTTTCATATGATGAAGAAACAGAAGCTCTGAAGGATGTTACTTTGAATATAGAAAAAAAGGTAAGAAAAACATTATTTCTTGGGAAAATGGCTCAGGAAAATCAACGTTATTTTTAATAATGAACGGACTTTTAAAGGCACAGAAAGGAAAATGTGTATTTTTGAGGGCGAGAAAATAAAAACATAAGAAAAAGAACTGGAAGAATTAAGAAGAAAAGTGGGGATAATTTTTCAGGATCCTGAAATACAGATATTTGCCCTTTAGTTTTTCAGGAAGTGTCATACAGGCCTGAAAATCTTGGGTATTCTCCAGAAAAGGTGGAAGAAAGTGTAAACAGGGCAATGAAGGAAATAAATATAGAAGATTTGAAGGACAGGCCTTGCCATCATTTGAGCTATGGACAGAAAAAAAGAGTTTCAATAGTGCAATTACTGCAATGGAACCTGAGTCGCTTATTCTTGATGAGCCTACTGCATGGCTTGATTCTAAAAATACAAAAAGAGTATCAGAAATTCTGGATAATTTTTTTCTAAATCAGGGAAAACTATGGTAGTATCAACGCATGATACGGATTTTGCCTATGAATTTGCTGATTATATCTATGTCCTTGATAAAGGAAAAATTGTCAGGCAAGGAAATAGGGACGAAGTTTTTGAGGATTTTGAATTTTTATTAAATTTAAATATTCCAAATATACTGAAAATAAAAAGTTACCTCAAGTATAAAAATCTTGACGAAAACGAATATTATAAATTTCTGGAGGAAAAAAACTTGTTATGAAAAATACTCATATCAGGAACAATGAGCGGTAGCGGAAAAACCACAGTAAGCAGTATACTAATGTCAGCTTTTTGAAAATGTGCACCCTTTTAAAAGTGGGGTACTGACTATATAGATCCTGGATATCATGAACTTTTTACAGGAAATAAGTCTCATAATCTGGATGCCTTCATGTTTGATGAAAGTACATTAAAGCATGTATTTGAAACAGGAGCAGATGGCAAAAATATAGCAATAGTTGAGGGAGTTATGGGGCTTTTATGACGGAATTAGTCATGAAAAGGACAATTTCAGTACTGCCCATCTGTCAAGAATTCTTGAGATTCCGGTAATTCTTGTGGTCAATGCAAAAGGGAATTTCTACAAGTATTACAAGCAGAAATTCTCGGATTTAAATTATTTGATGAAAAATGTTAAAATAAAGGGAGTTATTTTTAAATAATGTTTCTTCTGAAAAACTGTATTTAAAACTTGAAGGAAGCGGTAGAAAAATACACAGGAATTGAATGTGTGGGATATCTGCCAAGAAATGAAAAAAACTTTCTGTGGAAAGCAGACATTTTGGGATTAAAAGCAGGCTTTTTGAACTGAAGGGATCAAAAAGAACTTGAAGAAAAGAAACAGCTTTTTAAGGAAATTGCAGAAAAGTGTCTGGATTTGAAAAGAATATATGAAATAGCTGAAGATTTTTGAACCTGAAGGAGAAATGGACAGCTTTTGAACCGATAAAGGATTTAAAGGATAAATATAAGGGGAAAACGAGTAGGAATTGCTAAGGATGGGGCATTTTCATTTTATTATGAGTCCAATCTGGAATTGATGAAATTTTCAGGCTTGGAATTAGTGGAATTTAGTCCAACAGAAGATGAAAAAAATACCGGAAAATCTTGATATGATTTATCTTGGTGGAGGCTATCCTGAACTTTACTGGAAAGAGCTGTCTGAAAATATTTCCATGAAGGAAAGTATAAGACAGGCTTATGAAAATGGAATAAAGATTTATGCAGAATGTGGAGGATTTATTTATCTGGCAGACAGGCTGAATTTACTTGACGGAAACAGTGGAGATTTTTTTGTGGACTCATAGATGTGGAAATTTCAATGAGAAACAGGCTTAACATTGGAAGATTCGGATATATAAATATAGAAACTGGAAATGGAATTTACACGAAGGGCATGAATTTCATTATTCAGAAATTTCTGAAGATAATGAAAAAGATAAATTTTACAAAAATAGAAAAAAACAATGGAAGAAAATGGAGCTGTGGATACAGGAAAAAGCCTGCTGGCAGGGTATCCACATATTTCTTTCTATTCAAATATAGAATTCTTCAAATATTTAATAGAGGAATTGTAATAAAAATTATTAAGAATATAAAAATGATATTTATTCACTTTACAAAAATTTTACTTATTTAAAACAGTCATTTGTTAAGAAAAAAATCATAAACTCGCCTAAAGGTTCAGACAATGATTTTTTTCTAATATTCATTTCTGTTTTATCATTGTAAAATTTTGAATAAATCATAGATATCATTTTCTATATTATAATAAATTTTCTTAAATATAAATAACAGGAGGAATATAAGAAATTATGTCATACATTAAGGATCCTAAGGGTATAGAAGTAAGAAGTTTTTGAAATAATAACAGAAGGACTGGGAAACAGGGCAGATCATTTTGCTGAAAATGAAAGACCTATTGTAAAAAGGCTTGTACATACAACAGGAGATTTTTGGATATGCTGATATTACGGAATTTCATAATGATGCAGTAAATTCTGCCATGAAGGCCATAAAATCAGGATGTAAAAATATACTGTGATACAAATATGATTGTAACAGGACTTAATAAAATGGGGCTTGCAAAATTCGGATGTTCAGCATACTGCCTTGTAAATGATGAGGAAGTGGCTAAAGAAGCAAAAGAAAGAGGAATTACAAGATCTATGGTTGGAATGAGAAAGCTGTAAAAAGATAAGGATACGAAAATATTTCTGATAGGAAATGCACCGACAGCACTATTTAAACTCCTTGAAGAAATAAGTAAGGAAGGGGCAGAAAAACCTGAACTGATTGCTGGAGTGCCTGTGGGATTTGTCGGGTGTCCTGAATCGAAGGTGGCACTTTCAGACTATGATGTTCCCTTTATAAGAACCAACGGGACAAAAGGTGGAAGTACAGTGGCTGTGGCGGTACTGCATGGAATACTGTACCAGATGTTTGAAAAGGGAGAGATATTAGAAACGAGATATAGAAAGGGAAGGATGAATTAAATGGAAGAATATCTCTATTTTCGTGGTAAAAAGCTAAGATACGGCTATACTACGGGAAGCTCTGCAACAGCGTACTCAAAAGCGGCACTGATGTATCTTCTAGATGACAGTAAACACGATATACCTGAAGTGACAATTAAACTTCCCTCAGGAAATCCCCTCACAATTAGTGTAAATTCATTGGAAAAAGGAAAACAGCGTGCTGGCGTCTGTTATAAAAAGATGGAGGTGATGATCCGGATGTTACCCACGGTCTTGAAAATTTTTCAAAGGTGAGCTTACGCAATGATTCAAAAATAAATATCTTTGGTGGAATAGGAGTGGGAAAAGTTACTAAAAAGGGTCGCCTGTTGTACCGGGAAATTCAGCAATAAATCCTGTTCCTCTAAAAATGATAAGGGAAACAGTGGAAGAGATGCTACCTGAAGGATTGGGGGCAGATGTGGAAATATTTGTGCCTAAGGGGAAGAAACAGCAAAAAGACATTAAATGCGAAACTGGGAATTATCGGAGGATATCAATATTGGGAACAACTGGAATAGTGAAGCTCATGTCGGAAGAATCGTGGAAGGCTTCCCTTGCAATAGAACTTAAAATGGCACTTGAAAACGCTGGAAACGGTGAAGCGATATTTCTTTTTGGAAACAGGGGGAAACAGTATCTCAGTGATAATTTTTGAAGGCAATACGTCGCAGAGCAATTGTAATAAGTAATTTTGTCGGCTATATGTTTGACAGGGCGTGTGAATTTGAAGCAAAGAAAATCTATTTTATTGGGGAACTGGGAAAGTTTGTAAAAGTTGCAGGAGGGATATTTCATACACACAGCAGGGTTTCCGATGCAAAAATGGAAATACTTACGGCAAATGCACTGCTTGTAGGGGAAAGTACAGAAAACATGAAGAAAATAATGGCTTCAAATACGACTGAGGAAGCTACAAAAATATTGAAAAACAGAAGTCTACAACCCTGCTGGCTGAAAAAAAGCAAAACAGAAATGCGAGGAATACTGCAGGAGAAATGGATGGAGCTGGAAGTTGAAACACTTATTATTTCTGCTGAAAAGGAAGTTCTTGGCAATAGCAGGTATTTTTTGATAATTTTAAAAGAAAACAGAAATAACAAAAATAAAGAAAAACAGGTGAATCATGAAAATAAATGTAGTAGGTCTAGTACCTGGGAATATAAAATATATTTCTGTCAGCTGGAATTGATTGTATAAAGGAAGCTGAAATTTTAGTTGGAAGTACAGAGACAGCTTTCAGATCTGAAAAGTATTATTTTAGAAAAACAGGAAATATATATTTTAGGCAAGCTTAGGGGAACTTGTAACTTATTTGAAGGAAAAATATTGGGAAGAAAATAACAGTTATTGTGTCGGGGATACAGGATATTACAGTTTAGTACCTTATCTTTCAAAAATTTATCTAAGGATATTCTGAACATTATTCCTAATATATCATCCCTACCAGTACCTATTTTCCAGACTGGGAGAAAAACTGGCAGAATTTCAGGTTGGCAAAGTGTACATGGCAGGAATTTGATTATGTTAAAAAAATATAAATGATAAGGACTTTTGCAGGACTGGTACTGCTTACAGATGATATCCGGAATCCTTATGAGATAGCAAAAATTATATGATAGCGGAATACGTGGCGTAACAGTAATAGTGGGAGAGAATTTATCCTATGATGATGAAAAGATAACTATACTGGAAATAGAAGATTATGAAAAAAATTAAACAGGAAATTTGATATGAATGTCCTTGTTTTAAAGAAAGGTGAAAATTATGCACATATATGATAAGGAATTTACACAGATAGAATTACCGATGACAAAACAGGAGATAAGGGCGGTTTCCATTGCGAAACTCATGCTGAAGCCTGATTCTGTCCTGATTGATGTGGGGGCAGGGAACAGGAACGATAGGAATAGAAGTCGCAACTTATATGTCACAGGGAAAAGTTTATGCAATAGAAAAGGAGGGAAAAGGGATTAAATACAATAAAAACTGAATGCAGAAAAGTTTAATCTTACTAACTTTGAGGTTAATTCATGGAAAGGCACCTGATGCCATTCCGGATATTCCTTATGACAGAATGTTTATCGGCGGGTCAACTGGGGAATAGAGGAAATTATAAATCACTTTTTAACTTATGCGAAAAGATAAAGCCATACTTGTTATTAACTGCATTACACTTGAAACACAGGCTAAATCTCTGGAAATTTTGAAGGAAAAAGGCTTTGAGGATATAGAAGTTGTTACAGTTACTGTCGGCAGGGCAAAAAAGTAGAGATCATATACAATGATGTATGGAGAAAATCCTATCTGTATAATTAGGTTGTAAAGAAATAAGAGATGGTAAGACCTCGTTTATGATTTTTTAAAATTACAGACTATATTCCTTAAAAAGTTTAAAAAAATTAAAATTATAGGAATATATTCCTGAAATTATAAATTTTTATAAAAACAGGATTATATTCCGTAAAATTTGATTTTTTAAAATAAAAAGGGTATAATTTAAAAGGAAATGAGGTGTTAAAAATGATAAGAATAGATCGAAAAAGAATATTTAGATTTTTTTAGTAAAAATCAAAAAGACAGACAGATAATAAAGGTTGTGTCTGGTGTAAGAAGATGTGGAAAATCCACTCTCTTTGAGATATATAAAGATTTTCTGCTTGAAAATGGAGTTGAAAAATCAGATTATATCTATAAACTTTGAAGATATGGACTATGAAGAGCTTACAGATTATAAAAAAACTTTATGAATATATAAAATCTAAAATGATTGGAGATAAAAATTACATATTTTTTTAGATGAAATTCAGCATGTGGATAAATTTGAAAAAAAGTTGTAGACAGCCTTTTTTATAAAAAGAAAATACAGATTTATACATAACAGGCTCTAATGCCTATTTTATGTCAAGCGAGCTGGCAACCCTTTTTAAGTGGGCGTTATATAGAACTGAAAATGTTACCTTTATCATTTTAAGGAGTATTATCAGGCTAAATTAGAATATGAAAAATGGAGCAACAGGAAAATAGGACGTTAAAAACACTTATACAATATTATAATGAATATATAGTAAACAGTTCATTTTCTTATACTTTACAGTTAGACAGTGATTTGAAAAATATACATGAATATTTAAGTGGAATATATAACTCAGTGCTTTTGAAAGATATAGTTGCAAGATTGAAAAATTTCAGATGTAATGAGACTTGAAAGTGTTGTTAAGTATATATTTGATAATATCGGTAATTTGACTTCGCTTTCAAAAAAATAGCGAATACCTTAACTTCAATGGGAAGAAAAACGGATGCAAAAACCATTGAAAAGTATATTAGAGGGCTTACTGACAGTTTACTTGTGCATGAAGTTAGCAGATACAATATAAAAAGGGAAAGAATTCCTATCCACATTATCAAAATATTATGTTGCAGATTTTAGGACTCAGACAGATGATTTTTAGGTAACAGAAATATAGATATGGGACATATACTGGAAAATGTAATTTATCTTGAACTGCTCAGAAGAAAAGGCAATGTATATGTCGGGCAGTTTGATAAAAATGAAATTGATTTTGTTGTTATTAATTCAAATGAAATTGAATATTATCAGGTCGCTTTGACTGTCTTAGATGGAAAAATACTTTAAAAAGGGAACTGGATGCCTTTAAAAAAATATTAAGGATAACTATCCGAAGTATCTTATAACTTTAGATGATGTAATGGTGAATACCGACTATGACGGAATAAAGGTTGTAAAATGCTCTGGAGTGGTTGTTGGAAGGAAAAAGTAATGACTAACAAATTTTACGGAATAGGTGTCGGAGTGGGAGATCCTGAGGAGATAACTTTGAAAGCGATAAACACCTTAAAAATTAGATGTGGTGATATTGCCTGAAGCTAAAAAGGATGATGGCAGTGTGGCTCATGAAATAGCGAAACAGTATATGAAGGAAGATGTGGAAAAAGATTTTTGTAGAATTTCCCATGTTAAAATCACTTGAAGAAAGGGAAAATGCAAGAAAAAGAATGCAAAAACAGTTCAGGATTTACTAGATGAAGGAAAGACTGTAGGATTCTTAACTATTGGCGATACAATGACATATAGCACTTATGTGTATATTTTAGAGCATTTGCCAAAGAAATATTCAGTTGAGACTGTTCCAGGGGTTTCATCATTTGTTGATATGGCATCGAGGTTTAATTTTCCTCTTATGATAGGAGATGAAACTTTAAAGGTTGTATCACTTAATAGGAAAAACTGACATTGAATTTGAACTGGAAAATAATGACAACATAGTTTTTTATGAAAGTCAGCAGAAATTTTTGAAAAAAATTGAAACAGGCACTTGTAAAAACGGGGACAATAGATAAAAATCATTATGGTTTCAAACTGCGGTAAGGAAAAATCAGAAGGTTTATTATGATATAAAAAGATTTAGTTGAGGATGATATTCCATATTTTTACAACGATGATTGTTAAAAAGGGCGGATTTGAAAAAGTGGCGGAGAGATTAGGGAAACAAATTATTTATTTAATAGGAGAAGAGGGATGAAAATGAAAAAATACTGGCTACATTATTTTTAGCTATTCTGTTTCAAGGAGTTGCAGAAACAGTGAGTTAAAGGAACTTATGATACAAAGAAGAAAAGATACACAGAATTGAGTCAAACTTTTGAAAAGGAAATAAATTTGAGTTATGTATTGCCAAATGATAAAAAGATACAGTAACGTATAAAACTGAAAAATTATGATATTTTTAGTGAGAAAAAGCGATTTATTGGAATTATACAACAGAAAAAGGGAGAAAAAAAGAGAATAATATAAAAGATAATATTTCTGATAAGGATAAAAATTGGATTATGTCCGTAATTATATTGCCGAATTAGTGGAGAGCAACAGGGCAGTTATTTATGAAAGAAAAAAACAAAAAAAGAAATAAAAAAATATTGTAAAAGTAAAATACAATAACGATATTTACTATGATGCGGGAAGAGGTTCAAATTACGATGGTTATAAATTTTATACAGATAAAAAGTTTGTCACAGGAAATCATGAAATTTGATATTATAACACAATTTGGAATTGCTCTTCACAGCAGTTTGGGAGATAATCCATATAATAGGGAATTGACGGAAAAGAGAAAGAATACAGAGAAAAATGGAAATCATTTTGAAGAATTAAAGGCACTAGTATAAGAAAGCTGTTCAAAAATCCGAATGTTGAACAAAAAAATTAGTTATTAGTAAAAAAATATTTGACAAGTTATTTTTTTGAAATTAATATAAATGGGGGAAAAATGAGTAAAATTGAAAAAGGAATTGAGAGTAGTATGGGAAAAAGCTTTTTAAAAGAATTGTCAAAATTGACAAAAAGAGTACGGAAAGGGCTTTTCAAGATCTAATTTACAAAAATATGAGACAATTTTATTTGAAGTATCAATTTGCCAGACACTGTCTGGCAAATTGAGACTAATCCCATTATTGTGAGATTTTGAGTATATCCGATGATAAAAGAAAGAGCATTTTATGAAAGAGAATGTGAAAATTCAAGATGGTCTGCTCGGGGAATTAAAAAGGCAACTTTCAACATCATTATATCAGAAATTACTGCTTTCTTCTGGAGAAATAAATAAGAAAAAGTTTTGGAATTGTCAAAAAGTAGGAAATGTTATTCAAAAACCTCAGCTATGGGTCAGATGAATATGTACTTAAACTATTTTTAAGGCAGAAGTAAATGATAAGTTTGACAATGAGCCAGTTGGAATAATTTTTGTGCACAGATAAAGAAAAATGGTATTTAGTCTGAATATGCACTAGGTGGACTTTCTAATCAGATTTTTTTGCTTCAAAAATCACGTTGTATATTCCTAATAAGGAAGTGCTTGAAAATGAGGTGGAAAAAGGTTTTTGAGGGAGTATGATAAAAATAAAATTAAAAAAGAGGTAATTTTATGGAAAAAGTTTACTTCATAGGAGCATATCCCGGGGATCCGGAACTGATAACTGTAAAAGGAGAAAGAATAGTGAAAGAGGCAGATGTAATTATTTATGCAGGTTCATTAGTTCCGAAAGAAGTTATAAATTGTCATAAGGATGGAGCTGAAATTTATAATTCTGCTTCCATGTCATTGGATGAAGTTATAGACGTTACAGTAAAAGCGGTAAAAGCTGGGAAAAAAGTTGCCAGAGTCCATACGGGAGACCCTGCAATTTATGGGGCTCAGAGGAACAGATGGATATGCTTGATGAATATGGAATAGAGTATGAAGTTATTCGGGAGTGAGTTCATTTTTAGCAGACAGTACAGCAATAAAAAGGAATTACATTGCCTAATGTTTCACAGACTGTCATCTGTACAAGAATAGAAGGAAAGACTGCTGTTCCTGAAAAGGAAAGTCTGGAAAGTCTGGCTGAACATAGGGCTTCCATGGCAATATTTTTATCAGTTCAGATGATAGATAAAGTTGTAAAAACATTGTCAACTTCCTATCCATTGACAACACCTGTGGCAGTTGTCCAGAAGGCAAGCTAGCCAGACCAGAAAATAGTTTTTGGAACGCTTGAAACAATAGAAGAGAAAGTAAAAAGAGGCTGAAATACATAAAACCGCTCAGATACTTGTCGGAGATTTTTAGGGAATGAATATGAAAAATCAAAAATTATATGATAAATATTTTTTTCTCATGAGTATAGAGAGGAATAAAATAAAATCGACTATATTGATTTTTAGAATACTATTAGAGAGTTTAAAAAGAATTGGGAGATTTATAAGTAAAAAGAAAGGGAATGATATGATTTGTATGTATTTAATGAATGGAATGGCAGATCATGAACATGGTTATTTATTAACAGCACTATCGTCACAAATAAAACCTAAATATGAATTCTGTACAGTTGCCTTATCAAAAGAATCTATTATTACAATGGGAGGATTAAAAATTACTCCAAATTATGCATTAAATGAAATAAATAAAGAGGATATTATAGCCTTAATATTAATAGGAGCAGATATGCAATTATGGCTAAATAGTGAGCAAGAACCTATTTTTAAATTTAGCTATTGAGTTGTTGAAAAGAAATATTTTAGTTGCTGGTATATGTGGAGCAACATTAGGATTGGCTAGCAAAGGACTTTTAGATGAGAGAGTTCATACAAGTAATATAGAATTTTTATTAACAAATTTTTGTTAAAGGTTATAAAGGAATAAAAAACTATAAAAATAATGTTGTGGCTGTCTATGATAAAAATTTAATTACTGCAAGTTCAGCTGGTTCTTTATTATGGGCTAAATATATTTTTAGAAAAATTTAGAGATTTTTCTAAAATCTGCAATAGAAAGTTGGTACAAATATTATGATTTAGGAATCTCTGAATACTATATTGAATTTATGCAAAAATCGAAAAAGAGAAGGAATTATAAATAATCAAATTATTAAAAAGAAAATTAATAAAATTACATCGCATTTTTACGATGTAAATCAGACATAAAAATTTACGTCGCATTTACGACTGATTTCAAAAAGGACAAACAAACTGAACAGACTATTAAAAAGTTTAATTCAGAAAAATTATATTGCTGTTACAGGAAAAGGCAGGGGAACTAAGTATTTTTAAGAGATAAAAAGCTATGCTGGTGTCAGATAAAGAACTCAGATAGAAAGGAAAATTGATGAAATTAGCATTTTTGGACTGTAACCAGAGGTGCGGGAAATATTGCAGGAGAATATAAGGAAAAAGTTACAGGGGCATTTAAAAAGGTTATGATATAGATATTTTTACATTGAAAAAAATATGATGTAGAAAAATACAATTCAGATAGAGGATTTCACTGCCAATATAAATGAAAAATTTTCCCGGTATGACGGACATATTTTTTTATAATGGCGAGTGGAATTGTAATTAGAAAGATAGCGGGACTGATTGGAACAAAGGATAAGGATCCTGCTGTACTTTTAATAGATGAGGGAAAACATTTTGTAATTTCCCTTTTGTCTGGGCATTTAGGTAGAGCAAATGAGCTGACGTATTTACTTGCGGAGACTCTAAATCTTATTCCTGTTATTACGACGAGTTCAGATGTTACAGGGAAAATAGCAGTGGATACTATATCCCAGAAATTAAATGCAGAGCTTGAGGATTTAAAAATCAGCAAAGGATGTGACTTCTCTTATTGTCAATGGACAGAGGGTTAATATACTTTTGCCTAAAAACGTTAAGGTGAATTGCAAAAACTCAGCAGACGGCTTTATTTTTAGTTTCAAATAGGAAAAATATTGAATATACCAGAATTTATCCTAAAAAAACTTAATTTTGGGTATCGGGTGTAAGAAGGATACAAAAGCGGAGGATATTTTATCTGCCATTGAAGACTGCCTAAATAAAAATAATTTAGATATAAAATCAGTTAAAAATTGCGACTGTTGATGTAAAGGAAAATGAAAAGGATTGATTGATCGCCGCTAAATCTTTAAATTTAGACTTAGAAATAATCTCAAGGGAAGAAATTAAAAAGTACAGGATCAGTTTGAAGGTTCGGATTTTTGTAGAAAAAATATTGGAGTGAGGGCGGTATCAGAACCTGTTGCACTTCTATCTTCATCACAGGAAGGGCATTTTATTGAGATGAAGGCAAGATACAACGGAATAACAGTTTCAATTTATGAAGAGGAGTTAAAAATATATGAGTAATGGAAAAATTTATGTGGTGGGCATAGGCCCTGGAAAAAAAGGAAAAATATGACATTCAGAGCATATGAAGCAATGGAAAACAGTGATATAATAGTAGGGTATAAGACTTATGTGGATTTAGTGAAGGAATATTATCCTGAAAAAGAGATGAAAAAGCTCCGCAATGACAAAGGAAGTGGACAGGTGTACAGAAGTGCTGGAACTGGCAAGACAGGGAAAAACAGTCAGCCTTATAAGCAGCGGTGATGCGGGAGTTTATGGTATGGCAGGAATTATGCTGGAAATTGCCGATGAAGACATGGAAGTTGAGGTAATACCTGGAATAACTGCCACTAATCGTCGCTGCAGCCTATTGCAGGAGCACCGATAATGCACGACTATGCTACAATAAGTCTGAGCGATCTGCTGACTGGACTGGGAGCTGATAAAGAAAAAGGCTTTGAACTTGCCGCAGGGAGATTTTGTTGTGAGTATTTATAATCCTAAAAGCAGGGGAAGGGTTACACAGATAGAGGAAGCAAGGGAAATAATGATGAAATATAAGCCTAAGTCAACTCCTGTGGCAATAGTAAGAAATGCAGGAAGGGAAGATGAGAGATATATTGTGACTACTCTCAATGAAATGCTCAATCACGAGATAGACATGCTTACAATAGTGTTAATTGGTAACTCAAATACATTTGTAAAGAACGGGAAAAATAATAACTCCGAGAGGATATGAGGGGAAATATAACTATTAAAATAAAAATATACGATTTAAACGAATCATTGACATAAATTTACTCGTATGAGGGAAACTATGAATAAACCTATAGATGAGAAACTAAGAATACTTAGTGATGTCGCAAAATACGATGTTTCATGTTCTTCCAGTGGAAGCAAAGAGAAAAATGCAAGCAATGGCTTTGGGAAAATGCCGCTTATAGTGGAATATGCCATTCATGGTCGGCAGACGGGCGATGTGTTTCCCTGCTTAAAAATACTTATGACTAATCATTGCATATACGACTGTAAATACTGTATTAACCGTAAAAGCAATGATATCGAAAGGCAATACTTACTCCCTGATGAAATTGTAAGGCTGACTATAAATTTTTACAGGAGAAATTATATAGAAGGGCTGTTTTTAAGCTCAGGAGTAATAAAAATGCTGATTATACAATGGAGCAGATGATTGCTGTGGCTAAAAAGCTCAGGCTGGAAGAAAACTTCAACGGATATATTCATATGAAGGTAATTCCGGGAGCAAGCCGAACTCATCCATGAAGTAGGACTGTATGTAGACAGGGTTTCGTAAATATTGAACTTGCTGAAAATAAGGCACTCAAACTTCTGGCACCTGATAAGAAACCCACTGATATTTCAACATCAATGGGACTTATACGTAAAAATCAGATACAGAATACAGAAGAAAAAGAAGCTGTTTAAAAGCACTCCTTCTTTCATTCCGGCAGGGCAGACAACCCAGATGATAATAGGTGCAGGTGGGGAAAGTGATTTTGCCATACTGAACAGGAGCGAAAATCTTTATAAAAATTTTGGATTGAAAAGAGTGTATTATTCTGCCTATGTTCCTGTAAATAAGTCGGAATTCTGGCAAATACAAATGCTGTACCTATGTTGAGGGAACATAGGATTTATCAGGCTGACTGGCTTTTAAGATTTTATAATTTTAAGGCTGAAGAAATACTTGATGAGAAAAACCTTTTATTGACCCGCTTCTTGACCCGAAGGCAAACTGGGCTGTACAGAATTGGCATCTTTTTCCTATGGAAATAAAACAGGGCATCCACAAAGACCTTATCAGAATTCCTGGAATAGAGTAACTTCAGCAAAACGTATAGTTATGGTAAGAAGACATAATGTAATAAAATATGAGCATCTTAAAAAGTTAGGAGTAGTAATAAAAAGGGCAAAAATACTTTTATTACTGTAAATGGTGAATTTATGGGATTCAGGAAGGAAAGTCCTGAACTTATAAGAAAATGCCCTGATGGAAAAGGAAAAAGTGGAAATGCAAAAGTACTGGAAGCTTTTTAATATATAGCCGGTTTTATTTGAGAGAAAGGAGAATGGAGGAACTGTCTGAAAAATTACAAAAATGAGGAAACCTTTATTTTAGACAATCCTGTACAGGAAAATGCCAAATTATTATTATGATGGAAGTTTTGATGGACTGCTGACAGTTATTTACATGGCTTACGGAGATAAAAATAATGGGCTTAGGGTAACTGCTGAAAAGGAACAGTTCACTCTGGGACTTGATGATATTCATGTTGTGACTGATTTTTCAAAAAGCCGGACGTGTGGAAAAATATATGCGAGAAGATATCCAGGGAATTTTTTTAAATAAAAATGCGTACATGTTTTCTGTCATGTGATAAAAATAAGGACACAACAATAGTTCACACAACGTACAAGGCAATAAAGCAGGGGAAGAAATTCTGAATTCCTTTGATGAGCATGCCTTCCACATGAATAAACTGATAAAACAGGTTCTGAGTGAACGTCATAAATATCTGGGAGTCCTGAGATTTAAGAAATGAAGGACGGAACAATGTTTTACGATAATAGAGCCGAAAAATAATGTTCTTCCTGCTCTTGATTTCCCACTTCAGAAACAGGATGAAAAGGAAAGATTTGCAATTTTTGATAAGGAAAGGGAAATGATAGCTTATTATGATACGAAAAAGTCGAAATTTTTCTTTGTGAAATCTCCTGAAATTGAGTGGAGTGATGAAGAAATGGAATATTCTGAACTTTGGAAAAACCTTCCATAAGAGCATTTCCATAAAGGAGAGGGAAAAACAGGAAACTTCAGCAGAGCAATCTTCCAAAATATTACTGGAAACACCTTGTGGAGGATATGTAGGAAATTTAAAATAATGTATATTTTTAGCTATTACCTTTAGAAATATACAGCTAAAAGAGACAGGTGAATAAAAATTTACAAGGAGAAAAATGAGATATGTACTACTGCTTCGTGGAATAAATGTTGGTGGGAAAAATAAAGTATCAATGAACGATTTAAAAATGAATATAGGCGAACTGGGATATCAAAATGTAGTTACATATATTAATAGCGGAAATATAATATTTGATACAGATGATAACATAGAAACTGTCAAAAATTAAAATAGCAGAAATGTTAAAAATGTTTTCTTTCCTGTTCAACATGTTATAATAACAAAAGGAAGAGTATCTGGAAGAAGTTTTCGAATCTTCCGGAATGGTGGAATGAAACACTTGCAAGAAAAAGATGTTCTTTTTATAGTGATGAGGTTGACTATGAAAAATTAAAAACTCGAATAAAAAGAAATGCCTCTTCATGATGAAATTGTATATTTGGCAGAAAAGCTGTATTTTGGGGAAAATATACAGAAAAGGAATATTTACGCACTTCGTATCATAAGTTACTTATGAAAGAAAAGTTTTATCCTATGCTTACGATACGTAATGAACGAACATTTAAGAAATTAGGAGAAATGCTAGGTAACTCCCATTATTATAATTGAAATGTATTTTCAGTTCTACCTTTCATCTAAGAATAGATAATTCAAAGATGAATGTAAAATATAGGAGAATATTATCAGAATAAATAGTAAAGAAATTGAAATGAAATCAAAAATATATTAGAACTTAAAGAGGTGAAAAAAATATGCTTCATATAGAAAAGATAAATGGGAAAAATGTATGGAGATACTTAAATTACATGTATCAGAATCACAAAAAGAGTTTGTCAGACAAAATGATGTCAGTATTATTGAAGCATATGCTACTATCACAGCAAAATGGATTTGCATTTCCGTTTGGTATTTATGATGGCAAAACTCCAGTTGGGTTTATGATGATTGGTTATGATTCGGCTGATTATTGGGAGGAAGTACCAGATATAGCAAGAGGAAACTATAGTCTCTGGCGATTGATGATTGATGAAAATTATCAGAAAAAGGATTTGGAAGGGAAGCAGTTGTTTTTGGACTGGATTTTTATCAAATCATTTCCTTGTGGTAAGTCTGAGTATTGCTGGCTTTCTTATGAACCGGAGAATGAAGTTGCCCGTCAGCTATATCGTTCGTTTGGATTTGTTGAAAACTGGCGATATGGTTAGCGGAGAAATTATTGCTGTATTGAAACTTTAAAATAGATGAAAATTCAATAGTTATTTAGGAAAAATAATTTTTCAATAAAATTTAAAAATGAATATAGATTAAAAATAATGGAAAGAGGTGCTTATTTATGGGAATACTAAAAATTATGGGATATGCTGCCGGAAGGACGTCCTGTTTGAGTACCACAACCTGCGGAGTGGGGAATAAAAAGAAGAAATTATGGATGAAGATGAAAAAGCTGAAAGTGAAAAACTGAAGAAAAACAGTCGGAAAAATAAATAGAATTTCTAGGAAGGATTATAGCTATGGAATTTATAATAAAGGAAATAATTGACAAAGGGAAAAGGAAAAATATCCAGAGATATTTTTAAATGATCTTCCTGAATGGTTTGGTATGCCTGACAGTACAGAGGAATATATTAAAGATTCTCAGGATAAATCATTCCTGGCATGTTTTTTGTAATGGAGAAGCAATTGGATTTGTTGTGCTAAATGCCACAAGTAAAGACTGTGCAGATATTTTTTGTAATGGGAATTAAGAAAAAAATATCATCGCATGGGTGTGGGCAGAAAAATTGAATGATGCCTATGAAGAAATGGCGAAAAACTTGGATATACATATTCGCAGGTGAAGACAGTTAAAATGGGTCACTACAAGGAATATGATATTACTAATCATTTCTACATATCTATGGGATATAAGGAACTGGAGTGTTTTCCAACCTTGTGGGATGAGGAATCCTTGCCAGATTTATATAAAATATATTGGTGAAAAATAAAATGATAATTTGCGAGTGAGGTGAGTCCATTTGAAAGAGTATATTACAAGTTTAGAAAAGGAATTTTCTTTTAATTGAAAATGGCTTCAAAGAGGAAGAAAAAGAGCCTTAGCTGATTATAAATCCAATGATAGAGAATATATTAAAAAAATTGGCATTCTTAGCGTACAAATCAGTCGCTTATCAAGTAAGAATGTATGGAGTGTTTTCTGTTTGGATATCTATCAGAAGAAGGAGATATTTTAGCATTTATGAGGATGAAGTTTCCAAAGATGATAATTGGAGAGTTCAGGAAGTACTGGCAAAGGCATTTGATGAATTTTGTAAAAACAGGATATGAAAAAGCACTTCCAGTTATTGATGAATGGTTAGAAGTAATAATCCTAATACGAGAAGAGCAGTTATAGAGGGTTTAAGAATGTGGACAAGCAGATCGTATTTTTAAAGATAATCCAAATGAAGCTATTAGGAGAATTTCTGACTTGAAGGAAGATACGAGTGATTATGTCAGAAAAATCTGTAGGAAATGCTTTAAGGGATATAAGTAAAAAGTTTCCGGAATTGATTAAAAATGGAACTCAGTAGCTGGAAATTAGAGAGCAAAGAAATCAAACAGGTGTACAAGTTGGCTAGTAAATTTATTAGCTGATAATCTTAGTTTTTAAATAGTCAGAAAAAAATTAAGAACTCATAGAGGTAAAAATTATGGAAATGATTAATAAAATTAAAGAAATAGAACAATATGTGTGCAGTAACTTTTGAAGAACTGGATTTGGATGATCCTATCGAAGAAGGTTATTTTGAAGAGTATGAAAATATATCGGGAGCTTGTCAAAATGAAATTACACTATTTGAGGGGAAATTTGATATTGTATTGCCTGCTGATTTCAAAAGAGCTCTACAAATACAAAAATGGAAGCAAATTTCTGTGTTGCCTTCTGTCATTGATGAAAGGAAATGGCATTTTGTCTCAATGAGTTTACAGGAAATAGAAAATTCAAAAATATTTTTCAGAATAGAAATGCCTTGTTATCTGAGTTTCCTGAAACACTTTACTGCTCAGGATATTGAAAAAGATGAAAGACAGCAGAATAAAGCCTTATCTTTTAACAGAAAATGGTTTCCATTTGCACAATATTGCGACAGCTGTTATCTTATGCTGGATTTAGACCCTGATAAAGAAGGAGAAAAAGGACAGATTATATGCTACATTCATGATCCAGATGAAGTAGTTTACGTGGCACCTAATATTACTGAACTGGTATCTGGAATATTTGAGGAAATTATTCGGGCGTAGTTCTATAGAAAAGTATAATATGAAAAATGTTACAAAATGTAAAATTTTGAATAGAGAGTATCTGTATAAATAAAATTAAAAAGTTTTTAATTGTTGAAAAATTTGCTATAATTGAGATATACAAATTAAGGGGAATTAATATGGCTACTAAAAGCTTTTACCAATGATGTCACTTTTTGAACCAAAAGATGTTGATAATTTAATAAAAAGCTCTAGAAACAGATAAAAACCCTAATCCTATTAAAAGTATTAAAGTAAAAACAATAACAGAACCTCAGAAATACTAAAATTAGTAGGATTAAAGAGAGATGAAGTTTAGAAAGATTTTCTTTACAAAGTCTTTTTAAAACAAACAAAAGACACGGAAAAGATAAAAGAAAAATTATGAAAAGTTATTGAAAAAGCAACAGAAAAATTAAGTTTTAATGGTCGAAATTAGAAAATGGTGATTACATAGTCAATAGTTTTTATTAGGACAATTAGGAAAAATTTTTAACAAAAATATTTTAGAGGAAGATAAAATAAAAGGAGTTGAACTTTTGACAATCGTCTATAATCTCTTGATTGAAATTAAAAATTTGATTAATGTGAAATATCTCTGGATAGAGTGTGAGGATAATAAAAATTGTTGATTTTTTATTCTAATTTTGGATTTTAAATTGATAGAAAATTATGTTTCAAATAATGGTTTGAAAGTTATGATATTAAAATTAGAAAATTAAAGATATTACAAAAATGTATCGAAAAACTTAATGTTAAAATTAAAAGATTGGAGATACATTTTTAATCCCTATACTTGCTAAAAAACCATAATAAAAGAAAGTATATTCTATTAGCTATAATTTATAAATGATTGATACCAGGAAAAATCTATCTATTCATTTTACTTATACACCATAATAAATTCAAATTGGACTAAAATAAAACTGAATTATAATATAAAATAATAGGATTTGTTTTAGTTTGTAATGCAAAAATATTGTTGTGTATATACACATAATGAGATGGGATAGCAATTTTATTTTAAAAACATAAACTAAAATAAATTAAATAGTAAAAACTAGAAATAAATCAAGGAGGAGAACAGAATGAGTAGAACATTAAAAGAGTAATGTTATTAGTTTTTACTAGCAATTGGACTTTTGACGGGATGTCAAAAAGGTGCTGAAACAAAGGAAGAAAAGAAAGAAAGTGCAGATGGTGGAAAAGGAACTTTAAAAAGTTATAGTCAGCTTATGATGCAAAAAGACAAAGTTTTTGAAGAATTTACAAAGAAAAACAGGAATAAAAGTAGAATTCTTAGATATTTCTTCAGGAGAAGTTTTATCAAAGTTAAGTGCACAAAATGGTAAAAATAGGTGCAGACGTTTGGTTCGGTGGTGGAGCAGACAGCTTTTATCGTAGCAGGAGAAAAAGGATATCTTGAAAAATTATGTATCACCTGAAGAAAAGAAATGGATCAGAGATTTATTGAAATGACTTTGGACAGGTGTTTCTATCGTAACAGCAGGATTCTTAGTAAATACTGATGTGTTGGAGGGATTGCCTGAACTGACATCATGGGCAGATTTAAAAATCCTAAATATAAAGATGAATTAATTATGGCTGACCCTGCAATTTCAGGGACAAACTATGCAGTTGTATACAATCTGCTACAGTCAATGGGAGAAGAAGCAGGATGGGCTTATCTTGAATCAATAAAAGGAAATATTCCTTTCTATGCACAACGTGGATCAGAACCTACATCAAAAAGTTAAAAAATGGAGAAATGGCAGTAGGAATAATCCCTCTAGGTGGAGACACTTACAAAATGGAAAAAGAATTTAAAGTTAAAAATGTAAATCCTTCCAGACGGACTTCCATGGGTTCCAGCAGGAATGGCTATATTCAAGGAAGCTGAAAACAAAGATGCTCGCAAAAAGCATTTGTTGACTGGGCATTATCAAAAGAAGGTCAGGAATTCCTGGAAAACAGTTGCTCCACGTATGATGGTAAGAAAAAGATGTTACCCTCCGGAAGAATTAAAAAGGAATGACTGTTGATAAAACTTATGAAAATGGATATCGCAGGAATGGGAACAAGAAGAGAAGAAATCTTGAAATTATGGAAAGAAAAATGGGAAATAGATTATGAATTTATTCCGAAAAATATTATGAAAGAGCCCAAAAGAAACATTTTGGGCGTTCTTTTCTATATGGAAATTACAGATAAGATATTTTATCTGCTTGCAGTTGTGCCGATAATGGTGTTTATGTTATGGCCTATAATTGCATTGTTTATAAGAAGTGTTACTCCTGGAGGAAATTTACATTGAAATGTACAACTCACTTTTCAGGGAACATTTTACTGTAATAACTGACAGTTTATGGGTATGCCTGTTATCTACAACCTTATCAGTGATAATAGATACTGTTATAGCAGTTTACATAACTTATGCACCAAAATTAATAAAAGGAATGCTGATGCTCCTCCTTATGCTTACAATGATATCACCGCCTTTCCTGTCTTCGCTTTCATATATACTGCTGTTTGGGAAAAGAGGAATAATAACGGCTGATTTACTGCATCTGAATTTTAATCCTTACGGATGGCATGGAATAGTAATAATGCAGACCTTCAGTGAAATTTCGCTGGTCGCCCTTATTATAATTGGAGGACTTACGACAATACCTTCTTCCGTTCTGGAAGCAGGAAAAGATTTAGGTTCCAAATCAGGAGCCATACTTTTTAGAATAATACTTCCAATGCTTAAATCTTCAATAGTTGCAGTTTATTTTTAATATTTGTAAAAATATTGCGGATTTCGGCACACCTATTATTGTTGGAGGAATTTTAAGATGCTTGCCACAGAGGCATATAAAGGAGTAATTTCATATGGAGAAATAGAACAGGCTACAGACTATTAGTTTTCTTATATTTCTTCCAATTGTATTTATTTTTCTTATATATAGGCAGTCAGCTTACAGCATCTAATGTTATGGGAAAGTTTCTCAGAAAAATCAGGTCAGGGTGAAGAAAAAGATATCAGCTGTCATTATATCTGAAAATGATTTTTGGATTTGTGACATTATGTTTTGCAATATATATCGTCACGCAGTATATTTCTATATTTGTTTCAGCAGTATCAGTAACAGTGGCGGGAAATTCCACTGGACAATGGAATTTATACAGTCATTTTTCACTTACTAAAAATTCCAAGTATGGTAAGAAGTGTGGTTTATTCCCTGATAGCAGGAGTTACTGCAAGTTTTTTAGGAGTTCTTTTTGCATTATATAGACCGTAGAAAAGTAAAAATTTTCTAAAAGCTTTGACTTTATTGTCGCATTGCCTTATATTCTGCCTGGACCATTTTTTGGAATAGCTCTATCTTCTGGCTTTTTTCAAAATCCACCGTTACTTTGACAGGAACAGGGGCGATAGTGGTGCTTAAACTGTATTTTCAGACAGATGCCTGTAACAACAAGGCGACAGGAGTGCCAACCCTCAGCCAGATAAGTTCATTGACGGAAGATGCTGACGAGACCTTGGAACACCTGGAATAGCAGTGTTTTTCAGAATAGTGCTTCCACAGCTGAAACCGGCATTTTTAGTAGGATTTATAAATACTTACAACAACAATGACAACAGTAGGTGCAATTATATTTCTATTACCCTTCTGCAAAGGTTGCCACAGTTGAACTGTTTAATGAAATTCGTGACGGAGACTACAGAATGGCATCGGTTATTGCAAGTTTGCTGATTTTTAGTGATATTACTTGTAAATATTTTTATTTTTCAATATTCATATTAAGAAAAAGAAGGAGGAAAAGCATGTATCTTCAGTTAAAAAAATCTGTATAAGAAGTATCAGGATAATACTGTAGTGAGTAATTTTAATATAGATGTGGGAAAAAGGGGAACTGATAAGTATTCTCAGCGAGCGGATGCGGAAAGACAACAACATTGAGAATGATAGCAGGATTTATAACTCCCACATCAGGAGATATCTTTCTTTCAGGAGATAACTGATTATCCGCCTCGAAACACGTCCTGTGAGTACAGTTTTTCAAAATTATGCACTGTTTCCTCATCTGACTGTTTATGAAAAATATTGAATATGGCTTAGATATCCTTTTAAAAGTTGGAAAAACTTGATAAGAAGGAAAAAGGAAAGAACAGAAAGAATAATAAATCTTGTAAATCTTAAAGGGCTTGAAAAAGAAGAATAGACCAGCTAAGTGGTGGTCAGCACAGAGGGTAGCCTGGCAAGATCTCTTGTGCTTGAGCCAAAGGTTCTTTTACTCGACGAACCTTTATCAAATATTGATACAAAATTAAGGGAAACTGTAAGAAATGAAATAAGAAAAAAATACAGAAGGAACTAGGAATAACAATGATTTTTGTTACTCACGATCAGGAAGAGGCAATGAGCATTTCAGACAGGATTGTTGTTATGAATGGGGGAATATTGAGCAGATAGGAACTCCACGTGAAATTTATACATTTCCTGAAACTGTTTTTGTTGCAGAATTTATAGGAAAGGCAAATATTATAAAAAGGGATAAAAAGCTTTATAATTCGTCCTGAAAATGTTAATATATCCTATAATGAAATAAATGAAGGAAATACGGATGAAATAATTTCAGAAAAGGAAAAGAAATTATCAGTAAGGAATATCATGGAGCACTTATTTCCTATGAAATTGAAGTTATGAATGAACTGTCAGGCTTGAAAAGACTGAATGCTGTTATGATTTCCGGAAAAAGGAATATGAAATAGGAGAAATAGTGAGATATTCTATAAATAAACAGGATTTGTATGAGATAAAAATCATAAAATTTGAAAATAATTAAGAGGATAAATTATAAAAATAGAAAAATGGGGAAATATGGCACTGATTTATGTAACAGGAGGAGCTAAGAGCGGAAAAAGCAAGTTTGCTGAAAAATCTTCTGCTTGGAATGAATAACGGGAATCAGAAAAATATTTATCTGGCAACTTCTCTTGCATTTGATGAAGAGATGAAGGTAAAAGTGGCTCTTCATAAGGAAAGAAGGCAGGATAAATGGCTTACAGTGGAAGGTTATCAAAAATTTTTAGTGAAACTCTGAAAGATGTACTTTTCAGATGAAAACAAAAAGATAATATGCTTGTTGACTGCCTTACAAATATGATAAGCAATATTATTTTTGAGGAACATGACATCAACTGGGACAAACCTTCAGAAAAAGATTTTGAAAAATGCAACATTTCAGTGGAAAAACAGGTAAAATGAACTGATAAATATTGTAAATAGATTTGAAAAAATGTTATCATTGTTTCAAATGAATTGGGAATGGGTATCGTTCTAGCTATCCTCTTGGAAGATATTTCAGGAAATAGCCGGAAAATGAATCAGAAAATTGCAGAAATTGCTGATGAAGTATATTTTGTAGTATCAGGAATACCTATGAAAATAAAATAGAAATAGGGGGATTTTATGCTGAGAAAAAGTGATTTTAATTTTATTTTTAATATTATTTTTCAGTTGCAATGATAAAAATCTGGAAAGAGATTTTAATAGTTTTAAGTATACAGAAAGATTAACAAGTGATGCTACAGGTCGAGTTGAGATATGGGAGCTAAACTGGGAGAAATTAGAATGCAGACTTTCATATTTTATTGGTGATGATAAGAAAGAACTTTTTCAAAGAAAATTGTTTTTAAAAGATACTGGTGAAATGAAGAAAATGGTATTTTTAAAGGTATGAAAAACATCCTGAAAGCCATCCAGATTTTTATCCTGAAAAATAGTCTTGTATTGGATAATAAGGAAGTATTTTCAACATATAGAATGAGATACAGGATTTTTATAAATTATTGGATAAACTTTTAAATGAGAAACATTATGATTTTGAAGATAGAATTGTTGAAGAATTTTCAGAGAAAATCAGAAAATGAAAAGAAGAGTTAAAAATAAAAACTAGAATTATCGGATTATTAGAAAATATAAAGGAATCTGAATATAAAAATTTTCAATACGAAGAAAAATATAAATTTAAAATGAAATTTGGGATTTAGAATGTAAAATCTTGATTGCTGAAATTAAATATAGAAGAAATATACATGAAGAGCCTTATTTTATAAAAATAACTCTGAAAAGCAATAAAGATAAGGAAAGAATTATAAAGAAGATATTAAAAAGGTATTATGAATATTAATCTAGAAAAAGAAGACACTCTTTAGAAGTTCAAAATTATTTATATTTAAATGATAAATCTGAAGATATATTTACTGTAATTAATTCTGAATTTCATGAAGTATTGACAGAATTATTGGGAGAGAACTATAAAATATTGAAAAAGATTAATTGCGGAAGAACAGAAAAATAAGAGAAAAATTAAATTAGTAATATCTGGGACAAACTAAATAATTTATAATATTGTATGACAGATACAATTAAATTTTCTGTAGGAATATACATGAAAGGAGTTTTATAAATAATGAATATTGACATTATAAGAATATTTGCTTTTGCTTTTATTGTGATGTTACATACTTTGAACAGGCAATATGGACTTACTGTATGGATGAGCGGATATGCAGTTATTTCAATAGGAGTGAATCTTTTTATTATGATAAGTGGATATCTCCTTTTGGATAAGGCAGAATCAGTAAAGGATTTTTAAGAAAAGATTTTTAGTATACTGCCTTTTGTTTGTAGCTTTTAATATAGTCTATATTTATTTTTACAATCATTCCTTCATAGCAGTATATCAGCACCTCATTTCTGGTATATTTATATGATTTTAGGACTGTATTTGCTGACTCCATGGCTGAGAAAGGTTTTACAGTATGCAGAAAATGAAACTTTTTATGTAGTTGTATTATGGTTTTTGTGTAATATACTTAATCCATATTTTACAGTTTTTCAGATTACCCTAAGATACCATTTTCCCATTTTCCAATAACTGGCTTTATCGGATATTATGTATTAGGATATTATTTGAAAAAAATATAGAGATAAATTAGGAAAAATACCTTTCATCTATGTAATAGCAGTTTATATGGCAGGATTTTTAAGTATGTTTTTGTCTACAAGATACGTTCTAATTACAACAGGAAACAGAATATCGGATTTTTTGATAAAAATTCACTGGGAACATTTTTTCATGACGGTTTCATTTTTATTTTCTGGATGAAGTTCAATTTTAATAGTAGAAACAGTATTGTGAGAATGATTTCAGATTCAACGTATTTTTGCATATTTGATTCATATAATAATTTTACATTATGTTATTAAAATAAGCGATGAAATGATTTTTAAATCAGTTGCAACCATTGTAGTAAGTATTATTACCGGGATTCTTTACAACTATGCATGTTTGATGGATTTTTGCAAAAAGATATGAAAAAGACAATAAAATAACAGATAATTTATAATTAGATTTCATGAGAAGAAAGACAGTTCTTCTCTTTTATATTAATCCCCGTAGACCCACCCTCGATATTATTAAAACAGTGTGTGGTAGTAACATTAAATCTATTGAAAGATATATAACTGTACACATGTGACAATACTGAGGATAAAAAGTAAAAAGTTTAAATCTCCTCCTGATTCTCATAAGCGTGACAGGCTTGATTAAAATTCCGGAGAATTTTAGTCGCACCTCGCTTTTAACAATATCTACACCAAATATAAAACTGTATAGTAAAATTTTCAGCTGATTAGAAATATTAGTTTTCAATCAGTTCAATCAGCCAGTTTGCCTGCTGAAGTTCAGTATCAGTTTCCCTGATTTTCTTTGAAAGCAAATCAAGCTCCTTCTGTAAAACAGGAACATCTACTGTACTCATTATTTTTTTATTTCTGTAGTTGAATACAGGTTTACTCTCTGACCTGCGATATTTAAAAATCCTCTTAAAAATATTTGATTTTAAAGTAAGAGTATCTCTTTCTGCAATCAGATCTGCAAGAGTCTGACCATTTGAAACAGTGACACAGTTAGTTTTATTAATCTGCTTAATAAGAATTTTCAGCTGATTAATGTTGTTATCAAGTTCATTCAGAAGTTCTTCAGGGTTTTCTGAAGGTTCGTCATTTTCCTGAACTTTGCATTATTATTAAGTCTTACCCTTAACTGATCTATTCTTTTCTGTAAATCTGCCCTTAAAATAAGAGCCTCGGCAAGTTTCATATATAACCTCCATTTTTATTTTTTTATATATTAAATTTATATAACTGAATTATAACTAAAAATTTTTATGTCAATATTGTTGACAAAAATAAAAAAGGAGTATGATGAATTTATAAAACAATTAAACTTCAGGGCAGGGTGAAATTCCCGACCGGTGGTATATAAGTCCACGCGATTGAAAAATCAAGAACCGGTGTGATTCCGGTACCGATAGTATAGTCTAGATGAAAGAAGTTGAAATATAGTAATAATCGTATTTAAAGTGTATATAAGTTAATATGCTGATGTTGTTGCAGTTTTTATAGCTTAGCTTTTTGATAAACAAAAAAATATTTATGATATTGGATATTGAAAGTAAATAAAAATTATTACAGATATTTAGTCCCGGGGTTTTAATTAATCCTGTTTTTATTACCTGAAAAATTGTTTTAAATAAAATTATTTTTAGGAGGAAAAATGAAAAATTTGAAGGGAAATTTAATGGAAAAGGAATAAAAATCGGTATTGTAGCAGGGAGATTTAATGAGTTCATTACATCAAAATTAGTAGGCGGAGCAGTAGATGTGCTGAAAAGAAATGATGTAAATGATGAGGGATATAGATATTGCCTGGGTTCCAGGTGCATTTTGAAATACCATTGATTACTATGGCTGAATCAAAAATATGATGCAATAATAACGCTGGGAGCAGTTATAAAAGGTTCTACACCACATTTTGACTATGTATGTGCAGAAGTTTCCAAAGGAGTGGCTCAGATTTCATTGCAGACAGGTTTGCCTATAATGTTTGGGAGTGCTGACTACTAATAATAGTAGAAGAGGCAATAGAAAGAGCTGGAACAAAGGCAGGAAATAAAGGTTCTGATGTTGCATTGGCGCATTGGAAATGATAGATTTGATAAAAATATTGGATAAAGTTAAGGAAAATAATATGGAAGAAAATATTAATGAAAAATATATGCGGATGGCAATTGAACTGGCTAAAAAGGTGCGGGTGGTGTAAATCCTAATCCAATGGTTGGAGCTGTTGTAGTGAAAAATGGCGAAGTAATTGGGAGAGGATACCATAAGTTTTTGACACCCATGCGGAAGTTTATGCATTGGAAGAGGCTGGCAAAGAAGCTGAAGGTGCTACTATTTATGTAACTTTGGGAGCCATGTTCCCATTATGGAAAAACACCGCCTTGTGCATAATAGATATGGGAATAAAGAAGTGTTTTATCGGCTCAAGTGACCCCAATCCGAAAGTAGCAGGTAGAGGTGTGGCAATGCTGAAGGAGGCAGGAATTGAAGTTGTTGAAAAATGTATTAAAAGAGGAATGTGATGAGGTAAATCAGGTTTTTCTTCAAATATATAAAACTAAGATTCCTTATCTATTTGTAAAATGTGGAATAACATTGGACGGGAAAATAGCCTTGTCAAAATGGGATTTCAAAGTGGATAACAAATAGTATCGCCAGAGAGAAGGTACAGTATTACAGAAATAAATTTATGGGAATAATGGTCGGGATAAATACAGTTCTTACTGACAATCCAAGTTTGACAACGAGAATTGAAAATGGTGTAAATCCTTCCAGAATCATTGTTGATCCGAATCTGCAAATTGATGAAAACTGCAGTTGTAAAAATAATGAAGATGAAAAACCGTGATTATTACTTCACATCTATTTGCTGAAGATGCTGAAAATACTGAAATCCAAATTAAGCAAAAAAAGATTAGCTGAAGAAAATAAAGTAAAATTTATTTTTTTATTGATGGTGAAAAATTTTCTTTTAAAAATGCTTGAAGAAATTGGAAAACAGGAATTGACAGTGTTCTGCTGGAAGGTGGAGAAACCCTTATTTCTCTTGCGTTTGAAGAAAAATGCAATTGATGGCGGAGAAATTTTTTTATTGCAAAACAAGATTTTTAGGTGATAGCAGTGCAAAACCTTTTATTTCAGGATTTGTAAGGGAGAAAATGGAAGAGGCTGTTCAATTAACCAATGTGAGAAATAATATTTATGGCGAAAATGTAGGAATGGAGTTCTATTTTAAAAATACAATGAAATGGAACAGGATTAGGAGAAAATATGTTTACAGGTTTAGTCGAAGAAATGGGAAAAAGTAGTGAATATTTCTAAAAAGGTGACAGGTTTAGGAATAACAATAAAAGGCGATAGGGTCGTTGAAAAGGTAAAAATTGGAGACAGCATAGCAGTAAATGGAGTCTGTCTGACAGTCACGGAATTTAGCGGAAATACTTTTACAGCAGATGTGATGTATGAAACGATTGAAAGAAGCGGACTGAAGCGGATAACTGCCGGAGAAACTGTAAATCTTGAAAAATCGTTGACTTTAACTACATTTTTAGGAGGGCATCTTGTAATGGGAGATGTTGACAGTGAGGCAGAAATTATTTCAATTGTTCCAAAAGGGATTGCTAAACTGTATAAATTTCAGCTGGAAGAAAAACATAGGCATAATATGAAATATGTAGTTGAAAAAGGCCGTGTGAGCAATAGACGGATCAAGCCTTACAGTCATTGATACAGATGATGATGCAGGAACTTTTTCTGTCGCTTATTCCACATACTTTGGAAAATATAACGCTCGGAAAAAAAGAAAGTCGGAGATTTTGTTAATATAGAAACAGATTTATTTTGGGAAATATGTGAGAAGATTCTGAAATTTAATAATGCAGAAACTGAAAAAGGAAAAATCAGGCATTACGATGGATTTTTACAAAAAAATGGGTTTTAAGGTATAAATATATCTGAAAAGAGGTAGGAAAATGGAAAGAAAAATTTAATACAATAGAAGAAGCAATAGAAGAAATAAGAAATGGAAAACCGATAGTTATAGTAGATGATGAAGACAGGGAAAATGAAGGGATTTATTTTTACCTGCAGAAGTGGCAACATACGAAACAATAAATTTCATGATAAATAATGCAAGGGGCTGATGTGTGTTCCATTAACTGAGGAAAGGGCTGAGGAACTGAAACTTGCATTTATGACAGAACATAATACAGATAATCATGGGACAGCATTTACCGTGTCAGTTGATGCGGCAGAAGGGACAACTACAGGAATATCTACTGGAGATAGGCTTAAAAACAATAAAAAGATCTTGTAGATCCTTCAAAAAGGCGGAAGATTTTTAGAAGACCTGGGCATATGTTTCCCACTTGTTGCAAAAAGGCGGAGTTATAGAAAGAAAAGGCCATACAGAAGCAGCTGTTGATTTAGCTGGAATTGCAGGATTTTCAAAAGTTGGAGTAATAATGGAAATTTTAAATGAAGACGGAACGATGGCAAGAAGGGATCAGCTGTTTGAATTCTGTAAAAATAATCTTAAGATAATAACTATTGAAGACTTAATTATATACAGAAAAACACGAAAAAGCTTGTAAAAAAATGGAAGCTGAGTGAAAATTGCAACTAAATTTGGAAATTTTAATTTTGCGGGATATAGTGACAAAATTGAAAATAAGGAATATATAGCCATTATAAAAGGTGATATACGTAACAAGGAAAATGTCAGTGTAAGATTGCATTCAGAATGTCTGACAGGAGATGTTTTCGGCTCTAAACGTTGTGACTGCCAGGATCAGCTTCACAGGGCACTGAGTGAAATAGAGGAAAAAGGTGAAGGACTTCTGATTTATTCAAGACAGGAAGGCAGAGGAATAGGAATACTTAACAAACTGAAGGCGTACAAGCTGCAGGATGAAGGGTATGACACAGTTGAAGCAAATCATCAGCTTGGATTCGAAGATGATTTGAGGGATTATGCAATAGCAGCACAGATTATAAAAGACCTGGAGTAAAATCGGTTTCCTTGAAAACAAATAATCCTCTGAAAATAAAAAGGATTGGAACAATATGGTATAAATGTTGCCTCAGAGAGGAAATTGAGATAAAAGTTAATTCCTACGATAAGAAATATCTGAAAAACAAAAGAAGGAAAAAATGGGGCATATATTGAGACAGGAATTATAAAATAATATTCTTAAAAAAACTCAGTTTTTACAGAAAAATTTAATAATATGAAATAGATTATCTTGAAATAGAAAAAAATAGAAATAGAATGTATAGAAACTATATTTATGAGTTATTTAAAATTTCACCATAAAAAAACAGAAAATGAATTTAGAAAAAGTCATCAGCCTAATTTTTGTAGGCGAATTTTGACTTTTTCTTAATGAATGACTGTTTTGTATAAGTGAAATTTTAGTAAACGAACAAATATAGTTTTTATCATTTTAAAAATTTTTCTTTTAAGTAAACTATTTATCTTATTTTATTTTCTAAAAACTGAGTTTTTAAGAATGTTGTCTATACAAGGCTATTATTTCTCATATTTTTCAGTAATAACTCTTAGTGAATGCCAGCTGAGAGTGGCACATTTTACTCTTGCAGGCATATTTGCAACATATTCCATAAGAACTGCATCTCCAAGTTTTTTACTTTCTTCAGAAGTAAGTTTTTCTTCCTGCTTCATCATTTTAAAGAATAGATTTACCTTTTCTTCAGCTTCAGCCATTGTTTTTTTCCTTTTATAAGGTCGATAAAGCATTGCTGTAGAGGCGCTGAAATGGCACATCCGCTTCCAAGGAAAGCCGCATCTTCAATAACGTCACCATTTAACTTAACTTCAAGTGTAAGGTCATCCCCACAGTTTGGATTGTGGCCTCTTTCAATATATGTAGGTTCTTCAATTTCCTTTTTAAGTTCTCTTCTGTTACTGTATTCCAGTATTGTCTGCTGATATATTTTTTCTAAATTCATATTTTAAACACTTCCTTTATTTTTAAAAGTCCTTCAACTAGTTTTTTTCTATATCTTTCTCATCGTTGTAGATGCTGAAACTTGCACGGCAGACATGATGGAACTCCCAGATATTTCATAAGAGGCTGGGCACAATGATGGCCAGATCTTACTGCCACATGATAGGAATCCAAAATGAAGGCCACATCGTGGGAATGTACTCCCTTTACATTGAAGGCAATAACTCCTGTTCTGGCAACATTTTCTGTGCAGTATGTTTCTATAAATCCTAATTTTTCATTTCTTCCAATGCTTTTTGATGCTAAACTATCTTCAATTTCAGTAATTTTATCATAACCTATTTCTTCAATATATTCGATGGCTCGCCTTCAATGTAACAGCACCTTCCACATTCTGCGTTCCACCTTCAAATTTATTTGGCAGAGGGCAAATGTAGAATCTTCCTCGGTTACAAACTCTATCATATCTCCACCGTACAGGAATGGAGGCATTTTTGTCAAGCAGTTCCTTTTTTCCATACAGTACTCCTATTCCCATAGGAGAAAAAGTTTATGTCCTGAAAACACGAGAAATCAGCATCCATTTTTTTGTACATCATGTTTATAATGAAGTATAGACTGGGCTGCATCAATTACAGCCGATGCTCCGTATTCATGAGCAAGTTTTACAATTTCTTCAACAGGCTGAATTACTCCGGTAACATTTACCACAGCTGAAACAGCTACTATTTTTGTTTTGTCTGACAGTTTGTTTTTAAAGTCGTTAATATCAAACTGACCATTTTCATCAAGGTAGACAAACTTTATTACAGCTTTGTTCTTTTTAGCAATAAACTGCCATGGAACAATATTTGCATGGTGGTTTGATATTCCAAGTATAATTTCATCCCTTCATTTATAAATTCCAGGCCATAGGAATATGCAATGAGGTTGATTGATTCGGTAGTATTTTTAGTAAAAATAACTTCTTCAAATTTTTCCGCATTAATAAAGTTTTTTACTTTTTCCCTTGCATCTGAAAGCAGGCCTGCAGCCTCCATTGACAAGGCATGGGAACCTCTGCCTGGGTTTCCGTTATATTTTTCATAGTATTCCATAATTTTATCAAGCACTATTTTTGGTTTTTGCGAAGTAGTCGCTGTATCTAAATAATGATTTGTAATATTTTTGAAATATAGGAAAATCTTTTTATAGTCCATGTTGACTCCTTTTCACTTTTTGTATCCTCTAAATCTTATAGTAAAGGCTTTTCCTTTACAAATATTATACTTTTTATTTACTGTAATTTCAGTGGTTTTTAAATACAATTATAATGCTATAAATATAATGTATAGAAACTATATTTTTATTCATTCACTAAAATTTTCAAAGATTAAATAAATAGTAAATTAATTTCCATATGCTTTAATGTTACATATGTGTTTTATAAAATTCAGATAATTATGGAGGGTGTATAAAAAAGAAATTTGATAATTGTAATAGGAATTCTGGCTTGTATAAATTCATGTTCAAAGAAAAATGATAATAATAGTGACAATACTCAAGTAGCAGGAAAAATGAAAATACAAAAGCTGACAACAGTGAAATGACAGTAGCAGGTTACGCTCTGGGGAAAATTCCACCTATTCCAATACCTGATATGCCAAATCTTTCTGTAACGGAAAAATCCGGGAGCAAAAATTACTGGATATGACATATCATCAGTTCCGGGAATTGTAATAACACCTGTAAAAGTTGAAAACAGTACTATTGTTGGTGGAAATTACACTATGCAGGTTGGGAAAAACGGAGAAGGTCAGCTGAGCGATGGAAGTAAGGCTGTCCAAACTGATGGAAACGGAGCTGGTCAATATATTGATGATAAAGTCACTATCCAGAGGGATGAAGATGGATCCGGTCAATATATAAATAATGTTACAGGAGTTACTCTTCAAGTTGATTCTGATGGGAGCAGGTCAATATTTAGATGAGAAAAATGGAATTTCTTTACAGGTAAAGTGCTGATGGAACAGGAATGTACAAAAAAATACTAATAGTGGAATAACTATAATGGCAAGTGAAGAAAATACAAATTATAATGATGGAAATATAACAATTGAGAATAATAATGACGGTAGTGGAAAATATCGACAAGTCTAAAAATCTTTTAATTGAAAATAATGGAAAAAGGAAAAGCAACTGTAACATATAACGGAAAAACTGTTGAAGTAGATGCAAAAAGCGATAGAACAGGCAAAATTTTCAAAATTGAAAATGGTTCCGGCAGTTCCGGCTATAGAAGCAAACAGTCTTTTAATAACTTTAGATTCAGGAGTTCTCTTTGATGTAGATAAATACAATCTCCGTCCTGAAGCTCAGGAAGTTCTTAAAAATCTTGCTGTTGTATTAAAAGGAAGCAGGTATAAAAATCTTTTTGAAATTGACGGGCATACAGATTCTGATGCAAGTGATGAACATAATAAGACACTTTCAGACAACCGTGCTAAATCTGTCAAAGAATTTTTAGCATCTCAAGGAGTGACAGCAAATATTACAACAAATGGTTATGGAGAAAGCAGACCGATAGCTTCAAATGACACACCGGAAGGCAAACAGAAAAACCGTCGGGTTGAAATCATTATTCCTACAATGTAATTGTTATTCTGATTTATTAATTTTTTGATATATCTATTCTTTTTATTATAAATAAAAATGTTAAATAAATCAAAGTATTCCTTATTGTGTTATCATAAATCTTTATTAAATAAAACAGAAATAAACAAAAGAACTAATAATAAAAAGTTTTATCAAAGGAAAAATAAATAACTAACGTTATATTTTAAAAATAACTTAAATTTGTAATTAAGGTGTGTAATTTCTAGTAATTTTATTATTAATATAAAAGGCAGGTTGAAGAAGTATGAAATTAAAAATGACCTTTGTTAATAATCGCAATAATGGTAATGGCTACAAGTTGTGTATATACTCCTTGGTGGTGGTAGAAAAGAATAAAAATTGTCTTTAGTTAAACTAGACAATTTTTAAAGAAAGGGAAAATTTCTTATAATTTTTAATTATCGAGAAAAAATATACTGTAAAAAGAGACTGGTTCATGAATATGAGCAGTCTCTTTTTATATAATTTTTACTTCTAATTTGAATTTTTCGTAAAAATACTTGACAATATAAAAATATCTATAAAATGTCAATAGAAAATTTCACAAATAAAGGGAAATATTGTGATTAAAATTATAAGTCTTGAAAAAGACAGCTACAAAAGTAAGTAATTAAAAATAATATAAAGGAGAAACGGCTATGAAATTTGGAACAAAAATTATACATGGGTATAATATGATTGACGAGTCAACAGGAGCTTCTTCCATATCGATATGTCAGGCATCAACATTTCATCAGAATGATATAGATGATGATCAGAAATATACATATTCGAGATTTGGTAACCCTACAAGGGAAGCTCTTGAAGAAGCAATTGCCAGTCTTGAAAAAGGAAATACGGACTTGCCTTCTCATCTGGGATGGCGCAATAACAGCCGTTCTGCTTTCTTTTCACGGGGGATCATCTTGTAATGTGTAAAGATGTATATGGAGGGGCTTTCCAGCTTGTAATGGAGGTTTTTCCACGTTTTGGAATTGAAGTAAGTTTTGTCGATGAAACAGATGTTTCAGAATGGGAAAACGCAATAAAGGAAAATACAAAAGCCTTTTATATGGAAACACCATCTAATCCATTATTAAAAATAACAGATATAGAAGCTGTAGTAAGTATTGCGAAAAACATAATCTGAAAACAATAATAGACAATACCTTCATGACACCCCAATATCAGAATCTGATTCCTATGGGAGTGGACATTGTTATTCACAGTGCGACAAAATTCCTTAATGGTCACAGTGATGTAGTATTAGGAATGATAGTCACTGATGATGAAGATTTATATAAGGAAATGAAAAAGCAGCAGATAATTTTAGGAGCTTTACCTGGAGTTGAAGAATGCTGGCTGGTTTTACGTGGAATGAAAACAATGGAAATAAGAATGAAAAAGTTCGGAAACAGCTTTAAAAATAGCCGAATATCTTGAAAAGCACCCTAAAATTGAAAGAGTATATTATCCTGGCCTGAAAAATCACAAAGGATATGAAATCAATCAAAAACAGGCTTCAGGTGGTGGAGCTGTATTGTCTTTTGATTTAGGATGCTGTGAAAAAGTAAGAAGATTCTTTAAACTTATAAAATATCCTATTGTTGCAGTGAGTTTGGGAGGGTTGAATCAATACTGTCATACCCTTATAAAAATGTCTCATGCATGTGTACCTGAAGAAGAAAGAATTAAAATGGGAGTAACTTCCGGACTTATAAGACTTTCTGTCGGAATAGAAGATAGTGAAGATTTAATAAATGACATAGAAAATGCACTGGATAAAATGGATGAAGAATAAAGGAAGAATATAGATAGTGAAAATATAATACAGAGGAGGAAAATTATGTTAAAAACCTGTTATAGGTATATCTTCAAGTGTAATAACTGACCAGGGAGGTATGTTTCCAGGATATAAAAAGAACTTATGTAAATAAAGATTACGCAGATGCTGTTATAAAAATGGAGGCCTTCCAATAATACTTCCCTTCAATGAAGATGAAGAAATTATTAAAGCAACTTGTTTCCTGTATAGATGGGCTTATTCTGTCAGGAGGACACGATGTGGCACCTTTTAATTATGGGGAAGAACCAGAACAAAAATTAGGGGAAATATTTCCTGAAAGAGATAAATTTGATTTCACGCTTTTATCTGAAGCAAAAAGAAAGGAATCCCTATTTTAGGAATATGCAGAGGGTTTCAAATAATAAATGCATATGAAGGGAGAACGCTTTACCAGGATCTTTCGTATATTGATTCTGTTCCGGTGTATAAAGCATTCTCAAGGGCATAGTCCTGAATTAAGGACACATTCCATAGAAATTGATGAAAATTCTATTTTACATGAAGTATTTGGAGTTAAGGAAATGAAAGTAAATTCATTTCATCATCAGGCTCTAAAAAGTGGCAGAAGGATATAGAGTTTCTGCAAAGGCAAAGGATGGAGTTGTAGAAGCGATTGAAGCGGAAAACTATCCATTCCTGGTGGGAGTGCAATGGCACCCTGAAATGTTGGTTAAAATGTATGAAGATATGAATAAGCTGTTCACAGTACTGGTGAATAAAGCAGAAGAAAGGATGGGATAAAATGGCAGAAAAGCAAAAAATGAAATTCTGGTCAATAGTATTACTTACAATAAACTCAATAATAGGAACAGGGATATTCCTGTCTCCCGAAGTGTGTGCAAAATTATCAGGAAGTTTAGCTCCTTGGATTTATCTATGTGCGGCGGTATTTGCATCTGTATTGGCAATAACTTTTGCATCGGCGGCAAAATACGTTACTAAAAATGGAGCGGCATACGCCTATTCAAAAAGCGGCATTTGGAGAAAATGTGGGTCTATATGTAGGAATTACAAGATTCGTGGCGGCAAGTATTGCATGGGGAGTTATGGCTACAGGAGTAGTAAAAACAACTCTTTCTATATTTGGTTATGACAGTAATAACACTTTATATATAACAATTGGATTTCTTGTTTTAATGTTAATTCTTATGGTTATAAACTTAACAGGAACTGGGATACTTACATTTGTAAGTGACCTTTCTACAATAGGAAAAACTTTTAGCTCTTGGAATTACTATTATTGCAGGGTATTGTTATTTTACTTCAGACAGAGACATACTAATCTTCTGAAATAAAAATTACTTAAAAGATGCTTCAGGGAAAATTTAATCCCAGCTATAACAGTTACAGGTTTTGTTACAGCAGTAATATCAGCATTCTATGCATTTACAGGATTTGAAAGTATCGGAAGTGGTGCAAGTGACATGGAAAACCCTGAAAAAGAACCTGCCACGTGCAATCCCTCTGGCTATAGGAATTGTAGCGACTATATACTTTGGAATAGTTCTTGTTTCAATGTTTATAGATCCTAAAGCTCTTATTACTTCTAAAGAAGTTGTTGTTCTGGCTTCAGTTTTCAAAAGTAAGCTTATTTCAAATATAATAGTATATGGAGCACTTGTTTCAATGTTTGGTATAAACGTAGCAGCATCATTCCATACTCAAGAATATTTGGAAGCAATGGCAAAGGAAAAACAGATTCCTGCATATTTTGATAAGCGTACAAGTAACGGAGTGCCTATGAGAGCCTTCTGTATAACAGCATTGCTGGCGATAGTAATACCGATGGCATTTGGTTATAACATGATGGGAATAATGATAATCAGCTCAATTTCAAGATTTATCCAGTTTATAATAGTTCCACTTGGAGTAGTTTTTATTCTTCTATGGAAAAACAGGGAAGAAGTACTTGATGCGAAAAAGAATTTTTGTTATGGATGTATTCTTCCACTATTATCAGTAGTTTTAACAGTGTTCCTACTAGTTAAGTTTAACTCGTGCACAATTCTCCTTAAAAACAGATTCAGGAGAAATGGTTACTAACTGGTATGCAATCTCAGCAATGGTAATTGGATATGTAGTTCTACCTCTAGTTATGTTCATGTTCATGAAAAATAATTAAAAATATAGTATTATAAAGAGACTATCTTAAAAATAGTAAAATATAAATATAATAATAAAAGGACTGTCTCAAAATTGAAAAATACACATATTTATTCATTTGCTAAATTTCACTTATACAAAAACAGTCATTCATAAAGAAAAAGACAAAATACACCTGAAAAATCAGGTTGTTGACTTTTTCTAAATTCATTTCAGTTTTTGCATTGTGAAAATTCTAAATAATTCATAAATATAGTTTTTACAGTGTTTCTTAATTTTGAGACAGTCCCCTACATTAATTTTAAGTTTTTCTTTTTGAGACAGTCTTTTTATTATTTTTCAATTTTTTAGAGATAGTCTCTATGTTTATTATATTCTCTTTTCCAGTTCATTAAATAAGTGTTCTTTTTATTGCTTCATCATCAATATTATCAGGTATAGGTCTGAAAGATGATTCAACTATAAGTTTTTAGCTCTGCTTTCAGAAAGTCCTCTACTCATCAAGTAGAAAAGCTTTGCTTCATCAACTTTTTCCTACAGAAGCAGCATGTTCTCCTATTACATCATCTTCATTACAGAATAATGTTGGAATAGAGTGAGCCTTTACATTTTTATCAAGAAGTATTGCAATTCCCTTCTCTTCCTTCAGATTTTGAAGCTCCTCTTTCAAAATATGATTTCCTCTGAAAACCTTCTGAGCTGTATCTTTAACTGCTCCTCTTCCTTGAATTTCACCTATTGATTTTTCTACCTTAAATACGATTGAATATTCAAGATCAAGTTTTTCTATTAAAATCAGCAAGGTATGCAGGTTTTAATATATTTCTGCAGCATCTTCCTCAAGATATGATTTATGACTTATTCCATTTAGCTTTAGCACCAAGTTCTACACTGTAATATTCAACTTTTCCTTGCCCAAGAGCTTCTATTTTTGAAGATTCAAAGTTTTCAGACTCAGTGTTTAATGTTTGTATTTTTATTATCTTAACTTCGGAATTTCTTCCGGCTACAACTCTTATTATTCCATTACGGTAGGCTTTTTGCTTCATCTTCAGAATTGTAAATCATTATAACAGTGGCTTTTGCAAAATCTTCAACTTCAATAATATTGTAGTCTATAAGAAGATTATTTTCCTTGTTAAAGTTATAATTTATATAAATTGGTTTATCTACTTTTCTTTCACTTATTTTATATATTTTCCTTCATTGTAAAATGTATAATTCTGCGCTTGAAAAATCTCCAAGCCCATATTCATTATCATTTGAAAGTCTTTCAAGATCTTTCAGGGAATCATTTAATTCCTTTATGGATACACCATCCTGATCATCATTTTTTTACAACAGTGCTATTGAAAGGTTTAAATTCTTCAGGTTCGCTATATTTATATCCGACTCTTTTTCCAGTTAGGCTTTTCAAGGAAGCATATTTTTAAAACTTTTCTTTTCTATAACTGTTGTTATCAAGATTTTGTAAACTTGCTTCATTTAGCATTATATATTCCTCCTAAAATTACTTCTATATTTCTTATCCGATTGTTCCTTCAAGTTCAAGTTCAATCAGCTTATTTAATCTCTGCATATTCAAGTGGCAATTCCTTTGAAATAGGTTCAACGAATCCTCTTACTATCATGGCTTTTGCCTCATCCTTGCTTATACCTCTTGACATCAGATAAAATATTGCTTCATCGCTTATTCTTCCTATCTCAGCTTCGTGCCCTATATCTACACTGTCGTTATTTATTTCAATTATAGGAATCGTGTCTGATCTTGATTCATTATCAAGCATCAATGATTCACATTCAACTGTAGCCTGGATCCCACTGCATTTGAATTAACTTTTAGTGAGTCCTCTGTAGAAAGATGTTCCTCCATTTTTAGAGATTGACTTAGAATGTACTGTTGAAGATGTATTTGGTGCGAGCATGAACAATTTTACATCCTGTATCCAGGTATTGTCCTCTGTCGTGCAAAATGTAACTCCTGTAAATTCACATCTTGAACCTTCTCCTTTAGGACAGTCATAGGGTAAAAGTATTGAAACTCTTGATCCGAATGATCCTGATACCCATTCCATTACACCGCCTTCATCAACGATTGCTCTTTTTGTATTAAGGTTATACATATTTCTTGACCAGTTTTCGATTGTAGAATATCTCATTCTGGCTCCTACAATCAGTTCAACTGCTCCGGCGTGTAATACGTTCTTTTTGTACTTTGGTGCTGAACATCCTTCGATAAAGTGAAGGTCTGCCCTTCTTCAACTATTATCATGTATGCTCAAACTGCCCTGCTTCTGCGCGTTAAGTCTGAAATAAGATTGCAGAGGCGTATTAACTTTACCCCTTTAGGAACATATACAAATGATCCTCCTGACCATACAGCTCCATGTAATGCTACAAATTTATGGTCATGCATGAGTTATAACTTTCATAAAGTGTTCTTTTCACAAAGTCTTCGTGTTCTCTTGGCAGTTTCTATATCTGTATATTACTCCCTGATCTGTAAGTTCCTATGAACACTGTAGTTAAACAACTTCCGAGTCATACTGGGCTCCCACTCCTGCAAGCGATTGTCTTTCAGCTTCAGGTATTCCAAGTCTGTCAAAAGTTGATTTAATATAATCAGGTACGTCATCCCAGTTGTCACTCATTACTTTTGCATCAGGTTCAAGATAATGCACTATGTCATTTATATCAAGTCTGATAAATCTAGATACCATGTAGGAACAGGCTTTTGATTGAACACTTCCAGAGCTTTAAGCCTGTATTCAAGCATCCATTGAGGTTCATTTTTCTTTTCAGAAATTTTTCTACGATTTCTTCTGTCAAACCTTTACCTGTTGTAAATTTATGATGCATTTCATCCTTGATGTCATAGACACCTCTTTCAATGTCTGCAATGTAGTCTACTATCTTCCATTTTTATTATTCTCCTCTTTAAATTCTCTAAATCTTAGAAGATTGGTTATACAAATATTATAATCAAGTTCTTCCTTCATTTTTCCATATCCGTCTTTTCTATGGCTTCCACTATTTCAATTCCACCACTCTTAACTATTTTTCCATTCATCAGGACATGTACAAAATCAGGTTTCAGATATTCAAGCACTTTATCATAGTGAGTTATAATAAGTAGAGCTGTATCCTTTGTTTTTAATTTCTGTACCCTTCAAAAACAATTTTTGTAGCATCGATATCAAGTCCGGAATCTGTTTCATCAAGAATTGCTAATTTAGGGTTCAAAAGCACAGCCATCTATGAAAATTTCATTTTTCTTTTTCTCCTCCTGAGAATCCAACATTTAAATGTCTTTCAGCATATTCAGGATTAATATGTATTTTTCCATTTTTCTACTAATTCGTTATGGAATTGCATTATATACATGTCACCTGTAACAGCTATTTTGAGTTCTTAGAAATCTTCACAGTAAGTCCCGGAATTTCTTCAGGATGCTGGATGACAGGAATATCCTTCTGTGCTCTTTCATCAACTTCAAGCTCAGTGATGTCTTCACCATCAAGTAAAAATTTGGTACCACTGACAACTTCATGTTTGGGATGCCCAACAAGAATACTTGCCAAAGTAGATTTTCCGGCACCGTTAGATCCCATAATCACGTGAACTCTCCTTTATTAATCGTTAAATCCAATCCTACTAATATTTCTTTTTCCTTCTACTTCAGATTTAACATTTTAATTCTAACAAAACTCATTTCTATTTACCTCCAAAATTTATATTAAAACATTCTTTAATAAGTTACTCCTATATTTTACATTGTAATAAAGTCAAATTTAAAAAGTTATATTTTGAGGTTACAGGAGCATATATTCATATATGTTTTATATTATCCAATATATTGAATGAATTTTACAATTAATTGAGTTATAGTAAACTTAATCATAGTAATATTTTGTTTAATGATATATAAAATAAGATATGTGGGGATGTCGTTATTTTATATGATTGATTACATATTTGATTTATTTAAAAATTACTGCATTTATTGTGCTGTTTATGTGTGAAAGATGATTTTCGGAACCTATTAAAACGGGTTCTTTTTAGTAAACTAAATTTATTTTTAATAATCAAAAGATTATATGAATATATTGAACGACTTTTTAGAGGGCGATTGCCTCACTATTTATAGTTATTAAAAATTGTATTACAAATATCCAATCAGATTAGATTAAAAAGAATATTAATTCTAAATATATTTTTGTACAGATTTGACTAATTTATGTTAGTATATTTTAATCTTTTATTAAAAGGAGGTAGATTTTTGGGATATAAGAAAATAATAATTTTTGAGTACATTTTTGCTTGCAAATCTTGTCTTTCCAGCTCCAGTCAATGAGGCTAACAGAATCATTGATATTCAGCGAGACAACTTGAACAGGAGAGAATCAGGCAGCAGCAGGAGAAAATGCAGAAGGAGTTTGAGAATACAAAGTTTGACAGCTCTAAGCCTCAGATTGATAAGGATATTGAAAAGTAGCAACTGAATTCTAATAAATTTCTTTAATTAAATCAGTCAATATAAAAAGACAATGACAGGCTGTCTGTCTCAAAAGGATAAAATTATTGGAAAAAGTATGTCTTTCTTGAACTTAGTTCCAATGATATCAGAAACCTTCTTACAGATCTTACAAACAAGTTAATTTCTAAAGGATATACTACATCTGTTGTAAACTTCGATAGGAATAATGACCTGACTACTGGAACTTTAAATCTGGAAATTGTTGCAGGAAGAATCGAGGATATTAAAATTAATTCGGGCAATGGACTTGATAAGTATAAGGAATTTTTTATGTTTTCAAAGAACAAGGGAAAAATCTTTAATATCAGGGACATTGACACGGCAACTGACAACTTTAACTCAATCAATGCCAACAATATGACTATGGAAGTTCTTCCTGGAAGAAAGGAAAACTATTCAAGAATTGAAGTAAAAAATAGATTAAAGAATAAATATACTGTCGGAATCTTAGCTAACAACTATGGGGACAGCAAGCAGAATGGAATATGGAGGAGAGGTATCAACCTTAATATTGACAGCCCTCTTGGAATTGGGGACAACTTCTATTTCACATATATGACTGTTCCTAAAAAAGATCCCAACAGAAGCTGGAAAAAGACGGTTGAACAGTTACAGCCGGGAGAAATTTTACCAATCGGGCCGACTGGATATGATCCTTTAAAAGGGGACACATTGCCATATAAAAGACGGCTTGACATGTTTAATTTCGGATATACAATGAAATTCAGGACATATACTTTGAAACTTAATTCAAGTAAAAGTATTCAGGAAAGCAGCTTCTATTCAGCAAATACAGTATATGACATGTATTCAGGCAGCCATACGTTGTCTGCCGATCTGGAAAAAATACTGTTCAGGAATCAGAAAAGCAAGGTCAGTCTTGATTTAGGGATTAAAAGAAAGCATAACCAGAGCTATCTTGAAAAGTCGGCACTGTCTGACAGGAAGCTTGCTATAGGTACTTTAAGCCTTAATGCTACAACTTCACTTTTCGGAGGGATTTTTGGAAGCTCTTTCGGATATGAGAGAGGGCTTAAAATATTTCATGCCGAAAGGGACAGCGGAAAGATAGATACTACGCCAAAAGGCGCAGTTCCATAAATACAGCATGAACCTTAGCTACTACAAGCCCATAACGAACAAAGCTTGTATACAGGGCAAATGTTAGCGGGAGCTACTCAAATGACGTCCTGTACGGAAGTGAAAGACAGACAATAGGCGGTGTCGGAAGTGTAGGGGGCTACCATACAAGGGAGTCCATTCAGGGAGACAAGGCTATAGAAGTCAGCAATGAGATTGCATATAATATTCCAGTTAAGAAATTTGCGGTTGTTTCTCCATATGTTAATTATGGATACGGGGCTGCAAAGTATAACAGGGATAAATCTAAATACAGAACTGGATATGTAACTGGAATGACAGCTGGAATCAGATTTGATACAAAAATCTTTGACTTTGACTTTGGATATGCAAGGCCAATGTCGCATTCAGACTATTTAAGCCCTAAGAAGCAGGAAATGTATTTTAGTGGCTCTTTGAAAGTAAGTTTTTAGATAATAACTCAAAATAGAAATAATAAAAAATTTCAAATTGTAATCAGTAAAAATATCGAAAGGAGATGAATGGATGAAAGAAAAAAGTAAGATATTACGTAAATTAACTGCGGCGCTTCTTCTAAACGTGTTCAGCTTCAACATTCTTGCCGACGGACTTCAGGTTGACCCTAATTCAAGGTACAACACAAGCCTTGACAGGGCTCAGAATGGCGTGCCTGTCGTTAATATTTCCACTCCGAATGGCCGTGGTGTCAGTATTAACGAGTTTTTAGAGTACAATGTGGGACGTGAGGGGCAGGTTCTTAACAATGCCGACAACATCGGAAGAAGCCATCTCGCAGGAATTATCAATGCAAATCCAAATCTTGGGCCAAATCAGGCCGCAAATCTTATCCTGCTTCAGGTTAATGGAGCAAACAGATCGCAAATTGAGGGATATATCGAGGCTCTCAGCAGACAGAAAGTGAATGTAATTTTAAGCAATGAAAATGGAATATATTTAAACGGCGCAGGGACAATCAACATAAAAAACTTTATCCCTACAACTGGAAAAGTTAAGCTGAAGGACGGGGATGTAATCGGAATTGACGTCGAAAAGGGAAGGGTCATTATCGGGGCTAATGGCTTTGATGCGACTAATACAGACTATGTAAACGTTATTGCAAAGGCTATGGAATTACAGGGAAATCTTGTTGGAAACAAGGTTGATGTAACTTTTGGGGGGAAAATACTGTTGACTCCAACGGAACTGTAACTTCAAAAAATGGGATAAACTCAGTTGCAATTGACGCAAGCAACCTTGGATCGATGTATGCCGGGCAGATAAAGATAGTCAGCACGGACAAGGGGGCAGGAGTAAACTCCAATGGACTTATCTACTCAAGGGACACAAAGCTTGAGATTACAGCTGACGGGAAAATCAATGTCGCAAAGATTAAAGGAAACGGCATTGAAATAAACGGGACTGAGTATGCTCAAAGCGAGCTTGCAAGCTCTGACAAAGGGATTAATATTAATGCAGCTAAAATAAAGCTGGATGGGGAGACTCAGGCAAATGAGGACATTAACCTTAACGGGAATGTTGAGAACAAGTCAAACATATACACAGGCGGAAACTTGAATACACTTGATATGATAAATTCAGGAAATATTAAACGCTTTCAGGAACATAACGGCAGAGCAATTTTCAGAAAATTCTCTTGCAACAGTTCTTTCGGAGGGAAACTTTAATGTAAAGAACTTGGATAAATTCAGGAAATATACAGGTTTCAGGAATTACTGACATTAACGGAAATTTGACAATACAGGAGCATTGACTTCTGTTAAGCGTATTTCAGTCTTAGGAAACGTAAGCAGTACAGGAAATATTTTGACAAATGAGGATTTAACGGCTAAAAATACAGTAACATCAGGAGCAATTGTAGCTAAAAATTTAAGAGTGGATAACCTGGCTAATGATGGGAAAATAAGCACAAATGGCGAATTAACTGCAAAAGATGTGAAAAATACTGGAGAGATTTTATCATCAGGAAAAATTTCAGGAAATAGTTTTGTTACTTCAGGAAAGTTCAGACAAATGAAACTCTTGATATTAATGGGTTTCTTGACAACAGCGGAACAGTCGGGGCTTCAAAGGACATATCAGTTGCCGATAATGTATTAAATTCAGGAGAAATCCTTACTAATGGAGATTTTACTTCAAAGAATATGGATACTTCAGGAACTGTAGTTTCAAATAACTTAAGAACAGGGAATCTTCAGAATGATGGTAAAATCATTGCAAATGGGGACTTAAAGGCTAAAAAAGTTAAGAATACTAAAGATATTACAGCTGTCGGGACAGTCTCATCTGATGACCTGGTAACGTCAGGGAATGTAAGGGCAAACGGAAAAATCACAGTTTCAGGAAAACTGGAGAACAGCGGGGCTGTTGAAACTTCCAAGAACATATCAGTTGCAGGAAACATTAAAAATGATGGAAGAATTGCAGCAAATGATGACCTTGCAGGGAAGAATACTGAAAACAATGGAAATATCTATGTCAAGAATCTGGAAGTTAATAACTTAAAGAATACTGGAAAAGTTGAAGGCATGAACCTGAAGACTGACGATATTGCAAACAGCGGAGATATTACAGCAATTGGCAAGATTTCAAGTGGAAACATTGACAATTCAGGAAAACTGCTTGCCAATGATACAATTAGTGCCAAGAATATAAGAAATGCCACTAGTTCCAGTAAAATTGCGGCTGGAAAAGGTGTTACAGGAGAGAGAGTTGAAAAACTCTGGAACATTGCCACAAATGGGGATATTATAGGCACAAGCTCGCTTGTGAACAGCAACACAGTTGACGGTAAGGGAATTGATATTGCAGGAGCTGACTTTGTAAATTCAGGAAAGATAAATGCCGACAATATCAAGGCTAATGTAGCCAATACAAGAAATGACGGATTTATCTATTCAGGAAATGATGTTGACCTGACTACAGGCACTTTAATCAACACTAAGGAAATTACTGCAGTCAATAATGTAAACGCCACAAATGCGAATGTTACAAATAGCGGAAAGATTGCCTCAAATAATAGAGTTCTGCTTGACAATTCAGCGATTACAAATACTGGGGAAATTCTGTCAGGCGAAATATTTATGAGGAATGCTCAAAGATTTAATAATACTGGAACAGTCAAGGGGAACAATGTTGAGCTTGGCATTAATCAGGAATATTAACCTTACGGGAAATCTTCACGGACAGCATAGGCTTAAGATTTCAGCAAACAACATTACAAACAATGGAAACACTACTGGAACAGGATTAATTGAGATTAACTCAAATGACTTTACGAACAACAGGGAACTTGCTTCCGATACAGTTGTCGTAAACGGACGTGGGGAAATAGTCAACAACAGCATGATTACTGGAAATAACGGAAAAGTTTCAGGAAGAAATATCACAAATAACGATCTAGTTGCAGTTGAGAACTCTCTTGAAATGAACGCGCAGGGCAAGGTTCAGAACAACAAGGGGAAAGCCATCTATGGCGGGCAGGCTTTTGTCATAAGGGCAAATGAGATAATGAATGACGAGGCCGAAATACTTGGCGGAAACATGGATCTTAATGCCACAAAGATTACGAACAATGTGGGGACAATCCAGTCGACAGGAAATATTACAATTACTTCCAGCGATTTTCAGAACATTGGTAGGGTTTCTAATTTAGGGAATTATGAAAAGTATTACGAAACTTGGGATAATAGAAGATTGTCCGAAAACTGAAGTTCTGAATGGATGGGTTTATCATCATGGAGATGACTGGGATAAAAGTTCTAATGGAAGCCGTACAAGAAAAGCCCGTTACGAGCAGAGAGAGTGGCTTGAAACGTTCATAAGGGATGCTGGTGAAATTCATTGTTGCTGACAAAATATCAGGAATGATGCCAGAAATGCATTAAATAACGGATACCAAAGGCTTGAAAGTGAATCTGCAAGACATCCGGAGGTAGCTCTGAAAGGAAAAAGAAAGCAGGGCAAACGACAGAGTATGGCGAGGTTTTAGCAGAGTGGAAATATCACAATAAATTCAGCTAATTTTTCAAGAACAGGGACAGCATAATTTCAGGCGGAGGCCTAGTCAATATTACTGCAACTAATTTTGAAAATTCAGTAACAACTGGTAATCCTGTCCAACTGCAGAAAGGTAAGGAAAAATTAGAATTAGAGATAAGACGGTATACAAAAAGAAAAGAAGACCTAGAGTAAAAATGGTGGCTTATTTCCCATAAGGAACTGACTGCAGGAGATATTGGCTATGAGTCAGGACAGTCAAGCGTAATTGAAGGGCGAAGAGGTTGTCGTAAGTGCTCCGAATATTATACAAAACCCTATCGAAGCAGGAAATGGTAAAAGTATTGAATAATGGTGGAGCAATAGGAAGAACTTTACTGTCTTCAACTTCAGTTGGAATGAATAAAGGGACAAGTTCTGCCAACGGGCAGGTTCAGGCAGGAGGAAATACCTTTGCTATCTAAAGTAAACAGTCACATTTAACAGGGCTGTTCAGATTGCAGGTAACAATTCAGGGATTAAGGATATTAAGAATACTGGTATCATAAGTGTCAATCCAATACTTTCAAGTGCAATGTTTACAACGAACATTAACCCAAGTTCCAAATACCTGATGGAAACAAGAAGCAAATACACTCAGTCTTGGACAATATTTTGGAAGCGACTATTTCACTTCAAGAGTTGGCTATTCCGAAATATGGGACAGAACCAGACGTCTTGGAGATGCGTATTATGAAAACCAGTTATTAACTAGAGCATTGAGCCGAAAAATTAGGAACATCCTTCATAAATGGAAAATCTAACCAGGAATTAATAAAAAGTCAATGATGGACAACGCCTCAGCTGAAGGTACAAGGCTTGGGCTTACAGTAGGGCAGGAACTGACTCCAGGATCAGATAAATAGTCTGAATGAGGATATTGTCTGGTACGTAACAAAAATGTAAACGGTATTGAAGTTCTTGCTCCGCAAGTCTATTTAAGTAAAAATACACGTTCAATAATTAATGATGATACAAGAAACAGGGTTGGCGGAATAAACGGAACATAGCATCCAAACTAATAATTTAGTCAACAATGGTACAAAAATATGGTAACGGCGGAATCACAGTCGTTAATGCTAATACGGTAAGAAATGAAACAGCTACAAATCTTCTTTCAGAAATTTCAGGAGACAGAACTACATAAATGCGTACCGGAAATATCGAAAATATTGGCGGACTGATAGGTGGAAGAGATTTAGTTTCTGTAGTTTCTCAAAAATGGAGATGTAATTAACAGAACTACGACCAGGGAAGTTGGATATAACAATGGGGAATTTGACAGGACAAGATTTACTGATGTTGTATCTGTAGCTGAAAATATCTTCCAAAAATGGACCAACATTTATTCAAGGTAAAAATTATACTTCAACAGGAGCTGTAACAGCAGGGAATACAGTAAGAATAGATACAAGTGAAAACGTGAACATCAACGCTTTAAAAATTAACTGGGGAGCAGAAGTTTGGAAGAAACGGTGATAATTATGGAAGCTATGGATTTGTAAATCATCTGCAGTCAGCTGTAAATGGAACTGACGGAGTTATGATAACGTCAGAAAAAGATACATAATATTTCAGGAAGCCAGGTGGCTTCGCTTGAAATGTGAATATTAATGCACAGAATATTAATATTACAAATGTTGCAATAATGAGTCAATAGAATCAAAACGTGTCAATTCAGTGATTTATAAGCACTGAAACAAAACTAATAGTGCTTACATTGAAAGTAACTCAAGGCTCTGAATCTTTGGAAACAATGTAATATTGGACCTCTAAGAAAGATACTAATGTTATCGCCTCAGATATAACGGCAAGCAAGGATGAGCTTGGAAATGGCGGAAACATACTGATAACCGCAGGAAATAACGTGAATATTTTAAGCGACACGACTTCACAGTCAAGCTACCAACGACATCAAAGAATAAAAAGCATAGGGCTCACTCTAACGTAGGAAGCAAGGGAAGAGCTGATGGAATGGGCATGTTATTCAAAAATTCATGCACCTTTCTGCAAATGGTAGGGAATAGTTGTTAAGTCAGAAAAAGATACCTTAATTGGTGCAAGTGAGTCGCAGTCAACTGAAAGTATAGGGCTGGTAGCTGGAGGAAACGTTGTAGTTACAGGACTTGATGAAAAATATGGGGAAAGTTCTTCCAAGTCTAAGGGCGGAAATGTTCAGAGGAGGACATCTCTATAAAGGTAATTCGGAAAGTGAAAAACTCAGAGCATTACAAACAAGGAAAGTGTAATAAGGGCTGGAAAGGACATAGTTGTCAAGGGAGAAAACGTTGGAATTCTTGGTTCAGACTTTGATGCGGGACAGGATATAAATGTGGATGCTAAGAATGGAATTATTGTGAAATCAAGAAATGAAGTCTACAGCAGCGAAAATCAGAAAAATGAAACAAAAGTAGGATTTTTCGCCAAAGGGCATAACTTATCATTTGAAGCTGGGATAGAAGCAAAATCAAAATCAGACGCTTCAGCAACTAAGCAGATAAGACCTGATGAAAGCACATTAGTTGCAAATGGAAATATCAATCTGAAAAGTGGGGAAAACATCTACTTTGAAGGGGATGCTCATAAAGCGGACAGGACATCAACCTTGACTCAAGAACATATTTATTGCGGACTCTGAAGGAAGAGTTGAAATATATGAATAAAAGTAAAGGAAGCAAGAGTTTCATTTGGAGTGGATATGAACTTTAATAATTTAAGTGATACATTTATCAATAGGAAGAATGTATTTTAAAGCTGGAGCTCTTGAATATTTGAAAAACTCTAAAAAGAGGTGCTTGCACATACTTGGATATATGAAATCAATTTTACATCTGAGTGATTTAACATCATTTGCGGGAGATTTGTTATCTGGAAAAGAGTTTGCTTGAAAGCCTTGATGGAAGAGAAGATACAATCAATGGAATAAAATAGTTATTTTTGGCAGGTATGAAGGAAGGAAGCGGAAAAGCTGGAATTTATGCAAAGGCTTCAATAAGTGCCTCAGAAAATAAAGGAAGCAATGAAACTATTGAAAGAACTAGCCTTACAGCAGGTGGAAACATAAATCTGAAAGGTGATAATCAGTATAACAATCAGAGGGACTGATATTGAAAAGGATTTAATGATGTCAACATTGAAACAAAGAATCTTGACATTCAGGCTCCAAATCATCTATAGAACAGTAAAAATTCTTCCTTTGGATTATCAGGAGAAATCAATGTGCTTGATCCAAGTTTATCTCTTTCAGGAAATATAGCAAAGAGTGAAAAAACTGAAGGATATACGTATAACAACACAACCATTGACGCAGGAAATAAAATTGTATACTAACATAGAAAAATGGAGCTGACAAAAGGTGCAAATATTTCTGGAAACGATGTAGATGTAAATGTTAAAGGAAATTTAGAGATTGCAAGTTTACAGGATTATGAGAAGATAAGCCAAAAAGAAGCGTTGGCGGAACAGTCGGAAACGTAACTGGAAATGCAAGATCCTATAGCGGACAAGTCAGGCAGTAACCAATGGAACTAAGAACTGTAGAGGAGCAGACTTCAATCATTGGAAGAAACAGCATAAGAGTAGATGTCGGAAATAAATTGACATTAACGGGAGCAAAATTTCAAACGAGGAAAAATGGAATTGATAAAGGAAATTCTTTAGTAAGATCCAAGGAAATAGAGGCAGGGATATTGAAGGGCATGATGATTTAATGTCTGTTAATGTTGAGGGAAGTCTGCAAGAAGGGATATAGAGCACAATCAAAAGAATGGGAAAAAGCTCATGAAAATATAGGAAAACGATGGAGCAGTAACAGTGGAAGGCCACGAGAGAGAACAGATTGCAAGAGCAACAATAGGAAACGGACAATCGAAGGAAATGTGTCTGGTGGAATCCACAGGACATTAAGACATCCAGCTGAAATAACAAAAAGGTGCTGGAGTGAAACCTGTAAGAGTGGAATACAATGACGAACGGACAGACTGGGGTTCAACTAACAAGATACTGACTCAAAAATGCAGGAACTATAGGTAAATTTTAGATGATATAGGAGTCTTTCCCTAGAGTAGATAGGAATAACACCAGCTGGGGACCTGAAGAGTTAAGAAAATCTAATGAAGAATTTTTCAAGGAAATAACATATACAAATGTACTAAAAGTTGAAGATGGAATTAACAAAGTAACAGGAAATTATATTCATGGACTAATACCAACTTCAGGAGTACATGGTGGATTATTGGAACAAATCCCTCAAATTTGTTATTGAAGATGAAAATAAAATATACAGAGTTATTACAAGAGTTAGAAATGGACAGCAATTCTATGAAATTAAAGAAGTGGATAGACTCGATGCAGAAGAGTTAAAAAGATATGACAGGGAAAAATAAATTATTTAATAATGGTATGAATGAATCTCTTGAAAAAGTCACGCTAATCTCTACAAGACAATATTTAAATACTTCAAATGGGCAATCTGCACTAATGGAACTTATGAAACTATCTTAATTTATAATCCTACTAGAGGACTTCTTCCAGATATAGCAGAAACAGGATTAGGAAAAAGTCTTTAATGGAAGATGGAGTTCAGGAGGACTGAATCTGGAGTGATGAGAGGACTAGAAACAGCAATAAGAACTAACGATCCAAATCAGCAATATGAATTACGTTCATACAGTCAAGGAAAATAATACAGATGGAATGTTAAATAATAGTAAGAAAAGGGACTATCAAAAATCTGACTACTTCACACTAAGCCATACAGGAACCCAATGGCAAATAAAAGATATGAAGGTTCAGATACACAAAAAGACTGATACCAAAACGAAGGTTCAGTAGGAAATCTGGGAGATTGGGGTTCCAAGTGAATCAACAGGAGTAGTGGAATCTATTACCAAAGGTTTAGCCTCAGAAATAATACAAATTAACCTTGATCCTGATAAATATGAAGAAGAAAAGAAAAATTTGACAACAAAAAGAAAGGGAAGTGATTTCCATGGAAAACTTTGAAGGAATTCCAGGTTTAGGTAAAGCAATAGGAGTCGGAGAAGAATATCCGTTCATTAATAGCTCCTAAACTTAATATTCCAGAAGATAAAGAAAAATCATTTGAAAATCAGGGCTAGTATGATTATATCAGACGAAGATGTTGAAAAATTTATAACAAGCAGTTCCCAGATAGAAAAATGATATAATACAAAAAGAAAATTCCTAGATAAGGAATTAAGTCAACACAGATTATATTTTGATGGAGATTTTTAGCAGTAAAAAACAGCTAGTAGAAAAAGAACGGCAAAAAGAGAAAGCATTAGAAAAAGGTAGTAAGGAAGATTATATAAGATTAATTGGAGAACAAAAACAAATCCAAAAAGACAGACAGGAAAATGTAAAATATTCTTTTAAATATTTATATACCAAAACCTGATGATTTTAAAAATCAAGAGATAATGTTGGGCTTTCTGAAGCTGTTGAAGAAATGCAAAAATAACTCGTATAAAGGGATTCAAATAGAAGATTTTCAAAACCCTGAATACCTAAAAGGGAAATGACAATCAAAAGAATTGAATGATATTTTAAATAATTTGAGAAATAGGGTAGGTATTAAAATGAAAAATTAAGATTAGCATTGTTAGGAATAGTTTCAATATTTTGCCTAAATTCTTGTGCAACTACTGCATTATCAACATTGGCTGGTGTAGCAGTTGCCGTTGTGGTGAAAAATGGATGTAATGACTTAGGAGATTCTAGTAATTTTGGTGGTATTTATGTTTACGTAGAGAAAATGAGATGAAAGCTAGAGAATATGTAAAAGCGTTATTATTAAGACCAAAAGAAAAATTTAGAAATAGAAAAAGGAGTATTTGTAAATGTTCCAAAAGGTTTTATTATAAAAATGGTAAAGGATATAAATATTTTTATGATAAAATAAACAATATTGGTTTTCCTTTTTATTATGATGATGACAGTTCAACAAAATCAATATACAATAACAATAATTTAGATTTAAATACTGAATTAATTTCACAAATAAAAGTGTTAACACTTATAAAGTTAGAGATAAATATAAATCTAAAACTTTAGATTCAGTTTTATTAAAAACTTTCTAATGATAAAATATATATATATATATATATATAGAACGTGATAAAAAGCGTCTCTGAATTTATGGAATTTTATAAAGATTTTATGGAAAAATTTGTAGGAAATATGGGAACTACCTGAGTTATACTTGGGTAGTTTTCATAATTTTTCAAGATGGAGTTATGGTAACTCCAGGAACAGATTTAAGTAAAAAGAAAAATAGAAAAATTTTAGTGAGGATACAAATATGATAACCCCGATATAGAAATAATTTATGAAAATGCAATTTCCAGATGGAAAGGCAAAATATAAATGATGAAGAGAAGAGAATCACAAATGCGAAAGGAAATAGACAAGCAATTTAGTCAACATAGAATGTATTTTGAATGACGACTTTGAAATAGAAAAGCAATTAAGGGAACAGGAAAATATTAAAAACAGGGCATTATTAACAGGAAAACTCAGGAAAATGTACAATAAAGCAATTGATAAACAAGATACTTTGCAAAAAGAAAGAGAAGATTACATTATTAATATTTTTAAAAACTACTCGTTTGGTACAAACCAGAAGATAAAAATGTAAGAGAAATGATACATAATGCAGTAAAACTAGAACCTTATCTTGAAAGAAACAATAGATTCAATCTTCCTGATACACCAAAAGAAAATATTAATAAATTGGAAATAGAAAAAGGTTCAAATCAAAATGTAAATGAAACATTAAATTAAGAGAAAGAGTGGGTAATTAAGATGAAATAAAAATTGTTGATGTTATGTTTATTAAGTATTTTTGTTTGAGTTCTTGTTTAACAACTGGATTTTTCTTGGGTTCAATTCTTGATGAGTATGGATCCAGTGGTGGAAATAATAGCAAAATGTCAAAACTTTACTATGATAAATCAAAATTTACTGAATATGTAAATTCTTTAAAAAAATAGAGAAAAAGATATAATAGAAATAACAAAAAGGAGTTTTATTAAAGTTCCGAAAAATATAATTATAAAAAGATGGAGATGATTAAATATTTTTATGATAAAGAAAAAGATGGGAATCGATATATTTGTAAAATTTCCTTTTTCTGGTAGTAGTTATATTATTGAAAAACTATGATGAAGATAAGAATATAATATAAAGAAAGTAAAAATATTATCTGCATAGCTAATAAATATATCGTTACTAAAATAGAAGATGGATATGTTTATTCTAACTACGAAGACACACCTAGTAAAAAGAATATGATTTTTAAAATAGATTTTCTAAACAATATTGAAGAAGTCAAGTAAATCTATATAAACAAAAATATAGATATGAAGAAAACAGAAGTAGAAAAACTTTGAATCAAAAATATTAACGAACAGCTACAATTATAGGTTCAATGCAGGGGGATGGTTTATTATCCCTCCTAAAACCTCAATATAATACTTAAAAAGGAAATATTAATAAATTGAAATAGAAAAGGTTCAAATCAAAAATGTAAATGAAACGTTAAAAAGTTAAGAGAAAAAGTGGGATTAGGAATCTCAATATACTATGAAGAATCAAATAATTATTTGAAAGAAAATGATACAATAAAAACAGTTGGAAAAAGTTGAAATAATGAAAAGTAAATTAGGAAATAATAAATCTCTATTTTATAAAATTTCAGATAATATTTATTTGAGAACATTTTTTATGAAGATTCCTCTAATATTAAAGAATACTATGATTTTATTATTAATTTATCAAACAACCTTGAAAAAGTAAAAATAATAATTAATGGGAATAGAATAATAAAAAGAAGTTAATAACGAAATGTAAAAATATTCTTTTAAATATCTATATACCGAAACCTGATGATTTCAAAAATCAAGAGGGTAATGTTGGGCTTTCTGAAGCTGTTGAAGAAATGCAAAATAACTCGTATAAAGGATTCCAACAGAAAAATTTTCAAAACCCTGAATACTAAAAGGGAAACGACAATCCAAAAGAATTGAATGATATTTTAAATAATTTGAGAAATAGGGTAGGTAATTAAAATGAAAAATTAAGATTAGCATTGTTAGGAATAGTTTCAATATTTTGCCTAAATTCTGTATAACTTCTGCTACCGATAGGGACAGCGGTTGCTCTTTTGTGGAGAAAAATGGATGTAATAACATAAGAGAAACTAAAGATAAAGAGTTTGGAATAAAATTTACGAAGAAAAAGAACTAAATAAATTTAAAGAATATATTAATTTGTTAAATTTAAGATACAAACTTGAAATCCAAAAAGGGGTATTTGTAAGTGTTCCTGATGGATTTATTTTAAAATATAGTAATTATAGATATTTTATGATAAAATAAATAACATTGGGTTTCTATTTATGTTGATAATGATTATGACATAAAGCAAGTCTATAACGGAAAAAGAAAGTCAAAGATATATTAGTGAACGAATATCAACAACAACGGTGTTTCGACTTATAAAGTAAAAATAAAAATCTGAGGAATTGCTGTTATTAAAGAAAATATCTGAAGATATGTATATATATGTATCTGTTAAGATGATGATTCTCCTATTTTGGAAAAATTTTATAAAGATTTTTATGGAAAATTTGTAGGAAATATCTGAGTTATACTCGGTAGTTTTCATAGTTTTTAAGATGGAGTTATGGTAACTTCAGGAAAGGATAAAAATATGAAAAATAAACTTTATATTAGTAATATTGATTGTTGTATTCAGTATAAATTTATCTTAGGATCAATAGGAAGCCTAGAGGATGGAGTAACAAGTGAAAAACGGGAATGCTTCTTTGGAAAATTAACGGCTGGACTTGCTTTCGGAAATGATAGATGTAAATTATGATCCTGATAAATTTGATAGCGAAAGAAAAGCATTGTTAAACGGAACAAAAGGACATTATACTCATGAATTTACAAAAATTCCAGGACTAGGAGAAGCAATGGGAAATATAGAGTAGACACCTCAGGTAAAAAGCACCTTTATTTTTATTGGATAAAAAGACTCAAAAAATATAAAAAATGATAAATTCAGGATATGTATATTGCAGATGATGATATAAAAAGATATATATAGAGAACAATATCCTAGTGATACTAAAACTGTAGATGCGAATCAAAATGAGAAAAATATTGAATAAGGAATTTAGCAGACAGATTATATTTTTGATGGAGATTTTGCAGTAGTAAAACAGTAGTAGAAAAAGAACGGCAAAAAGAAGAAGTATTAGAAAAAGGTAGTAAGGGAGATTATATAAGATTAATAGGAGAACAAAACAAATCAAAAAGACAGACAGGAAAATGTAAAAAATATTCTCTAAATATCTATATACTGAAACCTGATGATTTCAAAAATCAAGAGATAATGTTGGGCTTTCGAAGCTATGGACGAAATGCAAAAATAACCTCATATAAAGGTTTCCAAATAGAAGAATTTCAAAAATCCTGTAATACCTAAAAAGGGAAATGACAATCCAAAAGAATTGAAAGATATTTTAAATAACTTAAGAAATAGGGTAGGTAATTAAGATGAGAAAAATTAAGATTAGCATTGTTAGGAATAGTTTCAATATTTTTGTCTAAATTCTTGTATAACTTCTGCATTATCAACATTGGCTGGTGTAGCAGTTGCTGTTTGTGGAGAAAATGGATGTAATGATGTGGGAAAAGATAGTGGTTTTGGAGGCATTTATGTTTTAAAGAAAGAAAAATGATTTAAAAGCCAGAGAATATGTAAAATCTTTATTATTAAGACCCTAAGGAAAAATTAGAAATAGATAAAGAGAGTATTTGTAAATGTTCCTAAAGGGTTTATTTTATACAGTAATTACAAATATTTTTATGATAAAATAAATAATATTGGTTTTCCTTTTTATTATAAGGGAGATAATTGGATAAAAATCAATATATGATAATGATAATTTGGATTTTAAAAACGAAATTGTTTTCTACAAGTAAAGGTGTTAATATTTATAAAGTCACAGATAAATATAGATCTAAAAACACTAGATTCAGTTTTTAGTATTTCCAAATGAAATATATATATATATTGAAATAGAGCAAGATAAAAATGTTCCAGAATTTATGGAGTTTTATACAGATTTTTATGGAAAATTTGTAGAAAATATGCGGAAACCACCAATATAACCTCAGGTAGTTTTCATAATTTTTTCAAGATGGAGTTATGGTAACTTCAGGAAAGGGCAAAATATGAAAAATAAACTTTATATTAGTAACATTGATTGCTGTATTCAGCTGAAAAATTATTTACAAAAAGGAAAAGAATAGTGAATACAAATATACTTTAGAAAAATTATCAAATTTTGATAACGATAAAAATTTAAAAAGTATTTGTAAATGGAACTGAAGATAACTTAGACAGTGCAGTAGCTATAAATCAAAATATGACATCATCAGACAAGAAAAAGTTGATAATGGTGGAACTTTTTGAAACTATTTTTAATTTTTCAGAATAGAATAAAATTAAATTTTAAAAATAATCGTTGTTGTAAAAGACAGCGGTTATATTTATTAAATAAGCTCATATTAGCCCCATAACGATTTGCATCAGACAAGGATTTGTACCAAAAATCAATTTAATAAACGTTATGAGCTTAATATGACGCGATATGAACTTTAATTTTCCTCATCATCTACATTTTTCATCTTCAAAAATTCATCAGTCATACTGAAATTCCAACTATCTTTAGTTTTTAATCAAGATAGCTGTTCCTATAATATTTATAATACGAGGATCTGCTTATCTGCATAAACCTGCAGAAACTTTTTACGCTTATTTCCTTGTCCCTTACCCGCTTTAACATATCCTGCTCCTCTTTTGAAAGATTTAAGACTTTAACTGGCCGTCCAATAACATTTCCAGTTTTCCTGCTGTATCTTTTCCCAGATTTTTCAAGCTAAGCATATTTTTAATTCCGTCATTTATTCTTTCAATTAAAATGCTTCGTTCCCTTTCAGCTAAATATATCAGAAGAGGAATTACAACAACATTTACAATTTCATCCTTTCTGTCATTCACATTATGATTTAAAAGTTCCTGATTGATTACAGCAATATTAACTTTCATGTCCTTAAGCTTTGTATAAAGCTCAGTAACTTCTGTAAAATTACGCCAAGCCTGTCAATGTCTGTAACAACAAATGTGTCATTTTCACGAATCTTGATAAAATTTTCTGCAGTTCAGATCTCTTCATGTTTTTCCGCTCTGTAGTATCATCAAAAACTTCATCACGGCCAGTATTTTCAAGCGATGCTATCTGTCTTGTCAAACTTGCTTTGCCGTGCCTACTCTCGCATATCCGAATTTCATTTAGACAACTCCTTTTAGTAAAAATGTTCACTAAAATATATTTTAATTTACTCATGATTTACTTTTACAAGTTGGTTATCTTATAGTAGAATATCGGGTATAAAATAACATTTAAAGAAAAGGATCAGCAATTAAATGAAAAATAAAAAGAAATATTTTGGAAGAAAAGGAACATGTAATTTTCATTTGAAATTTTTCCGCAAATAAAAACTTTTCAGAAGAAAGACTGAAGGAAGTTACTGGAGAGCTTGTAAAACATAAGCCGGACTTTATAAGTGTAACTTATGGAGCAGGAGGTACAACAAAATCAGGAACTATTGAAATGGCTTCCCATATAAAGAATAACTTGGGTTCTGAAGTTTTAGCCCATCTGACATGTGTAGGAAGTAAAAAACAGAGATTGACAGTTTTCTGAAGAGGCAAAAAGCATAATATAAAGAATATAATGGCATTAAGAGGAGATATACCTCAGGGGAAGATGAATCTATCTATGAGAGAGGAGATTACAGATATGCTTCAGACCTTGTAAGAGGAATATGGGAATCTCATAAGGATATTTCCATAGAGCTTACTTCTATCCTGAAACTCATTATGAAAGCAATGATCTTGCAGATTTGGTCTATTTAAAGAAAAAGTGGATGAGGGAGTTGATTTTCTAATTTCCCAAGTATGTTTTGATAACAGAATGTTTGTAGATTTTAGGAAAAAGGCAGAAAAGCTGGATATTAAAGTTCCTCTAGTAGCAGGTATTATGCCCTATTACAAATGCAGCAAATTTCAGATTAAAGGATAGTTCAGCTATGCAAAAGCAGTATTCCTCAGGACTTGAAAAATACTGGACAAATATGGAAGCAATCCTGAATCTATGAAAAAGCAGGAATTATCTCATGCAACTGGAGCAGATAATAGAACTTCTTTCATATGGAATAAGAGGAATCTCACTTATATACAATGAATAAAACTGATACAACGGAAGAAATAATGAATAATATTTCATTTACAAGATAATCTGGAGGAATTTTTAGATAAGTAATTCTATTTTCTAAATTAATGAAAAATAAATTGCTTTGACTAATATAATAATTGACAAGCTAAGAAATAAAATGTAAAATAATAAGAGAACATAATTTTATAGGAGGTCATAGTAACATGAAAAATGGAAAAACATTGAGGATTATTTGTTTAGTAAGTGCTGTATTAATGGGAATGACTCTGTTTGCAGGAGAAACAAAAACACATATCCTAAAGACGGAAAAGGGGATCAGGTTTTTAGGATATAAAATTTAGCTAATTCTGTGGGATTTCAAACTAAGCTTTGAAGGAATACAGTTTATGTAACAGAGGTGGAGCTCCTCTGAACGTGTATTCGGAGCAGTTGAAGGTGAAAAATCAGAAAGCTGAAGTAATGAAAAATAACAAGGTAATTATAAATGGAGGAGTTCTGCTACAAACGGAGTTTGGGAAAAGGATAAATCCATAAGAGGTGGAAGGCTTATGGAGCTAAGAGGTCAGTCAGCAGTGGTAAGTGATAATGAAGTAATAATAAGAGGAAATTCCAAACGTACAGGAAATGTTTATGAGGATACAGCCATAGAGGTTCTGTAATAAATAATAAAGTAACACTGAAGGAACTCAAAATCTGGTGCAGAAACTGTACTATTTGGAGGAAGAGGAAGCCGTAATGTAAATCTTTAAGGATGGAAAAGTTGCTCCATTTGATGTTGATACAGGAATACTCTTGAAGTAAAAACTAAAATGAAGTTGTAAAAGATGTTAAAAACTTTGAAAAACTTGTATTTAATGTAGCTGTGAATCAGATAAAATCAAATGATAAATTGTTAGTTCTTACAAGTACTGAAGGTGTAGAATTACAAAAGCCTGAAATTGTAAAAGTTTCTGGAAAAGCTCAAATATCTGAAGAAGAAAAAGAACAGATATTAAAAAGAAAAAAATAAAGATATAAATGTAAATATTGATGTTGTTCTTCAAGGAAACCTTCAAAAATATAAAAATTTTAAAAGTAGTCCTTGTAAATGCTGAGGGTGGCTTAAACTGGATAAGTTGCCTGAAAAATATAAGTAGAACAGAAAAAGGTTATAAATATGAAGTTAAATTCCAGCAGGATGCAAAAATCTATAAGCTGTAATAAATGCACAGCTTGTAAAATAGCCTAATAACTATCATTATACATAACAAAAAGAGAGATCTTATTAGAGCTCTCTTTTGTTATGCAAAAGTTAACATAAATCTTAAATATATAATAATCAATTTAATAATGGTTTTACATTTCAAAATTAAACTTTTAAAATAACTATTTAGAAAATATTATTTAAGAAGCCAATCAAACTCAGTTAGAATGAAAGGAATAAATAGCTGTTTATCACCAAAAATCAGTTGCTTCATTTTTGATTGAAAATAAATACTATTGCATCATCTTCCAAATAGAATTTCTGTTTTTGTCAACACCTTCAAATTTTTCTTTTTCTTTTTCATCTAAAGTAGTTATACCGAACTGTTTTACTCTGTCATTAACAGTCGCATTTAAGGCATTGTCATAGTTCTGAACAAATATGTCCTTCATTAACAACGGCTTTCCGTTTTTGCATTGAAATGAAATAGCATCAGTCAGTAACTGTTTTGTTTTGTAGTTTTGTTTTTACGTTCTATATTGAAAAAGTACACTTACAAAATAAGCATTATTCCCTGTAACAGAATAAGTCACTTTGTAGACGTAATTTTTAGTTTCCTGAAACTCATCAATGAATTTTCCCATTTCCTTATTCATTGACAGTAACAATTGATTGTTTCCTGAAAAGAAGGATACACACGTGATAACCCCAAAGTTTTTGTTCTGGAAACTTCGTTTACCGCATCAGGTGATAGTAGAAACAAAGTTCAGGAAAGTAAATGTTGTATCAACCTTCTTTTGCACGCAAATGTTGTGTTGAATGCTACTAATGTCATTAAAACAAGTAAAAATTTTTCATTTATAAATCACCCTCAAAAGTTTATTAGTTTATGTTACTTAGTTATTAGTACTAAAATTGGTAAATAAGCAAACCGCTAATTGCAAAAATGTATAGTTTATATATTTTTATAATTAAATGGTATAATCATAATTTAAATATATGATATTTTGCAAAACAAAATGATACTGAAATTTAAAATAATTTTAGAGAAAATGCCTAAAGAATAAGAGTAATTGATGAAATAATTACAAATAAAATATACTTTTGATAGTACAAAACTATATACTTTTCAAACTAAATAAAAACCTTCAAAGCTAATAAAACACTTGACTAGAGAGCTTTAAAATTGTATCATTGTATAGATAAATAAAGATAATTTATATAAATAATTTTTAGGAGGAAACAATGGCTAAAGTGATGAAAACGATGGACGGAAGTCAGGCGTATATCATGCAGAGTATGCGATTTACAGAAGTTGCTGGAATATATCCTGACACTTCTTCATCAAATATGGCAGAATTCGTAGATCAGTGGGTCGCTGGCGGTAAGACAAACTTATTCGGAACACCGGTAAAAAGTGGTGGAAATGCAATCGGAAGCAGGTGCATGGGAACAGTTCACGGATCATTACAAGCGGGAGCTCTAACAACAACATTTACCGCATCACAGGGATTGTTGCTTAAAATACCTCACATGTATAAAATCGCAGGGAATTATTACCAGGGTTATACGCATGTATCTGCGAGAGCGATATCAGCACAGGCATTATCAATTTCGGAGATCACCAGGATATTTAGCGACAAGAATGACTGGATGGACAATGCTAGCAATCAGGATCAGTACAGAAGTAATGGATTTGGTAGGCTGCACATTTGTCAGCAATCAAATCAAGAGTACCTGTAATGCACTTCTTTTGATGGATTCAGAACTCACACGAAATAAACAAAAGAAGTAATGGATTATGAAGTATATGATGAGATTATTAGACAGAAAAGCAGTTCAGGAATTCAGAAAAAGTAAACCCTGAAAAACTGTAACAAGAGGAACAGCACAAAAATGATGATATTTTACTTCCAGGCAAGAGAAGCACAAAATAAATTCTACGAGGCAGTACCTGATATAGTAAAATGACTACATGAAAGAAATAAACAAAGTAACTGGAAGACTACTATGCACCATTTGTATATTACGGAGCAGAAGATGCTGAAAGAGTAATCGTAGCAATGGGATCAGTTGCAGGCTTTATACAAAGCTTAAGGATATGAAAGTGTATGCTGTAATTAATCAGGAACTTTTTAAAATCATAATGTGAATGACAAAAAAAGGATGAAATTGTAAATGTTGTAATTCCTGCTAATATATTTAGCTGAATAGGACAAAACATTTTAATTGAAAGAATAATGACGGAATTAAAAATATGCCGCGATCTGGGAAAAGATACAGTAGGAAAACTGGAAATCTAATTGGACGACCAGTTAAAGTCTTAAATCTTTCAAAAGAGGCAGAATATGTTAAAAGCAGTACGAAAACAAAGAAATAAGCGTAGTTTTGCAGGTTTATGCAGATAAAGCGAATCCTCATATTATAAATATTATAGGAACAGCTATCTTGATTAAAATTAAAATGATTGGAATTTCAATTATGACTGAATTTTTTGAGAGTAGAAAATGTAAATGATGAGGAAAATTAAAAGTTCTGTCGCGTCATATTAAGCTCATAACGTTTATTAAATTGATTTTTAGTACAAATCCTTGTCTGATGCAAATTTTTTTCGTTATGGGGCTAATATGAGCTTATTTAATAAATAAAAATAACCACTTTGTCTTTTTACAACAACGATTATTTAAATTTATTCTATTCTGAAAAAATTAAAATAGTTTCAAAGTTTCCACCATTATCAACTTTCTTGTCTGATGTCATACGGTTGCTTAGGCTTTTTACTGCACTAAATTATGCTGATTCCATTTACAAATATAGAAATTTTATCGTTATCAAAATTTGATAATTTTTTCTAAAGTATATTTGTATTCCTATTCTTTTTCCTTTTTGTAAATAATTTTCAGCTGAATACAGCAATCAATATTACTAATATAAGTTTATTTTTTTTGCTCTTTGCCCTTTCCTGAAGTTACCATAACTCCATCTTGAAAAAATTATGAAAACTACCTGAGTTATATTTAGGTAGTTTCCCATACTTTCTGCAAATTTTCCATAAAATCTGTATAAAACTCCATAAATTCTGGAACATTTTTATCTTGCTCTATTTCAATATATATATATATATTTCATTTGGGAAATTTTTTACTAAAAACTGAATCAAAATGTTTAGATCTATATTTATCTGTGACTTTATAAATATTAGCACACCTTTACTTATGAAAACAATTTCGTTTTAAATCCAAATTATCATTATCATATATTGATTTTGTCAGTATCTTATAATAAAAGGAAAAACCAATATTATTGCTTATCATAAAATATTTGTAATTACTGTATTTTTTTAAAATAAACCCTTTAGAACATTTACAAATACTCCTTTATCTATTTCATTTTCCATAGGTCTTAATAAGATTTCCATATTCTCTAGCTTTTAAATCATTTCTTTCTAAAACATAAATGCCTCAAAACCACTTTTTTTTATCTTTTCCCACATCATTCCATCCATTTTTTCTCCTAGGCAGCAACTGCTACACAGTAATGTTGATAATGCAGAGTTATACAAGAATTTAGACAAATATTGAAACTGGCTAACAGTACTTACAATCTTAATTTTCTCATCTTAATTACCTACCCTATTTCTTAAATTGTTATGACCCCTCTTTCCCAATTCTTTTTGGATTGTCGCTTTTAGGTATTACAGGTTTGAAATTCTTCTATTTGAAACCTTTATATGAGTTATTTTTGCATTTCGTCCATAGCTTCAAGAAGCCAACATTATCCTCTTGATTTAGCAATCGTAACTGA